>OBJE01000855.1_pt1 | contig 21501 bp, 14 predicted proteins | sample 1519681 | NCBI WGS metagenome assembly OBJE01 (sample SAMEA3888898, study PRJEB22519) | human gut metagenome | biome: human gut; feature: human-associated habitat; material: faeces | place: Denmark | collected 2011 | reverse complement strand
GAATGGATATTTTTATGTAACTTATTGATTATCAACTATAAAGGTACTAAAAATATCTCATTCCCACAACTTTTTCAATCGTTTTCTTATACCGAACTCACGTAGCTTTAGTAAGCCTGCACCTTTTCTTATTGGCGAAGTCAATCCAAGTAAGGTTATACTTATTCATAGTCTTATTATTTTGCAAAGAACTCAGTCTTCAACCAATAGGCATAAATCGGGTCTTGGAACGAGATTTCACCGGCTTTATTATCCAATATATCATTCTTGATAAGGACTGCCTTTGAACGGAATATTGAGGTTGTTGAAGAGATTTGATAGCGATGCATCACTTCGGTCGAGCTGATGGCCTTTTCGCCGGCAATAAGAGCTTTGAAATAGTTCAATTGCTGTGTGTGGTCAGTGTTTCGGTGATTGTTACAAACAACAGACCTATGTGACAGCGGTCGCTATTTTTCAAGATTACCTAAGTAGTAATATTCTGTACAGAAAAGGAAGTATTATTTCTTTTTCTGTTCAAATTATTGCTTTCTTTCTATAAATAATATATTGTTTGTTATCTGTAAAATATCAGCCTTATGAATAATATAATAGCATTTAATATCTCCAACGCCCAATAATATGACCAAAGCAGATTTCAACAGGAATAAATTCAAAAATTTATCTCCGTAACACATCATAAAATAAAGTAAAACTACTATATTTGCATATTATATGATATATTGAGCTATGACAAAAAGTACAATGGGTACCAAGTTGCCAAGAAAGCTGGAGCAGAAGATGCAGATAGTAGGAGAACAGATCAGGCTGGCCAGATTACGCAGAAATCTCAGTATTGCCCAAGTTGCCGAACGTGCCACCTGTTCACCTCTTACGGTTTCACGTATAGAGAAAGGTGTACCGACAGTGGCAATAGGTCTTTATCTCAGGGTGCTTTATGCGCTTCAACTAGATGATGATATCCTTCTGCTTGCAAAAGAAGATACAATGGGGAAGGCCTTGCAGGATTTGAGTCTTAAGAAACGAGAAAGAGCATACAAAAAAGAATAAGGTATGAAAAGAGTTTATGTATTTGCAGATTTTGATTGGCTGAAAGCACCAAGGTTGATTGGAGAGATGAGTTACGAATCCCTTCGTGGCTTTGCTAACTGGTGCTGCAAAAGTTGAATTAGGTAAAAATGAAATAAAATATTTTTAAGAGTATTCAAAATTTTATTTAGGGTATTAATAATATCGAGAGTATGAATTATACAGCTTGGAGTGAACTTATATACAAATATTATTTTGAAAGACACTCAGATGCTAGAGTTGTACTTCATATTACTTTGCAAGATCTTGTTGATTTTGCAAAAGAAGAAAATGTGGAGATTGCAAAAGGTCGATATGCCTCTGAATTTAAGGACGATTTTATCAAAAGGGATTTTGTTTGTAAATTTTGGATTAATATAAAAGATAGGTGCCCTAGTATAGAGGATTTTAAAGAAAAACTATTAGCTCTTAAACATATGGCAAAGGAAGAACATAATTATAAATATCTTCTTCCTATTATTGCTATTTTAATTATGCCAATTTGTGAAAACGATGCGCTTGAATTGCATGGGAATGATTATTATGGCCATCTTTTACCATTTCTATTTAGTAATGGGTTTATAAATAAAAAAGCAAATAATGATGGGAATCTTTTGCAAGATATTGCTTTAGATGAAATTTGGAATTGCATTAATAAGTGGGCTGAGTCAGAATCTCTAGCTTTTAAATCAAGCCAAGTTGTTTCGGGTAATGGAAGGAGACATTATGTACGGTCCCTGATGAAAGAGAGTCTGCTATCACCGTCTCACCTTCAAAAATTTTGTATCATATTTGAAAAAGGAGGTCTTGCCCCTAAAGTTAACATTGAAAATGATAGATTGTTATCAGCCTTTCGTACGAATTATCAATACATTGGATTATCAATTGGAAGATATAATCAGCTAGTAGGTAAAGAGTTCAAAGAGTATCTTATATCTGTTCTACGTAAAGAATACGATCATTGGGATGGTACAACGAAAATAAAAGAGAGGGATCCCAATACGGGAAGAATAAAGATTAAATCAGATAACACGTATTATCCTCTATTATTAATGATGGATTTTGATGTAAATTCTCGAGTAGTAAAATTTGGATTTCATCTATATTGTCCTGATATTGATGATATGGATGATATGGATGATATGCATTTTATTGCGGATAATTCAGAAGTAGATTTACCTTTAATTTATATCAAAAGTGATGGATATGCTAATCGTCCATTTTATATTGAAAATAATATAGTCAATAGAATTTTTAAGGATAGAAATGGTGTATATGAGATACATGAAGAGAATTTAGAAACAATTAAAGGTCGATTCGTTGTTTCTGATTACTATCTTCTCAGAGTCTATCAAAATAAATATATTGCAACGAATGAATTTATCAAGGGTAAGTTTTACTTTATTGTTGTAAGAAAAGATGTAATAGAATTATTTACGGAATGGCTCAAAGGAAATTCCGCTGAATTTGTTTCTGATTGTATATTAGGCGGTAACTATTGTCTGTATAGGATAAATTGCGCTATTATGGAAATGCCACAGCGTAATAATTTGCGTTTTAATTCAGATTTGAAATGCAAATCCGTGAATAATATCGAAGTAAAGACGGCAGAAAATCAGGAGGTTATATTATTATCTAATTTATTCCCTGCACATTTTGAAATTTCAGGTGTTGATGTAGCAAAAGATAAAATATATGCAGTTTCTGTGAATAGTGAAAATAGGTACTCACAAGAGTTGATTTATGATCAGAAGAAAAGTGTCTGGATATTATCTGTAAGTATAAATACAGAGTTTGTACTATATTGTAATGAAAGTCGTATACCTTATGGACATACATATAAATTTTCAGATTTTATTCTTCCGAAAAGTTTTAAAGAAGTAAAATTGGATAAATGGGGCAAAACAAATGGAAAACTATTTTCATTGGGACTAACACTCCCTGATGAAGTTGCTAATAAGAATTTGATTAACTGGTCTTTGTTAAAGGAGCAAATGGAAGATGCTCCGATAAAGACTATTGTAAATAATACATATAAAGAAACAGATTATCTTCTCTATGCAATTACATCGGCTTCTTATCAAACAGATAGTTGGCTGATGAATATGAAATGGATTAAATCCATTCGGGACCGTATTGTTTCAGAATTGGAAGATAAAGGGAAAGAATCTCAACCTGATAGATTTGCACTAAAAAATTTGCTTGCAGATTATTTCCGAATGGGATATATAAATTATGCATATACAGAAAATGGATTGTGTATAACGGCAAATCACCCTACTTTAATATTACTTGTCCCAGAATATAAGAGAGAGATTTTGCCAGGCGCAGATGGAAGGAATATTGTACGTCGCAAATGTATTGAAAGGAAATATAAATGCCTGTTGTCTGGTGGTAGAACCATATCCCTTATTAAAGAGATAGAAAGGTATCAATTACAATATCAATATGAATTAGAAATAAAATGTGAGGACAATAGTTTGATGCCTCAAACCATTTATCTTTATGCGGAGGAAAGAGATTCGTTTAAAAAGTTAGCAGAGAAGTTAAATCTTAAGTATCAAGATAATATCTATTCTAATGCATTGCTTGAAACATTGCCCTCAGTTGAAGAGTATATTGAAGAAATAACTTCTAATGGTGTAGAAAGAGATTTGTTTATGGTTAAAAGCTTTCGTGCAATAGATTATAAAAGAATGGCTGAATTGTATCCTGAAAAATTGAAATTGGGTAGGTATCTGTCTAATGCGGAGATAGATAAAAGAAACTTTGACAAAAATAAGGATTTTGTAATTTTCTTTCCGGGTACTAAAGATGAAGTTTCTGTATTGATTCATGATGGGCAAATGAAAGAAGTTGATAAATACTGGGGACATTTTATCGGAATGAGGTATGCAGATGCGAAAGTTCTTATTTATGATAAAGAACGGGCACAAATTAGTATGCCTCAACAGTTAAGATTACCTTTACTTTATGCTAGAGCATTGACAATGTTGACAGGACAAACTCCTGAGTCAACTTTGGGTAGTCGGGCTTATAATATTGGCGTAAATCCTTGTACAGATGCAAGTGCAAGTAGTCCGGATACAATCTTAAAAAAATTAGGACAAATTTAAATTATGATGTATTATGGCAAAATATCTTATTGATCCAATATATGCGTATAAGGAGATAAAGGATAATTTTATCCTTTATGTAAAGACCGCATTTGGAACACGATATAAAAGTATTGAAGAAGAACGTGAAGAGTTATTACGAACAGATCAAGTTGCGGCTCGTGAGCCTTGGATAGAACCATTACCTGCTTATAAGAATGTTGAATTGGATAATGGTGAAAAGCTGCGTATTTCATCGTTAAGAAAGCAGGATCTCCCAACGATGAATCAAGAGTCATCTTCTATATTTAAGGAATTTATTCTTAAAGGATTAATAAAAGGGGATTACCCGATATATCAGCATCAAGCAGAAATGTTGCGTAAAGCATTGGAAGGAAAAAATTGTGTTATCACCTCTGGTACCGGTTCCGGTAAAACAGAATCGTTCTTACTACCTATGCTTGCGAGCATTATTCAAGAAGCGGAGAATGAATGGAAGCAGCCTGTTGCATATACTCCAAACCGATGGTGGAATGCGAATGATGGCAATCCGATGCTTATGCAGGATATATTTGAATTCCCGCAAGGAGCAGAACAAGGAACTCCCGGATATTTAGCATCTTCTGCTATGCAGCGTCCTAATGAAAAACGAGATGCGGCTGTCAGAGCCCTTATAATATATCCTATGAATGCATTGGTAGAAGATCAAATGACTCGTCTGCGTGATGCTTTGGATAATGATGAAGTACAAAAGTGGATGACAGAGCGTTTGCACGGAAATCGCATCTTTTTTGGACGTTATAATGGTGCTACGCCAACGCCTGGTTATCCAAAGTTTGGAGAAACAGATAGGAATCGTCGAATCTATCAAAGTTTGTTGTCTTCTATGAATGCATTAGACAAAATGACAGACGATACATTAAAACTTCTTGATTCTAATTTATCTGAAGAACAACAAAGAAAAAATAAAAAGAAATATGAGGTAAGACGCACCATTTCACAAATGATATGTGGCAAGGATGGCATTGCTTCATCAGAAATGCGTTCACGATTCGACATGCAACAGACACCTCCCGATATTCTGATTACCAATTATTCTATGTTGGCAATGATGTTGATGCGAGAGGTGGACAATCCAATTATAGAAAAGACTCGACAGTGGTTGGCAAAAAGTTCATCACATATTTTTCATCTTGTTATTGATGAGTTGCATTTAAATCGTGGTACTTCAGGTACAGAAACCGCCTATCTTATTCGCTTGTTGCTTAATCGACTCGGTCTATCACCAGATAGCCCTCAGTTAAGAATTCTTGCGTCTTCAGCATCTCTTGAAGTCACTGGCACAAAGAGAAATGAAAGTTTGAAATTTTTAAAGGACTTCTTTGGAACCGAGTTTACTGCAGATAATGTTGTTGAAGGGCATTATATGCAAACTGTACAAAGTTATAACAGTGTTCTTCCAACAGAGCCATTTGTTAGAATTTATGATTTGTTTTACGAGAACCCCTCGTGTTTTGAAGAGTATCAGACTAAGGCTGAAATTAAAAATCGTGTAGATGAGGTTTGTTCTAACGTAGCTTTATCATTAGCAACCTATGCACATTGTGAATTGCCTGATACTGATGGATTGGCACAGTTGCTCCATGTCTTTGCATCCGATGAATTGTCCATAGCTAAACGTTTGTCAGACACCTTTGATTTAAAAGAACTGGGGCATAACAGGGCCATTCCATTTTCTAAAGGGAAAGGTGAACCAGAATCTGCAAATGCGTTAGGAAGGTATTTTGTAGACTATCTTTTTGGTAATATGAAGGATGAATCTGTGAAGGCCGCCGAAGGTTTAGTAATAATTCGGGGGTTATATGATATATTTGATAAGGTAGATTGTGGACCTATGCAGCGTTTTCGTTTCCATTTATTCTATCGAAACATAGATGGATTATGGGCTACGCTTGAGAAGTATGATGAGGAGAAAGGGAGGCCGGTAGGTAAGCTTCATGCCCATTCTTATGAGATAGATGGAGACAAGCGTGTGTTGGAGTTGCTTTACTGCGAACAATGTGGTACATTGTTTTATGGAGGCAAACGACATGCTTATAGAGAACAAGGTATGTGGAAGACAGATATATTGCCGACTAGTTCTAATCTAGAAGATTTACCTGAGCGACAGAGCCAGGTTATGGTAGAGAAACGAAATTATCACGAATTTGCAATTTTCTATCCAGTACCGTCAAGTATTCGTGATGTTGATAGAATGTTACAAGAAGTCGGTGTCGGTTTACAACATAAAATAAGTTTTAATGAAAATCGAGAAAACTTAAGTTGTCACTGGCAACTTGCTTTCTTGGATGAAAAAACGGGACACGTTACTATCGCTCAAGATGGAGAACAACATTCCGGCATCAGAGGCTTTTTATATACTGTGGAAGCTTTGGATGGAGAACAAAATATTGATGCAGCTATCAAAGCTCCTGCATTACCTTGCCATTGTCCACATTGCGCTACAGACAGATTTGGAAGGTCATTCCGCTCACCTCTTAGAGGATTCCGAACTGGTTTCAATAAAGTCACTCAGTTATATGCTCGCGAATTGTTCTACCAGTTGCCTACTGCACATAATCGTAAGCTTGTGACATTTGCTGATAGTCGTCAAGATGCTGCTGTTGTAGCTAATAGCATTGAGCGTAATCAATATACAGATTTAATGCGCGATATCATTGTAGAAGAATGTACACTTGATCCAAGTATAGATTATGAAGCAAAACGAAATTATCTTGATGAACTTTTGACTGATAAGAATGAGGCTAAAACAACACTTGATAATCCTAATGCAACATCACGCGAGATACGTAGTGCTCAACGTACACTTAATACCATAGACGACGAGATTGCCGAGGTAAAAAACATTTTGGAAAAAACTATTCCTGTAGAACAATTAATAAATACGAATAATTGCATTGATTCGCCTATTTATAAAGCTTTTAGAGAATTATATACAAATCCTGCGGGTTGCAACTCTGCGAATCAGCATTTTGAGGAAACACCGACCGCTAGTCCGGTAATGTGGTATGAGATAGATAACAATGTATCTCCATTGTTGAAACAAGATGTTAATAGAAAAGTTGGAAGTGCCATTATTCAAAATGTTATGCATGTGCTATTCGGACGTTTGCATTATAATGCTGAAAGTGCTGGTATTGGATGGGTTACTGTACCAAGGGATGAAAATAGGATTCATGGTATACTTACTAATTCAGGTTTAGCTGATATTTCATCGGATGTATTTATGGAAATAGTCAATTCTGTTATTCGATTAATTGGTAATTCATACCGATATACAAATAACCCTTATGATATATTTCCTACAGACAGTGATGCGAATTTTCAAAATTTGAAAGCGAAATCTCCTATTAGAAGGTATATTTATTCGTGTTGTGATAAGTATCGAATACCATATGTAAGACAGAATGGAAGGCAAACAAAGGTTCCCAACATACTGGGGCAAGCTGTTCTGGATTATCTTGCCTTAACAGGCAATCAACAAATGTTTTTGCAACCTCATGCATTATTGATTCGTGGAGTTTTGCCAAATGAAATTGGTTATATTTGCCCTAAGTGTGGTCGTGTACATCTAAATAAATCGGCAGGAATTTGTACCGGTTGTTTTCAACATTTGGATGAAATACATACCATTACTATTGATGAACTGCGCAGGCAAACGGACTTAATGATTAATATTGTTAAACATCGTCCTGCTTGTAGATTACATAGTGAGGAACTTTCAGGGCAGACCGATAATCAAAGTGAACGTCAGATGGAATTTCGCGATATTGTAAGAATCGATCAAAATTCTGCTCATGCAGAATACATAGAAAAAGTTCGTTCTATTGATGTCTTGAGTGTAACCACTACCATGGAGGTTGGGGTTGATATCGGTCCATTACAGGGTGTTATGTTAACAAATATGCCTCCTCAGCGATTTAATTATCAACAAAGAGTAGGACGAGGAGGTCGTCGAGGACAGGCTTACTCTATGATTTTGACCCTATGTCGAGGTCGCAGTCATGATGAACATTATTTTCTAAACCCTCATCAGATAACTGGTGATCAACCTCCTACTCCTTTTTTGTCGATGAATCAGTTAGAGATTCTGCAAAGGTTATATGCAAAGGAAGTGTTGTATTATGCGTTCAAGTCTTATTCCGATGAGTCTAATGTCCGCTTAGATGGCAACACTCATGGCGAATTTGGTACACGGCAAGGATGGATAGATAATGTAGGGGCCATAAAAGATTATGTGCAAAGTTGGTTATGTAATACAACAAATTTAGATAAGCTGTACCATATAGCCACTTTGTTAACCAATGACAAGAATCTTGTTTCAAAGTTAGTTCAATATGTATCTGATATTACTAATAAAAATTGCTTGATAATGCAAATGGATCGAACTGTAACAGACCAATCTATTGTTGCTGATATGCTTGCGGAATGTTTGGCTGAAGGTGGTGTATTGCCAATGTATGGAATGCCGACACGAGATCGACTCTTATATCATAGTTTGCAATATACTGAAGGAAATGTGGTAAAAGAAGAAATTGCTTCAGTTTCACGTCCAATAGATCAAGCTATTACAGCTTTTGCCCCTGGCGCTTCTATCACAAAGGATAAACATATTCTTACATCTATTGGTTTTTCTCAATCATCAATAGTGTATGGAATAGGAATCAATGGTCAAGGGTGTATCAAGACAAAAGGTAATGCAAATGCTCCTATATTTCCTTTAAGGATGACATTATGGGAATGTAGCAATCCTAGCTGCAAGTGTATTGTAACAGACAATCGTAATCCAAATACTCAAGGTGTAGTCTGCGATTACTGCATGTCACCAATGACTTCCAAAACGATTTGTACACCTGCATCATTTATTACAAGTCTTTCGAAAGGTTTTGATCAAAAAGATGATTCTGAAATTATAGTAAAGCGTAATGGTATTTGCATGGAGAATTCAGAACGTCCTATAGTTAAAGTCTTTGATGATATGAATGTCTCTCTTTCGTTATTTAGAAACGGTAAAACGTGGCGAATAAGTGATAAGGAAATTGAAGGTCGTGAATGTAGTGTAAGCTATAATTTGAACGGAACTAGGATTCGGTCTTTGGCAAAACAATGGATTGCAAATCCCATTTATAATGGTACGGATAGTCCCAATATATTAAATGGCAATGTAACGCTATTACCTCCTGATGACAAAGATGTTAAAACATATATTACACCATTGGGTAATAGGTTGGAAACGATTCATTTGGCAGCACAAAAAATAACGAATGTGATAACATTGTCTCCTGCAAATAGGGTGGAAGGATTGATTCTTGAACCTTTCCATTGTGTTAATAATAGATTGGATTTTAGAACACAAGGGGTAAGAGCTGCATATTATACTTTATCATTCCTCATCCAGAGAGCAATAGCATCAAAACTTGATATAGACCCAACCGAAATAGACGTTGTTGAGGTTCTTTCAAAGACAGGAAATTTGGGTGAAGTGTGTCTTGCTGATGAAAAGATAAACGGTTCAGGTTTTGTCGCTGATTTCTGTTTGAATTTCCTTGATTATAGAGACAGAATACTGAATGGAATGGATTTGTATTTTAAGCAGATGTTAAGCGATGAACATATTAAAGAATGTGATTCTTCATGTTATAAATGTTTGAAATCTTATAAAAACATGCCTTATCATGGTTTACTTGATTGGCGTTTGGGTATTGCTCTGTTTCGTGTAATGTGTGATAATAATTATAAGGCAGGTGCAGATGGTAAATTCAATACACCAGAATTAAAGGGCTGGTCTGAGTTGGCAGAGACATTATTGAAGTCGCTAAATGAAGGATTTTATAGTACTAATCCATATCAAATAGCTAAAACAAATAATGGGATACCATATATGTATGATACAGAAGGGAAAAGGAAGCCAGTTTTTGCTTCGCATCCGCTATGGGAGGGTGTTGCAGAGACCCAAATACTTGCTGATGCAGTTTTTGAAGCATCTCTTATTTGTAATGCAAAATGGGATAGTTCAAATGTTATAACAATTGACACATTTAATTTGCTTCGGAGAATAAGTAATTGTTACGAGTATATTCAAATACAACAAAATATCTGATATGAGATTTATCAAGATACCACATATTGATGATACTTGGGACAAAGTTCATATTAAGACTTTGTCTCCAAGCTCTTTCTCATGGATTTGTAATGGATGTGCATATCAGGTTCTTCTTCAAAAGGTATTATATACATTAGGTGATAATACTTATTTTTTGCCTCCTCACAAAAATACGATTCTTGGAACAATCATACATAAAATTTATGAATTAGCCTCAAAAGGCACATTATCTACTCCAAGAGAAATGATGGAAATATGGGAGCAACTTGTTAATGAGCAGAAAAAAAAACTAATTGAAAGTTATCCTACTTTATTAAATCCTAAAATTAATGATTACGATAAAAGAAATAAAGCTATAAGATATGCAATTACTATACACGAGAAAAAAACAGATTTTTTATTAGAATCTACAAATATCAAGATAGTTTCGGAAAAGCCAATTGTTTGTGAGGATATAGGACTCTCAGGAGTTGTAGACAAGATGATAATTGATTCTGGAAATATCGATATTATCGATTACAAGTCTGGTCGGGTGGTAGATGAAGATGGTAATCTGAAGTTGGAATATATTGTTCAATTGCATCTTTATGCTGCTATGTGTGTACATCTGTCCTTAGGAAATATACGGTCATTGAAACTAATAGATATTGAAGGACAGCTTTTTGATATAGTTTATGATGAGGAATTAAGCAAAGCTCTTGTAAAAGACGTTGCAGAAAGAATTGTTAAATTAAACAATGCAATAAATGCACGTCAATTTGAAGATTTAATAAAACCGGATAAAGATAGGTGTGGCTATTGCTCTTGCAGGCATATTTGTAATTATATGATTCAATCGGACGAATTGATATACAGAACAATATGTGGTTATGTTAAGAGGATCTCTAGTTCAAATATGTATATTTTACAAAATGGGGATATCACATATTATATTTCTGGAATTGGTGTGTATCCAATTGATGATTATTATGGTTATATTGGGAAAAAATTGGTATTTATTAATGTGATCCGTACTTCTTCATTAGCAAATAATTACACCTATAAAGTAACTGAAAATACATTAGTTTATGAATTATAACACAATAAATATAAAAAAAGAAAGAATACCTATTATTTCTTTTTTTTCAGGTGGGGGATTTATGGATATGGGTTTTATAAGTGCTGGGTTTGATGTCGTATTTGCAAATGAATATGATAAAGTGTTTGCACAACTGCATGATGAAGGCTTATTTTCATGGGCAAAAGCTCATAAGGAAAGATTCTGTCCAATTAGTACAACTGAATCTTTAACAGATTTATCTCCTAAAGCTATAATTGATATGGCTTTTCCCAATGGTGTTCCAAATTTATGGGGTATAATTGGAGGACCTCCTTGTCAAGATTTTACAATGAATGGAAATGGAAAAGGCTTTAATGGTGAACGTGGGAAAATGACACAAGTTTTCTATAATAGAATACGTAAGATGAAACCTTCGTTCTTTGTTATGGAAAATGTGGTAGGATTACTTATGCGCAAAGAGCAGAAAAGAATACTAGATACTTTATTGTTAAATAGTATTTGTGATGATTATTATATTGATAGACAAATATTGAATGCGCTTTATTACGGAGTACCTCAATATAGAAAAAGGGTGTTCATAATTGGAATTCGTAAAGACTGCTTCACTCCATTGGTTACACGTACACCATCTATTGATAATGTAACATCAATAGATTTTCCTTGGCCAAAAGCTAAATTTCCAAATGCAGAAAAAGAATATGACTGGCCTTCAATGATTCCTTATGGCACAATAAATGTGATAAAGCCAGAAAGCATACCATACGAACTCTGTGTCCAAAGCTGTTTAGATAATGCGGTAAATATGCCTAATGGAATAGAATATTTTGAACTTATTAAAAATTCAGAAAAGAGAAAGGAAATTTACGAAGGGGATACAAAACGCAGATCATTTAAAAGATTACATCGTTATCGTTATAGTCCAACAACATGTTTTGGTAATAATGAAATCTTTCTTCATCCATATAATAATAGGAGATTATCTGTTCGTGAAGCATTAAGAATACAAGGTGTAGATGATAAATATTGTTTTGGTCCTGGACGACTTTCAGCAAAGTTCAAAATTATTAGCAATGGCGTTCCTACTCCTTTAGCGAAGGTCGTAGCAAACTCGCTATATGATTTTTTATATGATTTACAGAGAAATAAATAGTCTAGCTTAGATACTATTTGTTGCATAAAAAATATTATTAGGAGATTCAAAAACTCTCCTAATAATATTTTTTAATAGTTATATTTTTAGCTCCTTTAACGGCAATCCATAATTATATTGTCTGAAAAAGCCTTTGTGGATAAGTTTCAGACCAAGAGTCTGATAATACTTGTAGTCATCATCTTCGGTGCAGAGGTACTTGTAACCATAGCGCGGAGCGTACTCCTTGAAGAATCTGGCAAGGTCTTTCAGATTTTCCTGCTGGTTTCGTTTGAAGTTGCTGCGCACAATGATAATGCTCCAGTCGGGGATGCTGCCAACACCACAACTGTATTCCCAGAAACGGATGTATAAATCCATTTCGCCTACATGGACAGAAATACAAATACCGTTGGCGTTGTGCATAACGGAACAACAGTTTCTGTAACCGAATCTCTCGCACAAATAGAGATTGAAATCGTAAATAAAATCGGAATAGTTCATAATAATTTGAATTTTGGTGGTTAATAAAAATTTGATTATAGACTGAAACCTCGCTTGCGTTTCGGTTTCTTTTTCTTCTTTTTAAGCCGGTTGGCCTGTATCGCTTCCTCTGTATCATAATCCGTAGGAGAGGGTGTGAACAATCCCAGACTGATGCCGGAATGATTCTCCTGCTGGTATTCATGACGAGGTTCCTCGCGTATGGTTTCTGCCTGTACCTGACGCAGGTTCATTGTAGCAGAAAGAGCGTTATACCTCAGCTCCTGGTCGATGTTCAGGAAACTGAACTGGCGGTCAATCTTGGAACCGCTAAAGGTCAGTTGGTTGCATGTGAACTTGACACCTTGCATCTCGCCAGTCGTGCGACTTAGCTTCCATTGCGTATCAATTCCATATCTCCGTAAGGCCAGTCGCAGTTCACTCCAGCTTCGTGCGTTCGGAATTTCTCGTTTCAAGGCATGATAGATAAAATACTTTACCTTGTCATGACGACGTAACCGCATGAAATTGACATGCTCTTTTCCTTCGGCAAAATGCAGTCTATAACGAGCCGTCAGCATCTTGCAGACCTTTTCGTTCCGGTAGCGGTCGTTCTTGTCGCTGATGGTGCGCCCGTCATTATCCACCCGGTTGTAAACAATATGACAATGCGGATGATCACGGTCGGTATGCCGGGCGATGATGAACTGCGTGTTCTCGATTCCCATCAGTTTCATATAGTCGTGGGCGATCTTCAGCATCAGCCCATCATCGTTACGGATGCGGTCTCCGTCTTCTGCGGAGAAGCTCAATGATATATGGCCGACTTTGTTCTTAACCTTGTCGTTCAGTAAAGTCTGCAACTCGAATTGCTCCGCTATTTCTTCGGGCGAACCGTAGACGCCAACCGCTTTCAGCAGGCGCGATTTATCTTCTTTCAGCACATAGTTTACACATCCGGAAAACGATGTGCCCTTAACAATTTTACCTATCATCTTTGAGCTGTTTTATGAGTTGTGAAATCTGTTGAACGGCGGTACTGCACTCATCGGCCACACGATAAAAACCGTAAGCATTGGCTCGTCTTGCAAGTTGGTTCAGGTTCGTGCTTTCTCCAATCAGTTTTCGGATGATGTCAAGATTTTCTTTTGTAATTCGTTCACGTACCGTACCGTGTTCGATGAGTGAACGCACTACTTCGCTTTGACTGCGTTTGCTGCGTCGGCTGAGTGCTCTGAGCCAGCCGAACTGCTCGTCTGTAAGACGGATTGTAACTGTATTTTTCTTGTCCATAATATTTGCTTTTGAGATTAATAATTGTGACCATCGGGAGCCGTCTCACCTTCTTTTGAGGTGAGCAAGTGGCCGGGAAATGTAATACACCGGCATAAACTTGCTCCAGTGAAAAAGAAGTGAATCAGACATCTGACAGTCATCGTTTGAAAAGTCCTTTACGAGTATGTGGAACCGTTGCTGAAAGCGGTGCTTTCTCCGCATTTACAAGCTGCAAATCGAAAGTTTCGACCAGTGTTTTAGGGCCGGATTCAACACGATAAGACGATTGAAAATAGCTTCCTTTGTCTCTTCTCTCAGCAGAAAATCGGCTATGTCAAAACCCGCATCACGTTCTTCTTTTGTTGCGTTTCTTTCCATAAAATCGAAAAGAGAAACTTCTATTCCCAGGCTCCGGATCATCTCCATTTTGCTGTTCCAATAGTCGGTTGCCCCAAGGTCGGGGAAGAGCAGGACACGTCGATTTCTCAATACGCTCATGGCATCCCTATTAAATGCTCCGTTCTTTCCGCCCGAAGCAATCCATAGATATTGTGGCAGATAGAAGCTGGATATCAAAGCGCTTTTCTCACTTTCCACAAGAGCAACAGGACGTTGCTGGTCGGAGGACAAAAGATGTTCACCAAACAGGCATTGCCGGAGGTTAAAATTCTCTTTCTTCAAAAGGGAATGTACCCACGTGATGTAGTTGTGCGGCTCTTTAATCCTTCTTCCGTTTTCGGGATTGTAGAGCATCACTTTTCCGGTGCGTACCCGTCTGGAAATATCTACCTGCCAGAAAACTGTAGACCCCGGCCAATGCTTCGAGGTCCCTACATGGTAGCGCAACATCAGTTCTTCGGTAGCCTCCTGTCCGAAATGGAAACTCTGGAACTGAAACAGCTTGTTCGTATGATACAGCTTCAGGGACTGCTTCATGATTTCCGGCTCTATGAATGAAGGTTCAGGAGACAGACTGGTGCGTGGCTTTGACACTGGTACAAACTCTTCACTCAATCGCTCCTTGGCAATCGGATTCTCATCAAAGTACATTTTGGGCGTATAGTTGTAGCCGCACTTTTGTTCATGGTTGCATCGCCCTACATAGTCAGGAAAGCTGATTTGTTTTTCCGTATCGATGTATTTGGCGAAACAACTTTTGCGGTGGCAGTTCGGGCATGTGTGCCGGGTGCTGACACCTTTGTATGGTTCTAACTTGAATCTGTAGTTCATTTTTCTTTCTGTTTGGATGTTACTATGCACATTTTCGCAACTTCACAAACCCCTCGGTTGCGAAAATGTGCATAGTAACAGGTTTATTTACTGTATTCTCCATGATTCTCTTTTCTGAATAATGTTCCGATGTGGCGTTTTAGAAACATCTTGAAAGCATGCTCCTTCATCCCGTAACTTTCAGCAATGCCGATACCTTCTGCCGTCGTAAATCTCTGAGGCAGGTTCAGGTAGATGTTGCGGTGCAATTCGCTCAACTGTTCCTGGCTGACGGCAGTCTGCACTTTTACAGCTGTTGTCCGAAAATACTCGGCCAGCAGGATGGCACGGTTCACGCTTTCAAGGTCAGTCGTATGCTTGTCGCACTCTCCGCAAGTCCATCGGGCAAGTTGGATAATCAGACAAAACCGGATAATGTAGATTTCCAGTTTGCAGTAAATACCTACCAAAGCATCATTGGTTTCCATATCACATTGGCGGGCATTTTCATGCTGCCAACCGTAAAGCCGTTGCTTGGCATCTTCATCGAATGGCAGGCATTGAGGCTGCAACTCATTATTTTCGTCATGCGGACAATCCTGTGCGATCAGCTTATCGATAATCTGTTGCCACTGGATTTCCAGCTCTTCAGGAGTTTCTCGGTCGTTCCACCTGCTTTTCAAGACAGATTCGGGCATCACGAAAAGAATACGGTCTATGAAACCGTTACTCGAACGCTCGCCCTTGACCAGTTCGCCCAGAATCTTCTTTTGAATGGTACCGATAACAGAGATGTAAGGACGTCTGATAAAAATGGAACTTTGCGTACTCTTGCGGTCGGAAATCGTAGGCTTGGCATTGAACACCGAAAGCCAGAACTGTTCTTCTGAACCGTTATTGTAGCGGTTGAAGTTCTTAAACCAGGCCGACAGCTCGTCCGACCAAAGGCAGAGTCCTCTGGGATTTTGGGCATGTATCAGGCTCAATCCTTCGGGAGTGATATCCGAAACAAGAAAGCGTCTGCGCACGGGAGCTTGCGGAAACTCATCCAAACCGGCTTCCATGCGTTCCCTTTTGCTCATGGACATAGTGCGTTCATACTCGGCATACAGCTTCTGATACTCCTGATTCTGACAATAGTCGTGCTCAATGAACGGTTGGAAAGCGAAGCTCAGCGGATGACTCTTATTGGCCTCGGGGTGACCAATCAGTGCCATGTACAGAATGGGACTTTCCAGCCAGTTGCGCTTCACCTGCACCAGATGGGAGTTGCCAATCCCCACGGCAATGGCTGCAAGGATAGCTGCAGCAACATAATCCACGGGATAGCCCTGACAATCGTGCAAACTACTGATGATACGCTGAATCCTGATAGGAAAGACCTCTATTGGGAACTCACCGCCGGACATCTTGGCTCCGATGCGCACAGCCTCGCCGATAATACCTTCTGCTGTTAATTTGGAGGTTTCCATAGCCGTGCAGATCAAAAGTTATAACCTCCCTTTGGCTTACGCTTCGCTCCATGTACTATCTCCGCTGCCTGTTCCTGGAGCGACATTGCCTGCATCTGCTTGCGTCCGGACTCAATCCATTGCAGCAGCTCATCTTCATAGAAGTAGAGTTTTTTCCCTCGTTTGTAAGCCGGAATCAGTCCTTTACGCGCAAGCGTGTAAATAGTAGGCTTTGCCTTTCGCGTGATTTTACAGGCTTCGTCAATTTCAACAAGACGGTGTTTGTCGGAAGAAGCCTGCGGTTGCAGTGCCGCCACCATTTGCCGGATTTGTTCCATCTGTTCTGTGAGATAACCTACCGCCTGCGGCAGCTTATCAAAAGTAATTTGTTCATTTGCCATACGTACTCGTTTTTAATTATTCGCTGGCAAATGAAATTGGTGTTTTGATGGTGGAAAACATCACCGGAATATAACTGTGAGATAACTTTTGGTAATGATATATGGTTGTAAGTAGTGAGATAAGACAATAAAAAACTGTCATTATGTCATGATATATACAATAAAGTGTAATATTTACATGATTTTGTCATATTCATGATAGTTGGCATATAATATGTAATCTATAATAGTAGAATATATTTAATGTATTTAATGATTAAAGCTGGGACAAGACCGATGGATACGTTTTATGCAAAGTACACAGATGTGTTCCACACGCAGAATTTGGCTGACGTGTGAAGTGATATTCCAATTCTCCAAACTTTAGATAATAATTTAACAAGGTTTATTATCCAGAAGAAACAGAGAAGAAGAACAATCTTAGGTTCTAATGCTGTGCAATCTGTCATAATTATAGATATTGATAGTCTGTACAAAGTTATGAATTTAATTCTACCAAAGAGTAGCGTTGTCTAATGCGCAAGCAAGAAGCAACATCAGGCATGTACCCATTAATAGGTATGCTACGACCAGCTTTAATCTTTTTTTATTATGCAGGCAGATTGGCTTAAATTTAAGAAATATCCTCATATTGGCAAACCGTTAACCAACTCAAAAGATAGAGTTTGGGTAGAGAACTATGTTACAAATCCTCATAATATCATTAGACATAAGTTCGTTCCATTACTGCATAGAGTGTTGACTCAAAGAAAATTCAGACCTAATGAATCTTCTGTAAAGAATTTAAGTGGAAAACGAAAACGCTTTGATAAAGGTCGAAAAGAACGACACATTTTTTATCCTTCACATCTTGATTCCATTATATTTAGTTATTACAATAGCATACTAACTCAAGCATACGAAAAATATCTGTCTGATAAAGATTACGCTTCTGTTGCTGTAGCTTATCGTAAGATTCCTAAAAATGACATGGATGAGGGTAACAAATGTAATATTGAGTTTGCCGCTGATGCCTTTCAATTCATTATAAACAATAAGCAACGTAAATTATCTGTAATTGTTGCCGATGTTACATCATTTTTTGACAATCTTAATCATAGATTGTTACATACACAATGGAAAAAAGTTTTAAATGTTGAAGATTTACCAGCTGATCATTATACAATTTATAAAAATCTTGTTGATTATAAATATGTTAATGAGAATGAACTCTTTAAACGTTTTAGACATAAATTAATTGTAGAACGTTATAAGCCCAATGATACTAGTTCTATAGAATTAAAACGAAAATCTGTTAATAAAATATACCATATGCGACAAGAAAAAGTTGTCGCATATTGCTATGCCGACGAGTTTTTTAGAGAAGCAACGGACCTGATTAGAGTTGATAAACCTTTTAACAAAACAATCAGAGAAAAACAAGGAAAACAAAATAAAAAAGGAATACCACAAGGAACTCCTATCAGTGCGACACTTGCTAATATATATATGCTTGATTTTGATGCTAAAGTTTATGAAGAAACATCAAATAGAAACGCATATTACCAAAGGTATAGTGATGATTTAATCATCGTATGTGACCAAAAAGATGAAATATTCTTTTACGATTTAATACGTGAAGAAATAGAGAAAAAAGCATATTTGGATATCCAAGAATCCAAAACGCATATATATCGTTATGAATTAGACCTTAACAACACCTTGATAGGAGGAATCGTAAAAGGTGGAATTGTACAAACAAATAAACAGTTAGAATATTTAGGTTTTGTATTTGATAGAGGTAAAGTCCGAGTAAAGTCTTCAGGATTTTCCAAATTTTATAGGAAAATGAAACGCTCTTTCAGAAGAGGTATTCACTTTGCTAAAAAAGCACATATACCATCTAATTCTTTATTTGAAGGACGATTGTATAAAAGATTTACACATGTAGGTGCGAAGCGAAGATTAAAATGGATTGCAGATAGTACTAGTCCGACAGGATACAAACGAACTACTATCTATGATTGGGGTAATTTTATTAGTTATTTAAATAAAGCAAATTCAGTTATGTTTAAAATCAATAAAGACAATAACATAGCTAAACAATATAGGAAAGTGTGGAATAAGTTTCATATATTAAAGAAACAAGCATATAAAGAGATAAAAAAATAGTTGTTTTTAATATTGTACTATTTTATCTAACTCGATATGACACTTCGATTCTGTGTGTGACATTTTACGCTCAATAGTTGAAATCTCCAAGTCGCGAAGGGTATGGGCAAAGACACTCTTGATGAAAGTTGCAGTATGAATACGCTTTCTACCAAAAGCCTTGCCAATGTTCCAACCAAAGTGCATAATATCAATACTTTTTAGTTGAGAGTCAACCTTTACAGGCGATATCTTTTGTAAGGTATCGCCTGAGCTATACTCTGCGACATATGCACATAGACGGTTGAGATCCTCTTCATTCATATAGGCAACCATTGTTTGCTTCGTATAGCTAATGACCTTTTCCAATTTGGTTTGAATAGCACGATTCTTTTTTGCGATAGAATTGGTTCGCATAATTTCATATTCTGAAGGTTTAGAGATTGTTTCTTCAGCAATAGGAGCAGACTCAATGACATTGGGGATAGCCTGATTTGAATCTTCGATTATAATGGCTTCCGGGACAGAAATGATGTTATTGTAATTTTTCATCGTTTGAAAAGCAGAGAAACGCAATAGAACAGCTTCTATGCGTGGCAACAGAAACTGATTGAAAATTGTCTGTAAACTGGCATAGATCGCCATCAAGACAATTACTGTTGCAAAAAATACAACACTACTACTGAAATAGTCAATACCTTTGGATAAAACAAACTGACGAGCTAAAACGCCAACAACAAGAGCACCTACCAATACAAGGGAATAGAGTGTTATATGTTCAATACTTTTCTGATTCATAGTAATATTTGTTAATCGTTTATGCGCAAATATATGTCATTTCATAGATACCATGTTATAAATCCAATAAAGTGGCAGCATTTGTCCTCGATATGTAGCTTTTTTCCTAGTTAAGAGTTTAATAACTATGAATTAAATTCGGCTTTATTATGTAATCTATTATTTTGAATTTAATCTTTTAGAAAATAATAAGATTGTAGTAGCTATCAATATTAAATGTGTATATTTGCTTGTAAATCAATTTTGTAATATGCATATAGTCTATAAAAGTAAACCTATGCCGATTCATATTGATGAATATGAGCATAATTCTTTTGAATATGATAAATGGATCATATCAGATGATTACAGGGAATTAAAATTTGGTTATGAATATCGTATTATAGTTTCTACAAAAGAAACTATCAAAGATTATAATGACTTAACATATGATTCAATTTTGACATCAGGTTTTGTGGAAAAGCTAACGATGTTGCTTAAATATGTCTTAGGAATATCTTTAAATTCCCCTCATAATCAGATATTTCACAAAAGGATTAGAGCTGTAGACTTTAGAGAGATACCTAAAGGTTGGGATGCTAATATTGATGAAATTGATACATATTTAATGGAAACGCTTCCTTCATTTGCACGGGCTGTTCCTATTCCTACTAATGGAAATATGAAAACCTCTATTTTGGATGAATTACATATTGCTCTTAATAATTATGATTCTTTAGATGAAGAAATTAAAGATTTAATAGCAGTGCATAATAGTGCTGTTGAATCCGACGAAAGAGCGTGTTATCTAATAATGGGGAAACTAATTGACATGATTAATTGGTTATATCCATTAAAGCATAGACTTGATAGACGAATTAAAGAAACTTTTCCTGAGCTAATTCCTTTCTTTGGAGATACAACAATAAAGGATTTAATGGGAATTGCTAATTCAAGAAAAGAAACAAGGCATTATAATGCGTCACCTCAATCATCTCATCCTGCATTAACAAATCAAGAGGCTGAATTATATTTTCAGCTTATAGATATTTTAGCTTTAAATATTGTTCGAATAAGACTTGGTTTACCTAAAATTACTGTGGAAGATGAGAAATAATAAATGAATAGGGAACTCTGAGAGATCAGAATTCCCCATTGATAATATAAATTAACGTGAGTTCGGTATAATAATCTTATGCAATAATCCTGCTTTTATCAATGATGTCAATATTGAGTGACGGTTTCTTAGGAAGCAGGTTG
>OBJE01000844.1_pt1 | contig 21768 bp, 19 predicted proteins | sample 1519681 | NCBI WGS metagenome assembly OBJE01 (sample SAMEA3888898, study PRJEB22519) | human gut metagenome | biome: human gut; feature: human-associated habitat; material: faeces | place: Denmark | collected 2011 | reverse complement strand
TTGGGCACACCATGGCTTTCTGCGATTCCCCGACTGCCGTCCTGTGGCGGATGGTGCAGATCTCATCGGGGTGGTCGTCGTATTGGCGTCCTCCTCTGTTCACTGCTGTTGGACCGGCAGCTGCGGAAGTGGAATCTGGGGGTTATTGACTGAAGGAGAGGGGACTATGAAACTGGAACAGAAATGGTATTCGGCAGCCAGGGGAACACTGTTTGCAGCGGTTTTGCTTTTGTGTCTGGCGGGCGGGATCCGGGGCGGACTGGGGTTGGTATTCCTGGCCATGGGAGTTGCTGCGGCAATCGCCTTTAGGGGGATTGAACTGCGCCATCTCCGCTGTCCCAACTGTGGGCGCTTCATCCTGCCCTGGTTTTCTATGGAGGAGACCCAATACTGCCGCGCCTGCGGCTTCCACTTTCCTTGGAAGTTCGACCGCTGGTGGGAAAAGGGGAACTAAGCAGCCGACACATTTCTCCCGATACAAAAAGGAGGAGGTACAAATGTCGTTTGAAGCAGAAGTGATTCCCCTGTTCATCGGAGGTGTGATCGCGGTCAGCGCGATAGAGTTTTTCCTGGGCTGGCGGAGTCTGTGGCATCGGAAGGATCTCCGGGGGCTGTTTGCCGGGCACGTGGTTGCCATGCTGCTGGGATTTTTCTTCTTGATTCGCAGTCTGTTTGCCAACTGGCTGGGGCTCTCTCTGGGTATTGCCTCCATTTCCAACTCTGCGAATATAGGCCTTTTCGGCCTCTGCTGGGCTGTCAGCGCCCTCTGCGTGGCAGTGATGCTCTCCCGCTTGGCTGTACCAAGACATTAATCATCCCGGTGTGCGGTTCTGGCTATCCAGTAAATACCTGTGTTTCTTACCACAACGCTCGGCCAGTGCGCAGCAGCTGCGCAGTTTTTGGCGGTTCTGCCGCCTTACAGACGCGGCGTACCGCTTGCGGGTAAAGCGGAACGGGCGGAAAGAGCAGCTGGTCAAATGCGGTTTTGCACCCCCGATTTTCATCGGTCTCCCGTAAATACACAGGCACCGTCTCACACCGGCTCCGCTGTATTTTGCACAGTGGGGAGAGGAGGGGCGCAGTTTTGCCGCAGGCGGAAACTGCGTTTAGCGGACTTTGCGATGACGACAATGGGGGAGAGAATGGGCCAGCCATCATCATGGCTGCATTTCCCGTCCAATGGGACAGATCCCCCCAACAATCCATTTTGAAATGAGAGAATTTATCATGCCAGAGAGTATCAACGGTGCGGTGGACCAGCCCTTGGTCCCGCCCCGCCACATTGCGATCATCATGGACGGCAACGGCCGCTGGGCCACGAAGCGGGGCCTGCCCCGCACCGCTGGCCACAAGGCAGGAGCGGAGACGTTCCGCCGCATCGCTACCTACTGCAAGAACATCGGCGTAAAGTACCTGACGGTGTACGCCTTTTCCACGGAAAACTGGAAGCGGTCAGAGATGGAGGTCTCTGCCATCATGGCCCTGCTGAAGCGGTATCTGCTGGAGGCAGTGGACACCATGGAGAAGGACCACATCCGGCTCCACTTCTTTGGGGACATGACCCCTATCGCCCCGGATCTGCGGGCCCTGGCCCGGGAGACGGACGAGATCACAGAGCACCTGTCCAAGGATGACTTCCAGGCCAACGTGTGCCTGAATTACGGCGGGCGCGACGAGATTCTGCGAGCAGCCCGGCGTTTTGCCACCGACTGCGCCGCCGGAAAGAGGCGGCCGGAGGAGTTGGATGATGCCCTGTTCTCCAGCTATCTGGACTCTGCGGGGATCCCGGACCCGGAGCTCATCATCCGGCCCAGCGGAGAGCAGCGGTTGAGCAACTTCCTGCTGTGGCAGTGTGCCTATTCGGAGTTCTATTACACGGATACCCTGTGGCCGGACTTCGACGAAGCGGAGCTGGACCGGGCCATTGCAGCCTACCAACAGAGAGACCGCCGGTTCGGCGGCGTAAAGAAATAAACCTTTACAGAAATTGAGAAAAGGGCTGATCCTATGTTCAAGCGTGTGATGGTGGCCGTAGTGGGCCTGCCGCTCCTGATACTGATCCTGGGCTGGGCCCCGTCCTGGGCCACCATGCTATTGCTGGCGGCCATGTGCGCCATCGGCGCCTGGGAGCTGATGCGCACGGCGGCGGGAGAGAGGGGCAAGCCCCTGACCCCCCTGACAGTGATCGCCGCGGCGGCGGTGCCGGTGTGCGTGTACGGGGAAATGTCCATTGAGAACACGGAGCTTTCTCCCTTGCCGGTGCTACCCTTCGCTGCCCTGTTGGGCGCGGTGTTCATCTTTGCGATCTTTGCCCTGGCTATCCACCGGTATGACGAGGAGCAGGGCATCCCCTTTGCCGCTGTCACCTGCGCTATCTTCGCCGGGCTGGCGTTCCCCTTGATGTTCTCCTGTCTGCTGCGGCTTCGGATGATGCCCGCCATCGGGATGCTGCAGGTGTTTCTGCCCTTGGCCATCTCCTTTGGCAGCGACACCTTCGCGCTCTTTGCCGGAATGCTGTGCGGCAAGCACAAGCTGGCCCCCAAGGTCAGCCCCAAAAAGACTGTGGAAGGAGCCATAGGCGGTCTGCTGGGTGGTGTCATCGGCATGACGGTTTTTAAGCTAGTCGCGGACAGCATGGCACACACCCTGACTGTTTATCTGCCAATCGAGATGGCAGCTGGTCCGCAGATCTCCTGGGGGGCAGTCTTTGCACTGGGTATTATCGGCAGCACCATCAGCCAGATCGGCGACCTGAGTTTCTCCGTCATCAAGCGGGAGTTCGGCGTCAAGGATTATGGCAACCTGCTGCCGGGCCATGGCGGCATCCTGGACCGGTTTGACTCTGTTACCTTCGTGGCGCCCTTCGTGTGGCTGGCCTTACAGCTGCTCTGAACGGGTGATTTGGGAAGATTTAGGATTGTTTTCAGCTGTTTAGAATAGGATAATGCTATGAGCAAGACGATTTCAATTTTAGGTGCCACCGGCTCTATCGGCCGCCAGACATTGGACGTGGCGGAGCAGCTGGGACTGCGTGTGGCCGCCCTTACCGCCCACATGGATGTGGAGCGGCTGGAGGCGCAGGTCCGAAAATTCCGGCCCCGGCTGGCGGTCCTCACCGATGAGGCGGCGGCGCGTGACCTGGCGGTACGCCTGGCCGACATGGACACCAAGGTTTTGGGAGGCCCGGAGGCCCTGCTGGAGGCCGCTGTCTGCCCGGAGGCGGATACGGTCGTCACCGCCGTGGTGGGTATGGTGGGACTGCGTCCCACCCTGGCCGCCATCCGGGAGAGAAAGCGCATAGCCCTGGCCAACAAGGAGACGTTGGTCTGCGCCGGACAGCTGGTGATGGATGCGGCGGATACGCACGGCGCCGAGATCGTGCCTGTGGACTCGGAGCACTCGGCCATCTTCCAGTGCCTTCAGGGCTGCGCCGACCGCCGGGAGATCCGGCGGCTGATCCTGACCTGTTCCGGCGGGCCTTTTTACGGCATGACCTATGAAGAAGTGGGCAAAATGACCAAAGCGGATGCCCTCCGCCACCCCAACTGGACCATGGGACCCAAGATCACCGTAGACTGCGCCACGCTGATGAACAAGGGGCTGGAGGTCATCGAGGCCATGCGCCTCTACCGTCTGCCGCTGGACCAGGTGTCGGTGGTGATCCACCGGCAGAGCATCGTCCACTCCCTGGTGGAGTACCGGGACGGGGCGGTCCTGGCCCAGCTGGGCACACCGGATATGCGCTTGCCCATTCGATATGCCATGACATACCCCGAACGGGTGGAAAGTCCGGCGGAGCCGCTGGACCTGCTGTCCTGCCCGCCCCTGACCTTCGCCCAGCCGGACCGGGATGCATTTCCATGTCTGCAGCTGGCAGAGGCGGCGGCGGCTCAGGGCGGCACCGCCTGCGCTGTTTTGAACGGCGCCAATGAGGAGGCGGTGGGCCTGTTCCTGGCGGGCAGGATCGGCTTCCACGACATTCCCCGCCTGGTGGCGGAGGCCCGGGCAGCTGTGCCGGCGGAGCAGGAACCGGCGCTGGAGGACATTCTGGCGGCGGATCAGGCGGCGCGGCAGGCGGTGCTGGACCGGGCCTGAAGCAAGTTTTTTGACGGGAGTTTTTGCATGACCATTGTGTATATCCTGGCGGCCATTCTGATTTTCGGCGTACTGATCGCCGTCCACGAGCTGGGCCACTTCCTGGCCGCCAAGCTCTGCGGCGTGCGGGTCAACGAGTTTTCCATCGGCATGGGGCCTCTGATCTGGCACAAGGAGACGGAGGAGACCCAGTATTCCCTCCGGTTGCTGCCCATCGGCGGCTTCTGCGCTATGGAGGGGGAGGATGAGGACTCTGGCGACGAGCGGTCTCTGGGCCGTCAGGGCTTCTGGAAAAAGGTGGTGATTTTTGCCGCCGGCTCCTTTATGAATTTCCTGGCGGGGTTCCTCATCATTCTGGCGGTGTATAGCGGTGCCCAGGGATTTCTGATCCCGGCGGCCGCCGGGACCGCGCCGGAGTTTGAGGAGCGGAACGGCCAGACTATCCAGGCCGGAGATATTTTTTATTCCGTCAACGGGGAGCGGGTGTACCTGTACAGTGACGCGTCCCTGCTGATGAGCCTGCACCAGGGCCAGCCCATGGATTTGGTGGTCCTGCGGGACGGCGAGAAGGTGGAGCTGAACGACGTCACATGGGGCACCTACACCGGCACGGAGGGGGAGACCTATCAGGGCTACGGCGTCTATATCGCAAGAGACCAGATTGAGGAGGCCAATCTCCGGACGATCCTGAAGACCAGCTGGCTGAACACCATCGACTTTGTGCGGATCGTGCGGCTGAGCCTGCAGATGCTGGTGACCGGTCAGGCGGGCATGGACGATCTCAGCGGCCCGGTGGGCATCGTCTCCACTATCACCCAGGTGGGCACCGCGTCGGAGACCATTGCCGCCGCGGTGGAGAACATCCTCTACTTCGGCGCCATGCTGGCGGTGAACCTGGCAGTGATGAACATGCTGCCCATCCCGGCTCTGGACGGCGGCAAGATCTTCTTCCTCATCATTGATGAGATCGCCATGAAGCTGTTCCGAAAGAAGATCCCGGAGAAGTATGAGATGGCGGTGAACACCGTGGGCTTTGTGGCCCTGATGGGCTTCATGCTGGTGGTGACATTCAATGATGTGTTCAAACTGTTCGGATAGGAGTGAGTCATGACGGACTTTACCCTGCGGCCCTGGCGGGAGGCAGATGCTGCCTCCATCGCCCGGTACGCGGACAATGCAAAGATCGCCGCCAACCTGCGGGACGTGTTTCCCTGCCCCTATGCCCCACAGGATGCGGCCACGTTTGTGGAGAGCTGCATCCGGCAGGAGGGCCGGGGTCAGATGTGCCGGGCCATTGAGGTGGACGGCGAAGCTGCGGGCAGCATCGGCCTGTTCCTGGGCAGCGATGTATACCGGAGGAGCGCAGAGCTGGGCTACTGGCTGGGAGAGCCCTTCTGGGGCCGCGGGATCATGACCGCCGCTGTGGAAACCATGTGCCGGGAGGGCTTTGCAGCCTGGGACATCGTCCGCATCCACGCTGAGGCATTTGCCAGGAATGCGGCCTCCCGCCGGGTGCTGGAGAAGGCGGGGTTCGCCCTGGAGGGCACTCTGCGGCGGAGCGTGTACAAAAACGGGGAGATGCTGGATTCCTGCATTTACGCCCTGGTGAGGGAGGAAGCGCCATGACAAAGCGTTTGATGGTGGGGGATGTGGCCGTGGGCGGCGGCGCCCCAGTGTCTATTCAATCCATGTGCAATACCAAGACCGACGATGTCCGCGCCACTGTGGAGCAGATCCACGCGCTGGAGGCCGCCGGATGCGAGATCATCCGCATTGCCATTCCGGATCAGGCCGCGGCAGAGGCGGTGGACCGGATCAAGGAACAGATTTCTATCCCCCTGATCGCGGATATCCACTTCAACTACAAGTATGCCTTGGCGTGCGCAGAGCGGGGCATCGACGCCATCCGCATCAATCCCGGCAACATTGGCGGGGAGGAGAAGGTGAAGGCGGTGGCGGACATCTGCCGCCAAAAATCCATCCCCATCCGCATTGGGGTCAACGGCGGATCTCTGGAAAAGGACCTGCGGGCCAAATACGGCGGCGTCACGGCAGAGGCATTGGTGGAGAGCGCCATGGGCCACGTGGCCCTTTTGAACAAGTTCGATTTTGATGACATCTGCATCTCCGTCAAGTGTTCCGATGTGCCCCTGACCATGGCGGCCTACCGGCTGCTCAGCGAGCGGACAGACTACCCTTTGCATCTGGGCGTGACAGAGGCGGGCACCCCTTCCATGGGGCTTGTGAAATCCGCCATGGGAATTGGGGGCCTGCTGTGCCTGGGGATCGGAGATACCATCCGGGTGACGCTGACCGCCGACCCGATCGAGGAGATTTTCGCTGCCAAGAAGATTCTGAAGGCCACCGGACTCCGTAAGGAGGGCGTGAATCTGATCGCCTGCCCCACCTGTGGTCGCACCCGCATCGACCTGATCCCCATGGCGGAAGAGGTGGAGCGGCGCCTCATGAACTGCACGAAGAATATCACCGTAGCGGTGATGGGCTGTGCCGTCAACGGCCCCGGCGAGGCAGCGGCGGCAGATATCGGCATCGCTGGCGGCAAGGGTGAGGGACTGATTTTCCGCAAAGGAGAAATCCTTTACAAAGTACCGCAGGAGCAACTGGTGGACAAGCTGATGGGGGAAATTGAAAAACTCCCATGAGGAATGAGAAGTTAGGAATTCGGAATTGTTGTGTTCCGCCTCCGGTGGGACGATGCTCATACGTCCGGCGTTGCCGGACGCCGGAATTCCTCATTCCTAATTTCTGATTTCTCAGCATTTGATTCCTGTTAAACAAGGTGGCGTCTATGTCAAGAGATATACCCTTTTTCGAAATGTTTACTGAGCTGCAGCTCTCCGGAGAGCTGCGGCTTCGTTTGGCCGGCGCAGTGGTGAACGGCGCTTGCATCGACCAGGCCGGCATGTCGCTGGCGCTGCGCCTCACCACCAGGGCGGAGCTGGGAGATGCGGAGCTGGAGGAGCTGAAGCATCTGCTGATGGGCGTATACGGCTTCCGACAGGTGACGACGGAAGTCACCTGCAAGGCTCCTTCTTCCCAGGCCGCAGCCGGAGGGAGCCGCCCGGCTGCTTCGGTCCCGGCGGCCCCCTCCGGCAGTAAGGGCGAGAAGCAGGCCGCAGGCAAGGTCCTGATGGGCAAGCCCATTCGCATCCAGCCGGTGCCCATGAAGATCCTGGACCTGAAGATGGGGAATGCCACCGTGGCGGGGAAGGTGTTCGCCTTCGAGTGCCGGGAGACCCGGCGGCCCGGTATGTGGCGGCTGAGCTTCGACATGACGGACTATACCAACTCCGTCACCGTTCAGAAGAACCTGACGGAGAAGGAGGCTCAGGGACTGGAGAGCGCCATCAAGCCCGGCATGTGGCTGTGCGTCCAGGGCAAGATGGAGCCCACCTGGGACGGGAAGGACATCCAGCTGAACCCCTACCACATCCAGCTGGCGGAGCACACTGGGCGGCAGGATACCGCCCCGGAGAAGCGTGTGGAGCTGCACCTCCACACGAAGATGAGCAATATGGATGCCCTGACGGACACGAAAGAGGTGGTCCAACAGGCCATCCGGTGGGGACATCCCGCCATCGCCATCACGGACCACGGCGTGGCCCAGTCCTTCCCGGACGCTTGGCACGCCGCTGGGGACAAGATCAAGATCCTCTATGGCGTGGAGGGCTACTTTGTCAACAACATCGATGACCGGGTGGTGGTCCACGGCACTCAGGACTGCTCCCTGGACGGGGAGTTCGTGTGCTTCGACATCGAGACCACGGGCCTCAAGGTGGACCGGGAGGCCATTACGGAGATCGGCGCCGTGGTGCTGAAAAACGGTGAGATTACGGATCGGTTCCAGACCTTCGTCAACCCCAACCGGCGGCTGACGCCGGAGATCATCGGCCTTACGGGAATCACCGATGATATGCTGAAGGACGCCCCTCAACTGAAGGAGGCCCTGGCGGAATTTTTGAAGTTCGTGGACGGCCGCCCCCTGGCGGCCCACAACGCAGAGTTTGACATCGGCTTCATCCGGGCAGGCTGCCGGAAGGTGGGGCTGGACTTCCAGCCCACCTATGTGGACTCCCTGATTCTGGCACAGAACCTGCTGCCGGATCTGGGTAAGTACAAGCTGGACATCGTGGCGGACCGGCTGGAGCTGCCCAACTTCAACCACCACCGGGCCAGCGACGACGCCGCCACCGTGGGCTATATGCTGATCCCCTTCTGGAAGATGCTCCACGAGCGGGGCATCCACACCCTCCAGGCGGTAAACCGCGAGATGGAGAAGCTGCGGCCCCTGGGCAGCAAGACCAACCGCTTCCCCAAGCACATCATTCTGATCGCCCGGAACAAGGTGGGGCTGAAAAACCTGTACCAGATGATCTCCGCCTCCAATCTGAAGTATTTCAAGCGGGTGCCCACCATCCCCAAGAGTCTGCTGCTGGAGCACCGGGAGGGCATCATTGTGGGTTCCGCCTGTGAGGCGGGCGAGCTGTTCCGGGCCGTGGCGGACCACAAGGACTGGGAAGAGCTGAAACGCATCGCCTCTTTCTACGACTATCTGGAGATCCAGCCCCTGTGCAACAACGCCTTCATGCTGCGAAACGGCGACGTCCAGTCAGAGGAGGAGCTGCGGGAGTTTAACCGAACGATTGTCCGTCTAGGGGAGGAACTGGGCAAGCTGGTGTGCGCCACCGGCGACGTCCACTTCCGGGAGCCGGAGGACGAGGTGTACCGCCACATCCTGCTGGCCTCCAAGAAGTTCCCGGACGCCAACGCCCCGCTGCCCATCTACTTCAAGACCACCGATGAGATGCTGGAGGAGTTCGCTTACCTGGGGAAGGAGAAGGCCTATGAGGTGGTGGTGACCAATACCCAGGCCATCGCCGACCAGGTGGAGACTTTCCCCTTGCTGCCGGAGGAGCTGTTCCCGCCCCGGCTGGAGAACTCCGAGGAGGAGCTGAATTCCCTGGTGTGGAACAAGGTCCATGAGCTGTACGGCGAGGACCCGCCCAAGCTGATTGTGGACCGGCTGAACGTGGAGCTGGGCGGCATTCTGGGTAAGTACGACGTGGTGTACATGTCCGCCCAGAAGCTGGTGCAGCGGTCCCTGGAAAACGGCTACCTGGTGGGCTCCCGGGGCTCCGTAGGCTCGTCCCTGGTGGCCTATATGTCCGGGATCACAGAGGTGAACAGCCTTCCGCCCCACTACCGCTGCCCGAATTGCAAGCATGCGGAGTTCATTCAGGACGGCTCCTACGGCTGCGGCGCGGACATGCCGGACAAGATCTGTCCGGTGTGCGGCACAGAATACATCAAAGACGGCTTCGACATCCCCTTTGAAACCTTCCTGGGCTTCGGCGGCGGCAAGGTGCCGGATATCGACCTGAACTTCTCCGGTGAGTATCAGGCCCGGGCCCACCGCCACGCCATCGAGATGTTCGGAGAGACCCAGGTGTTCCGGGCCGGTACCATCGGTACACTGGCGGAGAAGACCGCTTACGGCTTCGTGAAAAAATACCTGGAGGAGAACGGCATGACTGTGGGCCGGGCAGAGGAGAATCGCCTGACCCTGGGCTGCGTGGGCACCCGCCGGACCACCGGTCAGCACCCCGGCGGCCTGGTGGTCGTTCCCGACGATATGGACATGGAGGACTTCTGCCCGGTCCAGCACCCGGCGGACGCCGACGACTCCGACACCATCACCACTCATTTTGAATACCACTCTATGGAGGCAAACCTCCTGAAGCTGGACATGCTGGGACACGATGACCCCACCATGGTCCGCATGATGGAGGATCTGACCGGTGTCAACGCCCGCCAGATTCCCCTGGATGACCCGGACACCATGTCCATCTTCACCTCCAGCAAAGTGCTGGGATACGAGAACGACGAGATTCTGGGCCCCACCGGCGCCGTGGCGATCCCGGAGTTCAACACCCGATTCACCCGGCAGATGCTGGTGGATACCCAGCCCAAGGACTTCAACACGTTGGTACGGCTCTCCGGCTTCTCCCACGGGACAGACGTGTGGCTGGGCAACGCCCGGGAGCTGATCGTCAGCGGCACCGCCTCCGTTCTGGAGACGGTGGGCTGCCGGGACGATATCATGCTGTACCTAATCTCCAAGGGCCTGGACCCCAAGATGAGCTTCAAGATCATGGAGAAGGTCCGCAAGGGCAAGGTGAAGAAGGGCGGCTTTGACGAGGGCTGGGTGGAGGCCATGCGGGACCACGACGTGCCGGAGTGGTACATCGACTCCCTGGCCAAGATCGGCTACCTGTTCCCCAAGGCCCACGCGGTGGCCTACGTGATGATGGCCTTCCGCATCGCCTGGTTCAAGGTCCATGAGCCCCTGGCATTCTATGCAACCTTTTTCTCCGTCCGGGCCAAGGCCTTTGATGCGGAGTACTGCTGTGCCGGAAAGGATGCGGTGAAGCGGAAGATCCGGGAGATCGAGAACAACAAGGACGCCACGGCGGTGGAGCAGAACCTGCTGACCACCCTGGAGGTGTGCTATGAGTTCTACCTGCGGGGCTTCCACTTCGACACGATCAACATTTATGAGTCCGATGCCACCAAGTTCAAAGTGACGGAGAACGGTCTGCTGCCGCCCTTCACAACGGTCCACGGCCTGGGAGAGGCGGCGGCCATCGACACGGTGGAGAAACGGAATGGGAAGGAGTTCGTCTCCGTTGAGGAGTTCGCCATGTGCTGCAACAAGCTGTCCAAGACCCATATTGAGCAGCTGAAGGCGCTGGGAGCCTTCGCCGGGATGGCGGAGACCAGCCAGATGACGCTGTTTTGATCCCCGTGGGAGCGATTTCCCCACGGCACCGCGATAGCAGAAGAAAAGGGAGGACCCATTCCGGGTCCTCCCTTGTTTTGTCCATGTGGAAAGAATTACTTCTTCTCCAGCTTGGCATTGCATTTTGCCAGAAATTTTTCGTTCTTGACGATGGCCCGGGTGTGGGTGCCGCTGCCGATGGGGCCGCTCTCATCCCAGGCTTTCACAGCGAAGTCCACCATTTTGCCGTTTTCCGAAACGGCGGTGATCTCTGCCTCCGCCCACACCTTCATGCCGATGGGGGTGGGAGCGTCGTGGGAGATGTCCAGATGGGTGCCCACACTGCCCTGGCCCTCCTCCAGAAAGCTCTGCAGACAGGTCATGGCGGCATTTTCCATCAGGGCGGACATATAGGGCGTGCCGAACACCGGCAGGGCACCGGAACCCACGTTAGCGGCGGTAAGGGCGTCCGTAACAGTTTGCTCCAGGCGGCATTTTGTTCCAATCAAAATCATGAGAGGATTCCTCCTTGGTAAAATATCTTCCGCCTTTCCAGTGTACAGGAAAGCAGTGGAATGCGCAAGGGAAAAAGAAGCGCACCGGATGGTGTTCCGGTGCCGCATTTTACAGCTCAGATACCGAGTTGCGTCCAGAGGTCGTTATAGAGGGTGCGCGTCTCAGCAGGGAGGACCAAGTAGGCCTCACACCGGTCCAGCACCTCCTGGGAGGGGGCCATGATCTCATAGAGAGCGGGATCCAGGGGCTCTCCGTAGGTCTCCTCATAGTAGGCAGGATAGGTCTCCAGCGCCTCAGCGTTGGGAGAGGCGTACCAGATATAGTCCATATTCCGCAGGTTTGCCTCAGTGGAGGCCATAAAGTTGATCCAGGCCTCCGCCTCCTCCTTGTGCTGGGAGGTTTTGAGAACGCACATGGCGTCCACGAACCAGTTGCTGCCCTCCTCGGGCACTACATAGGCGAGATCTTCGTTGTTTTCCAGCATGCTCAGATAGTCACCGGCATAGTAGGTGGCAATGGCGGCGTTGCCGCCCTCCATCTTCTGAAACACCTCGTCCATGACCTTTCCCTGATACACCCCGTTCTTTACGGCGTCGGCGATGAGCTGGTAAGCCTCCTGAATCTCCGCATCGTCAGTGGTATTCACAGAGTACCCCAGGTACAACAGGGCGATGCCCAGAGCATCCCGGGAGTTGTTGATAAGCAGCACGTTCCCGGCGTACTGGGGATCGAACATGGCGCTCCAGCTGGTAATGGGCTCCTGCACCTTGGCGGTGTTGTAGATGATGCCCAGAGTGCCCCAGGTGTAGGGCACGGTGTACTTGTTCTCCGGATCGTAGGACAGATTCTTGAAGCGGTCGTCGATCTTCTCAAAATTGGGGATGTTATCATAATTGAGCTCGGCCAGCATATCCTCTTCGATCAGCTGGGAGATCATGTAGTCGGAGGGGACGATGACGTCATAGTCCACGCCGCCCATGCTCAGCTGGGAATAGAGGACCTCGTTGCTCTCTGCGGTCTGATAGTTGACTTTGATGCCGGTCTCTTCTTCAAATTGGTCGATCAGGGACTCGTCGATATATTCACCCCAGCTGCACACGTTGACCACACGGTCCCCGCTGCCGCTGCCGTTACTGCTGCCGGAATTTTCCGAGTCAGAGGTGTCCTTGCGCACGGAGCATCCGGACAGGAACAGGCTCGCCGCCATCAGTAAGGCGAGAGTCAAGGCTACCATTTTTTTCAATTGATCATTCCTCCAGTGTTGATTTGAATGCGTATCTCAAGACCCGCAGGCCGTGGGACCGATAGTCATGCGCGGGCTCGCTCCCGCAGGCGCTCCTGCCGGGATTCCCGGACATTGATGATGATGAGCAGCAGCAGCACAGCGCCGAAGAGCAGCGTGGAAATGGCATTGATCTCCGGGCTGACCCGCTTTTTCGTCATGGAATAGATGGTCATGGCCAAAGTGGACACGCCGGAACCGGCGGTGAAGTAACTGATGATGAAATCGTCGATGCTCATGGTGAAGGCGATCAGTGCGCCGGAGATGATGCCGGGCTTGATCTCCGGGATAATGACCTTCCAGAAGGCCTGCATCCAGGTGCAGCCCAGGTCTTGGGCCGCGTCCACTAGGTTTTTGTCCATCTGGCGCAGCTTGGGCATCACTGTCAGGATAACGTGGGGGATGTTGAAGGTCACATGGGCCAGCAGCAGTGTACCGAAGCCAAGATAGATGTTCTCCTCCATCCAGAAGGTATCCTGCGCCTGGTTGAACCAGACGGCAAAGGCCTTCCACAGGCCGAAAAAGGCCACGAACAACAGACACATGGAGACGCCGGTGACGATCTCCGCATTCATGACGGGAATGTTGTTCACCGTCATCAGGGGCGTGCGCCACCGCCGCCGCATACTGGCCAGGCCAATGGCTGCAAAGGTGCCCGCCACAGTGGCAATCAGCGTGGAAAGCACGGATACCAGCAGCGTGGTATAGACACTCTGCATAATGAGGCGGTTCTGGAACAGCTCCGCATACCAGTGCAGGGAGAAGCCCTTCCACACCGCGCTGCTGTTGCCGGCATTGAAGGAGAAGATGATGAGAATGAAAATCGGCGCATACAGGAATACGAATACCAACGCCATGAAGATGCGGTTTCCCAGCAGATGCTTCCGTTTCACAGCATCACCGCCTGTTCCTCACCGTCGCCGAAACGGTTCATCACCAGCATACACACCACCACAATGGCCATCATCACAAGCGCGATAGCCGCCCCGAGCTGGGGATTATAGGCCCCGCCCAGGAACTGCTGTTCGATCAGGTCGCCCAGCATCATCTGGGTGCCGCCGCCCAGCAGACGGGAGATGGCGAAGGTGGACACGGAGGGCACGAACACCATGGTGATGCCGGAGAGCACCCCCGGCAAAGACAGGGGCAGGATGACCTTGCAGAACACCTGCACGCTGCTGGCGCCCAGGTCCCGGGCCGCTTCAATGAGGGAATGGTCCAGCTTTACCAGCACGGAGTAGATGGGCAGGATCATGAAGGGCAGGTAGTTGTACACCATACCCAGCACTACGGCGCCCTGGGTACCGATCATCTGGAAGTGATCGATGGGGACATACGCGGCAGGATCAGCTGCGAAGTGCATAGCGACCTGGTTGTAAAGGTCGATCAGGCCGATCTGCTGAAACAGCTGGTTCAAAAGTCCGTTGTTCTCCAGAATGGACATCCAGGAATAGGTCCGCAGCAGAAAATTCATCCACATGGGCAGCATGATGAGCACCATAGCGATGCGCTGCACCTGCGGCCCCTCCTTGGAGAGCATATAGGATACCGGGTATCCGATCAGCAGAGCGATCAGTGTGGCGATGATGGCCAGCTTAAACGAGCGGGTGAACACCGCTGTATAGGTACCCATGCGGGCGAAGTTCTCCAGCGTGAAGTCCCCGGCGGCGGTGCTGAAGGCATAGACCACCATAATGATGATGGGCGCCACCACGAAGATGGACATCCATCCCACATAGGGAACGGCGAACAATGAGAGCTTATTTTTCATCCTCGCTCTCCTCCTCATCCGCCTCCCAGTTGGCGTCGCTCATCTCCTCATATTCTTCCGAGAAGGAGGAGTAATCGCCGAACATCCCGGAATACTGACTCTTTTTCATAATGTGGATGCCGTCGGGATCGATCTTGATGCCGATCCGGGCGCCCACGGGGGAATGGTCTGTGGTTTGGATAAGCCATTTGAAGCCCCGGAAATCCACGATGATGTCGTACTGCATCCCCTTGAAGGTGACGGAGGTGACAGTCCCCACCAGTTGTCCCTGCTCCATGGGGACGATGTCGATGTCCTCGGGCCGGATGACCACGTCCACCGGCTCGTTCTCAGCAAAGCCGCCGTCCAGGCAGGGAAACTCCCGGCCGTACATCTTCACCAGCTTGTCCCGGACCATGACGCCGTCAATGATGTTGGACTCACCGATGAAGTCCGCCACAAAGGCGTTCTTGGGCTCGTTATAGATATCCTCCGGCGTGCCGATCTGCTGGATGCAGCCCTTGTCCATCACTACGATGGTGTCGGACATGGTCAGGGCCTCCTCCTGGTCGTGGGTGACGTAGATGAAGGTGATGCCCACCTGCTGCTGGATTTTCTTCAGCTCCAGCTGCATGTCCTTGCGGAGCTTTAGATCCAGAGCGCCCAGGGGCTCGTCCAGCAGCAGCACCTTGGGCCGGTTTACCAGGGCCCGGGCGATGGCCACCCGCTGCTGCTGTCCGCCGGACAGGGCGTCCGGCTTGCGGTTTTCAAAGCCCTTCAGGCTGACAACCTCCAGCATTTCCAGCACACGCTGACGGATCTCCGTCTCCGGGATCTTTACCCGGCGCTTGCCGGAGGGATCCTTCGGGTCCGGCCGCTTCTGCATCCGCAGGCCGAAGGCCACGTTCTCAAACACATTCATGTGGGGAAACAGGGCGTATTTCTGGAACACCGTGTTGATCTGCCGCCGATAGGGCGGAACGTCATTAATCCTCACACCGTCGAACAGGACGTCTCCCGACACAGGGGTCGTGAAGCCGCCAATAATACGCAGCGTTGTGGTCTTGCCGCAGCCGCTGGGTCCAAGCAGTGTGAGGAATTCTTTGTCGTTGATATAGAGGTTTAAATCGTTGAGAACCACTTCGTCGTCAAACGCCATACGGATGTTCCGCAGACGAATCAACTCTTTGGACATGTATCCTCCCCCATTTCATAATAATTTTGATTACAATGAAACGCCTCTTTTCTCTGTTGAGGGGGAACCTTTCTCGTCGAAATTCAGCAATAACAAACTATATCCGATGTGTGGCGAAAAGTCAAGCAAAATCAAAGATTTCGCCGGGGTTTTACGGGAATTTTTTAAGGAGTTTCCGGCGCGGGAAAATACTTGTCCCGGAAGGGCACATCCGCCACGGTGAAGACCCTGCCCCGCAGGTAATTCAGCGCCCCGGCGTCCGTGGGGAAAGGGAAGGCCAGCTGGTAGGAATACAGGGCCTGCCGGGTCTCGCCGTAGCGGCGGTTCACATCCCCCCGGCCGTACTTGCCGTCCCCCAGCAGGGGACAGCCGATCTCCGCCATGGACACCCGGATCTGGTGGGTCCGGCCGGTGAGCAGCCGACACTCTACCAAAGACAGCGGGCCCCGGGTCTCCAGAGTCCGGTACAGGGTCACGGCAGTCTTTCCGCCGGGAATGGGACGGCGATAGAAAGCCACCTGCTTTTTCGCCTCATCTTTTAAAAGAAAGCCCGCAATCTTCCCCTCCACTGGCTTGGGGCGGCCTACGGCGATGCAGAGATAAGACTTCTCCACCTCATGGTTTTTGATCTTCTCATTTATGATCCGCAGGGTCTCCGCGTTCTTGGCGGCAATGACAATGCCGCCGGTGTTCCGGTCGATCCGGTTGCACAGGGCGGGCGCAAAGGCGTTCTCCCATTTGGGATTCCACTCTTTTTTCTGGTACAGGTAGGCCTGAATGTGGTTGATGAGGGTGTTGACCTTCTCCGTCTCATCGGCGTGGACCACCAGACCCGGCCGCTTGTTCACCAGCAGCAGATTCTCGTCTTCGTACACGATGTCCAGCTGGGGACGGAACACGGTGAGAAAGATGTTTTCCTCAGAGGGCTTGTCAAAGAACTCGTCGTTGATATATAATTGTAAAATATCGCCGGACTCCAGCCGTGTGTCCCGCTTGGCACCCCTGCCGTTGACTTTGATCCGCTTGAGGCGGATGTATTTCTGCAGCAGGGTGGGGGGCAGCAGGGGCAGGCTTTTGGCCACAAAGCGGTCCAGCCGCTGTCCGGCGTCGTTTTTTCCAATGGTGAGTTCCCGCATGGCATCCTCCGGTGGGCAAGTATTTGATGCTACCATCATACCTGTTTGCTGGGCGCTTGTAAAGCGGAGAGAGAATTTTTTGAATCGGTTAGGAGAAACTGGACGTATGGCGCAGCATGACGGAAACAAACAGCGGGGCTGGGTGAACTATTTCCGGGTCTTGGCAGGGGGCTACCTGCTGTATCTGGCCTACCAGCTGATGAAGGGCATCTGGGACGGGACCGCCGAAACCGTGGCCCTGAACGCGGCGGCGGGCGCAGTGTTCGCCGTGGCAGGGGCGATAGTGCTTTGGCGGGAGTGGAAGGCGTACCAGTACGCCAAGGCTCACAAGGACGACCCGGATAGCTGGAGCCAGGACGACGCCCTGCCGGAGCAGAAGCGTCCGGCGACACCTGCAGAACAGGTCGGACCCGAAGCGGACCAGAAGGGACGGGACGAGGAATGAAGCTGGAAGAGCTCTGCGCCGCCGTGCAGGAGGCGCGCTATTACAACGAGCGGTTCACCCGCCGGGAGTACACCAGCGCCTTCCGGACCTACACGGAGCGATTCGGACCACTGTACATGGAGGCCGTCCGGGAGACGGCGGAGGACCCTGACGGCCGCCGGGTACTGGCGGAGCAGCTGCTGGACCTGCTGGAGGCAGGGTGGAAACGCCAGCGCCCCTGGAACCGGACCATGGTCCAGGCCCGGGAAAAGCAGATGCTGGTGACGTATCTTTCCCCTATGCTGCTGGGACTGGAGGAGCCCCTGTGCCAAGAGCTGGCAGAGCGGCTGCGGGACGGCTGGAACAACCGCCGGCCCAAGGACATCTACAACATCACCACCTATGCCCGGCTGCAGGAGGGCTTCCGCAATGTGATCCTGGGCATCGACATCACCGGCTGGCAGAAGCGTCGGGAAGAGGAGAGCTGAACAGAGCGCCTGCCCGGAAATGAAAAAATTTGCCCGGAAACGGCAAAAACATGAAAAAATTGTTTGACAACCGGGCACACATCCCTTATAATACTATTCGTGTCATTACGAGGTAGCTTATGCGTTTTGATGTAAGACCCATACTGCATGCCCCTGGCAAGCGCCTGACGTTCCAGTTTTCTCTGGACTTGTCCGACGTGGAATTTGCCGGACGGCATCCCATCAGCCGCCCTGTGGAGGTGGAGGGCGCGGTGAGCAACACCGCGGATCTCCTGGAGCTGGAGCTGACGGCCCGGACCACGCTGGACGCGGTCTGCGACCGGTGCGGCAAGGCGTTTCTTCAGGACAAGATCGTTCCTTTTCGCTGCCTATTGGCGGAAGAGCTCCAGAACGAGGACAACGACGAGATCGTCCTGCTGGAGGATGGGGAAGTGGATGTGGGCGATCTGGCCCGCACGGCGTTCATCCTTGGAATGGACACCAAGACATTGTGTTCGGAAGATTGCAAAGGACTGTGCCCCCGGTGCGGTGCCGACCTGAACCTCGGCCCCTGCTCCTGCGGGAAGGAGACGGATCCCCGTCTGGCGGTCCTGGCAAAGCTTTTAGAGAACAGAGAGAACGAATGAATAAGGCCGGGGGCGACTCCGCTGCCTTTGAAAGATCAAGGAGGTGTCACAATGGCAGTACCTAAGGGAAAAGTATCCAAAGCTAGACGCGACAAGCGCCGCAGCTCCCACTGGAAGCTGGCGGCTCCCGGCCTCGTCAAATGCCCGAAATGCGGTGCGCTGCACCTGCCTCACAGAATGTGCCAGGAGTGCGGTACTTACAACGGCCGCGAGGTCAAGGTTGTCAAGTCCGTGGTGGCGAAATAAGACGTGCCCTGTGGATCGGGAGGGAAGAGCAACATCTTCCCTCCTTTTTCTGCGTCCATACTGTGTAAAAATCGGAGGACGTCTTGCCATTTCGCCGGTCACTGGGTATAATATGACCATGTATGTCTGCTTGATAAAGAAGGGAAGTGAGCGCCGGTGAAACCCATCGTCGCCATCGTGGGCCGGCCCAATGTGGGCAAGTCCATGCTGTTCAACAAACTCATTGGAAAGCGCCTCTCCATTGTGGAGGACACCCCGGGCGTCACCCGGGACCGCATCTATGGGGAGACGGACTGGAACGGCCGGTCCTTCACCCTTATCGACACCGGCGGTATCGAGCCCCGGACCGACGACCAGATCCTGTCCTTCATGCGGGATCAGGCCCAGATCGCCATCGAGAACGCCACTGTCATCATCTTTCTGACGGATGTCCGCACGGGCCTCACCGCCTCTGACCAGGAGGTGGCCAACATGCTGCTGCGCAGCGGCAAGCCCATCGTGCTGGCAGTGAACAAAATGGACTCCACCGGTGTCCCGGACCCGGACTTTTATGAGTTCTACAACCTGGGACTGGGGGATCCCATCGCTGTCTCGGCTGTCCATGGCCACGGCACCGGCGACCTGCTGGACGCCTGTCTCCAGTACTTCCCCCCAGAGGAGGAAGAAGAGGAGGAGGACGACGCCATCAAGGTGGCTGTTATCGGCAAGCCCAACGCCGGCAAGTCCTCCCTGGTGAACAAGATCCTGGGGGAGGAGCGGGTCATCGTCTCCAACGTGGCCGGCACCACCCGAGACGCCATCGACTCCTACTTTGAAAACGATCAGGGCAGGTTCGTCTTCATTGACACCGCCGGCATCCGCCGCAAGTCCAAGGTGGAGGAGGACATCGAGAAGTACTCCGTTCTCCGGGCCACCCTGGCCATTGAGCGCAGCGACGTGTGCCTGATCCTGATCGACGCCACCGAAGGCGTCACCGAGCAGGACACCAAGGTGGCGGGCTTGGCCCACGAAGCCGGGAAGGCCAGCATCATCGTGGTCAACAAGTGGGATCTGATCGAAAAGGACGGCAAGACCATGGACAAGATGCGGGAAGAGGTCCGCAACGGCCTGGCCTTCATGACCTACGCCCCCATCCTGTTCATCTCAGCCAAGACCGGCCAGCGGGTGGACCGGCTGTTCGAGCTGATCGACTATGTCTCCAACCAGGCCAGCACCCGGATCACCACCGGTATGCTGAACAGCGTCCTGGCGGATGCCCAGACACGGGTTCAGCCCCCCTCCGACAAGGGCCGCCGGTTGAAGATCTACTACATGACCCAGGTGGGCATCCGGCCACCCCACTTTGTGGTGTTCTGCAACGACAGCCGCCTGTTCCACTTCTCCTACCAGCGGTATCTGGAGAACTGCCTGCGGAACACCTTTGGCCTGGAGGGCACGCCTATCACCCTCTCCATCCGCCAGCGGGGCGAGAAGGAGGGGTAAGACGATGCTGGATTCCTTCTATCTGGATCCCAATGCCGTCACAGGGCCAGACCCCCTCGGCATCCTTATGGTGGCGGTGATCGCCTACTTTTGCGGCTGTTTCAACGGCGCGGTCATCGTCTCCAAGTATATCCTGCGGGACGACGTGCGTAATCACGGCAGCGGCAACGCGGGCCTGACCAACTTCTACCGCACGTTCGGCGGGCCGCTGACCTTTGTGGTGATCCTGTGTGATGTGCTGAAGGCCGTTGTGGCGGTGCTGCTGGGCGGCTGGCTCCTGGGTACGGTCGCCGGGGCCAACGGTTACGCGGCCAATGAACGGATCAGCAGTATGTGGGCACTTTTCGGCGAATACTGGGCTGCCCTGTTCTGTCTGCTGGGTCACATGTTCCCCTGCATGTTCCACTTCAAGGGCGGCAAGGGCATCCTCTCCGGCGGCACCATCGTCTGGATGATCGACTGGCGGATCGGCCTGGTGGTCTGGGTGGGATTTCTGCTCTTATTCCTGCTGACGAAGTATGTATCTCTGGGATCTGTCTGGGCTGGGGCCAGCTTCCCTTTTGCCACTTGGTATTTCTATCCGGACCCGGTCATCGTGCTCCTGGCGTTTCTCCTGGGAGCCTTGATTTTGTGGAAGCACCGGAGCAACATCGTCCGCCTTATCCATGGCAACGAGAATAAATTCAGCGTACACCGCAAAAAAAATTAGGAATGCGGCATGGTGCGGTCCGGCAGAGCCGGACAAAATGGAATTGTTCCGCCATAGGCGGAACAGCTCGATTTCTAACTCCGGATTCCTAATTTGAGGGGGAGGAATACAGATGAAAACAGTTGTATTGGGCTCCGGCGGCTGGGGCACGGCCCTCAGCCAGATCCTGTGCGACAACGGACACGAGACCTATCTCTGGTCCCACAGCCCCGCCAAGGCGGCGGAGATGGCCCGGACCCGGGAGAACCCGCTTTTGCAGGGCGTCCATCTGCCGGAATCCCTCCACATCACCGGGGATTTGGACTGCTTGAAGGGCGCCGACCTGGTGGTCAGCGCACCGCCCTCCTTCGCCGTGCGGGAGACAGCAAAAAAAATGGCCCCGTATCTCACGGAGAAGACTGTGGTGGTGTCCGTTTCCAAGGGGATTGAGCGGGACACAAATCTGCGTCTCAGCCAAGTGATCCAGGAGGAGACGGGGAATATCTGTAAAGTAGCAGTTCTTTCTGGCCCTTCCCATGCAGAGGAGGTGGGGATCCGCCTGCCCACCGGCTGCGTGGCCGCCTGCTTGGATGTGGATGCGGCGCGTTTTGTGCAGGACGCCTTCATGAACGACTACTTCCGGGTGTACACCAGCGGCGACGTCGTGGGCGTGGAGCTGGCGGCGGCGCTGAAGAACGTCATTGCCCTCAGCTGCGGTGTGTGCGACGGCTTGGGCTATCAGGACAATACCAAAGCCCTGCTGATGACCCGGGCTATGGGGGAGAAGCTGGGGGGCTCCCGGCAGACCTTCGGCGGCTTGGCCGGTATGGGGGATCTGATCGTGACTTGCACCTCCATGCACTCCCGGAATCGCCGGGCGGGCATCCTCATTGGCCAAGGCAAAACGCCCCGGGAGGCCATGGAGGAAGTAGGCGCCGTGGTGGAGGGATACTTCGCCGCGGAGAGCATTCACCAGCTCAGTGAGCGGGTAGGCGTGGAAATGCCCATCAGCCGCTGTGCCTACGAAGTCCTCTATCAGGG
>OBJE01000843.1_pt1 | contig 21779 bp, 9 predicted proteins | sample 1519681 | NCBI WGS metagenome assembly OBJE01 (sample SAMEA3888898, study PRJEB22519) | human gut metagenome | biome: human gut; feature: human-associated habitat; material: faeces | place: Denmark | collected 2011 | reverse complement strand
AGAAGTTAATTTATTGTTAAACAGAATTAGATATTAGGATATTAGCATAGAATACGCGGGAATCTGTACCTGTTACTCGTCCCACACTTCAAGGCTCTCGCATCGCCCAACCTGTCTGAACGAGCAACGCAGAAGCCCACGCCGATATGTATAACAAACTAAGTATACTTTTATTTCACAGCACACTTAGGGGTATAGACATATCCCGTAGACATCCACCGCTGCTTTGTTTTTGACAGGTTTTTCAAAACTTGCGAGATTCTGAAGTGTCAAAGACAAAACGTCAAGTAAACGTCTTTCTTTATATAATCCATTTCCCACACCACCCTAACCTCACGAATTGAGGTATCGGCGTGAGAAACGTTACAAATATATGCAAAAAAATGTAATTAGAATTATTTCTAAACTATATTTTTCTTTTTCCAAGAAAAACAGTAGAAAGAATGGGAGGGCAGTAAAAGGGAATATAAAACAGGTCTCTGATTCTTTTTATCCGAAAAGATTACTCAAACATCAATGTTAATGGCAAATCTACCGTTAGGCAACCATAAATTTATCATTGCCCAACGGTGAATTTGCCATCAGGCAACGACAATTTTGCTCATTATCGTTCGAAATGTCAAAAAAAATAAGGAAGGCTCAATGAGCTTTCCTTATTTAAAAAGGCTAAAAAAAGAGTTAAGCAGCAGGGTCTGGGGCTTCCCCTCCTGAATTTCCTCCTGATGACCCACCATTATCGCCATCTTCGGTAATTGTAGCTCCATCTCCGAACAGTTCAACACTTGCTCCACCAAGCATTGCCTTAAATTTACTTCCCGGAGTAAATACGATTTTTCGCCGAATGATAGTATGTGCATTCACATCATCCTCCTTATCCTGACTCTCTGCATTGATTGCTGGACGAAATGAACCAAATTCATCCAGTTTAACCGAAAAGCCCTCTTCTAAAAAAGAAACCATAGTGTCCTGCAGTCCTTTTAGCACCACATCTACCATAGAACGGTGAATACCGGTTCGCTGATTGACTTCATCACACAGCTTCTTATAATTAAGGCTTCCCGCAAGTACATTAGCGGCTACATACTTTTCGACTTTGTTTTCTTTGTCGAAACACAATACAATTTTTTTCTTCTTATACCTAAGACTCATTTTAAAAATTAATATTACATATTAGTACTAATAAAGAAGTCACTCTTCTGACTCCGGAACAAAGATAATATCTTATATTTGATTTGAAAACAAAAACGTGTAATTTATTTCAAAAATCTGTTTATCAATTAATTATATAAATATATATCAATAATAAGTAATAAATAAATGATTATAATATTATAAATAAAAGCTTTTAATGAATTGCGTATTAGTTATACTTCACTTTAAATATAACAATAAAAATATTATATATTTCAAAACGTTGGTTTTGTGTAAAACAGAGACAATAAGTCATGAATTTATAGTAATAGCGAGTACAAAACAGTCCTTTTTTCGTCTTCATTATAGAAAAAATATAGTATTGGAATGAAAAGCCGACTGAAACAACAAATATTTGCATTCTCTTTATTGGCATGGACAGCTGTATGTCCCGCCGATGCACAACAAACACGCTCCCTTCGCGACCAATTTCAGAATCCGTCTGACGAAGCGAAGCCTTGGACCTTTTGGTACTGGATGTATGGTGCTGTGTCCAAAGAAGGAATAACTGCCGATTTGGAAGCGATGAAACATGCAGGACTCGGAGGTACTTATCTGATGCCGATCAAAGGGGTTAGTGAAGGTACACAATATAACGGCAAGGCACAGCAGTTGACTCCTGAATGGTGGGAAATGGTGCGTTTCAGCATGGAGGAAGCCGACCGTTTAGGGTTGAAACTGGGAATGCATATTTGTGATGGTTTTGCATTGGCAGGAGGTCCCTGGATTACTCCGAAAGAATCAATGCAGAAAGTTGTTTGGAGCGATACAATCATTGATGGTGGAAAGCTCAATGCATTACGTCTGCCACAGCCGGAAGCTTATGAAAACTATTATGAAGATATTGCGCTATTTGCTTTGCCGGTAGAGGATGCGGCAGACGAAATGCCCGCAAAGATCACTTGCGTAAACTTAGCAACAGCGAACAATGTAAAATCTGCTCAAACAGTGAATATGGATGCGGCAGGCGTTATCCGTTCTTCGTATCCATGCTATATTCAATATGAATATAAACAGCCTTTTACCTGCCGGAATATAGAAATCGTTTTAAATGGCAATAATTATCAGGCACATCGCTTGAAAGTAATGGCAAGTGACGATGGCGTAAATTATCGTTTCGTGAAACAGCTAGTCCCTGCCCGTCAGGGATGGCAAAATACAGATGAAAATTCTACTCATAGTATTCCTGCAACTACAGCCCGTTATTTCCGTTTCTACTGGACACCCGAGGGGAGCGAACCGGGAAGTGAAGATATGGATGCCGCAAAATGGAAACCTAATCTGAAGATCAAACAACTGCACCTGCATCAGGAAGCCCGTTTGAATCAGTGGGAAGGAAAAACCGGACTGGTATGGCGTGTTGCTGAATCTACCAAAGAAGAGGAGATAGGAAAGGAGGACTGCTATTCACTTTCACAGGTTATTAATCTGACGGAACAATATAAGAATGCCCCGGCTAGTCATTCTAAAGAAAAAACAATCACAGCTGTTCTCCCTAAAGGTAAATGGAAATTGCTCCGCATGGGACATACAGCTACCGGACATACCAATGCAACAGCCGGTGGCGGAAAGGGCTTGGAATGTGATAAGTTCGATCCGAAAACGGTGCGAAAACAATTTGATAACTGGTTTGCACAAGCATTTGCAAAGACGAATCCGGAAGTAGCACGTCGTGTATTGAAATATATGCATGTAGATAGTTGGGAATGTGGAAGCCAGAACTGGAATCCAAATTTCGCTGCAGAATTTCAGAAACGTCGTGGTTATGACCTGATGCCTTATTTACCACTATTGGCAGGTATTCCTATGGAAAGTGCAGAACGAAGTGAAAAGATTCTGCGAGATGTCCGTACAACGATTGCCGAATTGGTGGTGGATGTATTCTATCAGGTATTGGCAGATTGTGCCAAAGAATATGATTGTCAGTTTTCAGCGGAGTGTGTAGCACCGACCATGGTAAGCGATGGCTTGCTGCATTACCAAAAGGTAGATCTTCCTATGGGAGAATTTTGGCTGAACAGCCCTACCCATGATAAACCGAATGATATGCTGGATGCTATTAGCGGGGCACATATCTACGGAAAGAACATCATTCAGGCTGAAGGATTCACCGAAGTACGCGGCACGTGGGACGAATATCCTGCTATGTTGAAAGCCTTGCTGGATCGTAATTACGCATTAGGAATCAATCGTCTTTTCTATCACGTATATGTACATAATCCCTGGCTGGATTGCAAACCCGGCATGACATTGGATGGCATCGGACTTTTCTTCCAACGCGATCAGACTTGGTGGGATAAAGGTGCAAAAGCATTTTCCGAATATGCTACCCGTTGTCAGGCATTATTGCAATATGGACATCCGGTGACAGATATTGCAGTATTTACAGGTGAAGAAATGCCAAGACGTTCGATATTGCCGGAACGATTGGTTCCGTCCCTTCCGGGAATTTTCGGTGCGGAACGTGTGGAAAGCGAACGCATTCGTTTGGCGAATGAGGGACAACCTTTGCGTGTGCGTCCGGTAGGTGTCACACATTCAGCCAATATGGCTGATCCCGAAAAATGGGTGAATCCACTTCGCGGATACGCTTATGATAGTTTTAATAAAGATGCGTTACTACGTCTGGCCAAAGTGGAAGACGGCAGAATGACACTGCCGGGTGGAGCCAGCTATAAAGCATTGGTAATTCCTCTTGCACGTCCGATGAATCCCGAACCTGTATTATCTTCGGAAGTGCAGAAGAAGATCAATGAATTAAAAGAAGCGGGTGTATTGATACCTTCTTTGCCTTATACAGCGGATGATTTCTCCGTATATGGGTTGGAACGTGACATGATTGTACCGGAAGATATTGCCTGGACACATCGTCGTGGTGAACTTGGCGAACTTTACTTTATCGCCAATCAAAGAGAAGAAACACGCACATTTACCGCAAGTATGCGTATCAACGATAGGAAACCGGAATGTTGGAATCCGGTGACGGGTGAAATGAACAGCCGTCCTTCTTATCGTATCAATGGAAATCGGACGGAAGTTACTCTCACATTGGCTCCTTATGAGTCCGTATTCATCGTATATCCTATGGAGGGAGCACATGAAGGTTATGGAGAGGACTCCTCAAGACTACAGAAAGAGAAAAAGGAGGTAGCCAAAGAGCCTTTAAATATAGCTCTGGAAGCAGAGGAATATATGATAACTTTTGCAGCTAACAAGAAAACGCTCACACGGAAAGAACTTTTCGACTGGAGCAAAGAGCCGGACGAACAGATACGTTATTATTCGGGGACAGCTACTTATAAGACGGCTTTCCGCTGGAAGAATAAACTGAAAAAAGGCCAACAGATTTACCTGAATTTGGGTACGGTTTGTAATTTAGCAACTGTCCGTGTGAATGGCGTAGACTGTGGTACCATTTGGACAGCTCCTTATCGTGCTGATATTACAACTACTCTGAAAAAAGGAATCAATATACTTGAAATAGAGGTTACGAACACTTGGGCGAATGCCTTGAAAGGAGCTGATGAAGGAAAAGCACCATTTGAAGGCATTTGGACCAATGCAAAATACCGGAAACAGGAAAATAAACTGCTTCCGGCAGGATTACTCGGCCCTTTGAGTTTTTCTGCCATAGAGTGAAAGTTTTTTAGGCACGGATTACGCTATTACTTTATGTAATACGATTCTTATAAACCGTGTAATCCGCGTAATCCGTGCCTAATTCATCATAATGTAGTACTTAAATGATAAAGATATACTTATAATGAAAAGTTCAATTATTAAAACAGGTACAATGTTGGCTAGCTTTCTGCTTGCGGCCGCCTGCCTGTCAACACACGCAGAAGTAAAACTGCCGGCTATTTTTTCTGATGGCATGGTGATGCAGCAACAGACAAATGCAAATCTTTGGGGAACTGCCACTCCCAACAAGAAAGTGACCATAACTACTAGCTGGAATGGAAAGCAATACGTGGCAGCTGCCGATAAGAACGGGGCATGGAAACTTTCGGTTTCTACTCCCAAAGCAGGAGGTCCTTACACTGTCACCTTTGATGATGGAAGTAAAAAAACACTGAATAACATATTGATAGGTGAATTGTGGCTATGTTCCGGACAGAGTAACATGGAAATGCCAATGAAAGGATTCAAGAATCAGCCAGTGGAGAATGCCAATATGGATATTCTTCACAGCAAGAATCCGAAAATTCGCTTGTTTACCGTAAAACGTACTTCTACATTGACTCCGCAGACCGATGTTATCGGTTCATGGAAAGAAGCAACTCCGGCCAACGTTCGTGATTTCAGTGCTACGGCTTATTATTTCGGGAGGTTAATCAATGAAATAGTAGAGGTTCCGGTAGGATTGGTAGTTGCAGCCTGGGGTGGATCGGCGTGCGAAGCATGGATGACCGCTGACTGGTTGAAAGCTTTTCCTGACGCAAAAATTCCTCAATCGGAAGCCGATATAAAATCAAAGAACCGTACTCCGACCGTACTGTACAACGGTATGTTGCATCCCCTTATCGGCATGACGATGAAAGGAGTGATTTGGTATCAGGGCGAAGATAATTGGAATCGGGCGCACACGTATGCGGATATGTTTACTGCATTGATAAATGGCTGGCGCGCTGAATGGAAACAGGGAGATTTTCCTTTTTACTATTGCCAAATAGCTCCGTATGATTATGGGATTATCACAGAAAAAGGTAAAGAAGTGATAAACTCCGCCTATCTTCGGGAGGCACAGGCAAAAGTAGAACATCGTGTACCCAACAGTGGCATGGCCGTATTACTGGATGCAGGAATGGAAAAAGGAATCCACCCGGCAAAAAAGCAAGTTGCCGGAGAACGTTTGGCACTTCTCGCCCTGACTAAAACTTACGGAGTGGAAGGCGTGAATGGCGAAAGTCCATACTATAAAAGCATTGAAATAAAGAATGATACAGTAGTCGTTAGCTTTGAACGTGCAAATATGTGGATTAGCGGCAAGAACTGTTTTGAGTCGAAAAACTTTCAGGTAGCCGGTGAAGATAAAGTATTTTATCCGGCTAAAGCATGGATAGAACGTAGCAAGATGCTGGTGAAAAGCGATAAAGTGCCGCACCCGGTAGCTGTTCGATATTGTTTTGAAAACTATGTGGAGGGAGATGTATATGGTGACGGATTGCCTTTAGGTTCTTTTCGTTCGGATGATTGGTAAACTGCTAATGAAATTATAAATTATGAATCATTTGCGTAGAGTTTTTGTTCTCTTATTCATATTTGTTGGCGTGTCGGCTCTATGGAGCCAACATGCCAATGTCATTTGGAATACTCCTAGCCGCAATTCTTCAGAATCCATGCCCTGTGGTGGCGGAGATATCGGGATGAATATATGGGTAGAAGAGGGTGACATTATGTTCTATGTGAGCCGTAGCGGCACATTCGACGAAAACAACTGTCTGCTAAAACAAGGACGCATACGTCTCCGTCTGTCCCCCAATCCTTTTAAAGATACGAAAGATTTTCGTCAAGAATTGAAACTGAAGGACGGATATGTAGAAGTTGCAGCAGGAAACACGCAGATACAATTCTGGGTAGATGTTTTTCATCCGGTTATACACGTGGAGGTAACCAATACACAAGCGTTACAAACTGAAGTTTTTTATGAGAATTGGCGCTATCAGGAACGACCTGTCAGGAAAGGAGAGGGACAACAATGTTCTTACAAATGGGCTCCTCCGAAAGGTTCTGTGACAGCGGCTGACTTTATTTCTTTAGGCAAAACCAATCATTCTGCCAATCAACTCCTGTTCTACCATCGCAATCCGGAACAGACTATTTTTGATGCTGTTGTGGCTCAACAGGGAATGGACGAGGTAAAATCCGAAATGATGAATCCCTTGAAAAATCAAACTTTCGGAGGAACCCTGTTCGGAGAAAACCTTGAATTTATAGGCACCACGGATGGCGTGTATGCCGGAACAGACTACCGCGCCTGGAAATTCCGTTCTTCCAAAGCGTCCAGAAAAGAACATTTCTGTATTGTATTGCATACAGCCCAAACAGAAACAATAGAACAGTGGGAGCAGGGACTGCAAACTGCTTTGCAAAGAATAGCCCCGCAAGGCAAAGTCTCATCGAAGATTCTCATACAGGATAAAAAGCAAACCCGTTCGTGGTGGAATGCTTTCTGGCAACGCAGCTTCATTGAAGCGGAGGGAGAAGCAAAAGAAATAACCAGAAACTACACTCTTTTCCGTTACATGCTGGGTTGTAATGCCTACGGTAGCGTACCAACTAAATTCAATGGCGGACTGTTCACTTTTGATCCTTGTTACATCGACGAAAAACAATCCTTTACTCCCGACTACCGGAAATGGGGAGGTGGTACAATGACAGCACAGAATCAACGCCTGGTTTATTGGCCGATGCTGAAAAGCGGGGACTTCGATATGATGCCTTCCCAGTTTGATTTCTATAACCGTATGTTGAAGAATGCTGAATGGAGGAGTCGTGTATATTGGCAACATGACGGAGCTTGCTTCTGCGAACAAATAGAAAATTTCGGTCTGCCCAATCCCGCAGAGTATGGTTTCAAACGGCCGGACTGGTTCGACAAAGGGCTGGAATATAATGCCTGGCTGGAATATGAATGGGATACGATTCTCGAATTCTGCCAGATGATACTGGAAACAAAGAACTATGCGAATGCTGATATCACCCCTTATTTGCCTTTGATTGAAAGTTCACTGACATTCTTCGACGAACATTATCGGCAACTTGCTTCCCGTCGGGGACGGAAGGCGCTGGATGGCAACGGACATCTGATTCTTTTTCCGGGTTCTGCCTGTGAGACATATAAAATGACCAATAATGCCAGCAGCACCATCGCTGCTCTAAAAACAGTATTGGAAACTTATGGAAAGAAAGAAGAGATGCTAAAGACAATTCCTCCGATTCCATTGCGGTACATAGAAATAAAAGATACGTTGAATCCTACTCTTGCTCCGGTTTTGAAGCGAACAATTTCGCCTGCTGTAAGTTGGGAACGAATTAATAATGTCGAAACGCCACAACTTTATCCGGTGTTTCCATGGCGCATTTATGGAGTAGGAAAGGAAAATCTGGACATAGCACGCAATACCTATTTTTATGATTCGGATGCCATCAAATTCCGTTCGCATATCGGATGGAAACAGGACAATATTTGGGCGGCTTGCCTGGGACTGACCCAAGAAGCGAAAAGGTTATCCCTTGCCAAACTCTCCAACGGACCGCACCGCTTCCCAGCCTTTTGGGGACCGGGCTATGACTGGACACCCGACCATAATTGGGGAGGCAGCGGCATGATAGGACTTCAGGAAATGCTATTGCAAACAAACGGAGAACAAATACTTCTTTTCCCCGCATGGCCGAAAGAATGGAATGTACATTTCAAACTGCATGCTCCTGGTGAAACAACAGTAGAAGCTACTCTGAAAGACGGGAAAGTAACAAACTTGAAAGTTCTACCTGAAAGTAGAAAGAAAGATATCATTATAATGATTAAAAATGAGATTTTTTTCACCACAGAAGACGCAGAGGACACAGAGGCTTTTTAAACAGTAAATCTATCTGTCTAAGGGAACGTATAGTCTAAGAATTTACTCCCTTTGTGTACATATAGAGAGGAGATTCCTAGACAAGCAGAATGACAGAACTAACAATATATTACAAAAAAACTCTGTGTCCTCTGCGTCCTCTGTGGTGAAAACTCGAATGAAATATATAAATAAAGAACTATGAATAAAAGACCGTTTATCATCTTATCATCTTTTCTGTTACTGTTCTTAGGAATCGAAAAAGGACAGGCGACAGAAACTTACCGTCCTGAAACATCGGTTGCCGGATTTATCCAGCTTCCCGGTAGTGGGCGACAAGTTTATAATTTCAATCCGGGATGGCTATTTTTCAAAGGCGATGTCCGGGGAGCAGAAGCAGTAAACTTTGATGATCGTTCCTGGAAAGTAGTTTCCACTCCCCATACGGTAGAATTAATGCCTGCCGAAGGAAGTGGATGCCGTAATTATCAGGGACCAGCCTGGTATCGTAAACATTTTGTTCTCCCTGCCGAAACAAAAGGCCAACGGGTTGTTCTTCATTTTGAAGCAGCCATGGGTAAACAGATTCTTTATCTGAATGGCAAACGCATCCAGGAACATTTGGGAGGTTATCTACCTTTCACTCTGGATTTGACAGCCAATGGCGTACAAGCCGGAGACTCCTGCCTGCTTGCTGTTTTCACAGACAACAGTGATGACAAATCCTATCCCCCCGGAAAACGCCAATATACACTAGACTTCGCCTATCATGGCGGCATCTATCGTGATGTATGGATGATTGCCAAATCTCCGGTAGCTATCACCGATGCTATTGATTCACAAGCCGTTGGCGGTGGAGGCGTATTCGTGCATTTTGATAAGATCAGTGAAAAGAGTGCACAAGTATATGTAAATACGGAAATTCAGAATGAGGATGTACGTACTGAATCGGTCACTGTAGAAACGACTTTGACAGATGCTGACGGAAAAGTAATCAAACACTGTTCCGGAAAGCTGTCTTTAAAACCGGGAGAGAAGAAATCCATCCAGCAACAGATGGAAGTGAAGAATCCAAAACTCTGGTCACCGGATACACCTTATTTATATAGAGTACAATCCCGTATTAAAAAAGGAAATAAATCTATGGATGGCGGCATTACCCGTGTCGGTATTCGCTTGGCAGAATTTCGTGGAAAAGACGGTTTCTGGCTGAATGGAAAACCTTTCGGTCAACTGGTAGGAGCAAATCGCCATCAGGATTTTGCCTATGTAGGCAATGCTTTACCGAACTCACAGCAATGGCGTGATGCCAAACGTCTGCGTGATGCCGGATGCACCATTATTCGTGTGGCGCATTATCCGCAAGATCCTGCCTTTATGGATGCTTGTGATGAACTCGGTCTGTTTGTGATTGTCGCTACTCCGGGATGGCAGTACTGGAACAAAGATCCGAAATTCGGTGAGTTGGTTCATCAGAATACCCGTGAAATGATTCGTCGCGACCGTAACCATCCTTCCGTACTAATGTGGGAACCCATATTGAATGAGACTCGCTATCCACTTGATTTTGCATTAAAGGCTCTTGAAATCACCAAAGAGGAATATCCTTATCCGGGACGTCCGGTAGCCGCTGCCGATGTTCATTCTGCAGGAGTGAAAGAACATTACGATGTTGTTTATGGCTGGCCGGGTGATGACGAAAAAGAAGACAGGCCGGAACAATGTATTTTCACCCGTGAATTTGGAGAGAATGTGGATGATTGGTATGCTCACAATAATAACAACCGTGCCAGCCGCAGTTGGGGAGAACGCCCGTTATTGGTACAGGCACTTTCACTGGCAAAGAGTTATGACGAGATGTATCGTACTACCGGTTTATTTATCGGTGGTGCGCAATGGCATCCGTTCGATCATCAGCGCGGTTATCATCCTGACCCTTACTGGGGTGGCATCTACGATGCTTTCCGTCAGAAGAAATATGCATACGAAATGTTCCGTAGCCAGTCGCTTGCCGGTCTTCAGCATCCATTGGCAGAATGTGGTCCGATGATATTCATTGCTCATGAAATGTCTCAGTTTTCCGATAAAGACGTGGTTATATTTACCAACTGTGATTCTGTGCGTCTTTCTATTTATGATGGAACGAAAACCTGGACGAAACCGGTAGTCCATGCCAAAGGACATATGCCGAATGCACCGGTTGTATTCGAAAATGTCTGGGATTTTTGGGAAGCACGCGGATATAGCTATACTCAAAAAAACTGGCAAAAAGTAAATATGGTGGCCGAAGGGATCATCAACGGAAAAGTAGTATGCACGCAAAAGAAAATGCCTTCCCGGCGTTCCACGAAACTACGCCTCTATGTAGATACTCAAAAAGTGAACCTGATAGCTGACGGCTCCGACTTTATCGTTGTTGTTGCCGAAGTAACCGATGATAGTGGAAATGTACGCCGTCTGGCAAAAGAGAACATTGTTTTCACCATAGAAGGTGAAGGAGAAATCATCGGAGATGCTGCTATCGGCGCCAATCCCCGTACAGTGGAATTTGGTTCTGCTCCCGTGTTGATCCGTTCCACCCGGAAAGCCGGAAAGATGAAAGTGAAAGCCCGTGTACAGTTTGAGGGAACCCAAGCTCCAACAGCGACTGAAATAGAACTGGAAAGCATTCCGGCAGAACTGCCTTTCTGTTATGAGGAATCCACTTACGAAGAACGCAGAACTGCATCGTCCGTTCCGGAAGTAAATTCTTTTAAAGAATCATCAGAAGGAAAAATACAACTGACAGAAGAAGAACGTCAACGGGTATTGGATGAGGTGGAACGCCAGCAAACTGAATTTGGGACAGAGAATTAGGCACGGATTACACGGATTTCATGGTTGCTTTATACATTAATATTTCCCAAAACTGTGAGATCCGTGTAATCTGTGCCTAACTTTATGGTATAAACGAATGATGATGATAAGCTTATATCAAAAAAAAGATTACCTTTGGGGTACGTTTTAATTCCAATTATAGCCACCAATGAGAAAACGAAATATTCTAATACTATTACTATCCATGATAGGCATTTATGCTTTTGCCTATCCGAATATGATTGTAGAACACTACACAGCCGAACGCGGGTTGCCCAATAATATCGTCAACTGCACTTTAAAGGGACAGGATGGGTTTATCTGGTTTGGCACATGGTATGGATTATGTAGTTTCGATGGAAGCAAATTCCGCTCCTATGATAATCATGACGGTTTTTATTCCACCGACATTCCACCACGTAAGATTCAGCGTATCGTGGAAGATAAAAATGGTTTTCTGTGGATTAAGACCATCGACCGCAAACTCTACCTGTTCGATAAAAGACACGAGAGTTTCCATGCTGTCTATGATGATGTAAAAGAATATTCGGAGAACATCCAGATTATTAAGATTCAGACAACCGAAGACGGGGATGTATTGTTGTTGACAAAAGATAAAAGTCTTTTGCGTGCATATACCGACAAGGAAGGTAAAATAACGATGAAGCAGTTGCACGATTCGCGTCCCAACGTGAATGTGTATGATATGCGTCTGAAACATAACGTATTCTGCGAAACTGCAGAATTTATCAATTGGATTGGTATGGATTATCAGATTCTGTCCCTCCGGAAAGGGGCGGCTCTGAAAGACAAGCCCGCTGACTTTATACAGAAAAAGGTATCTGCCAATCCGGACCAGTTTACTTGTGCCTCCTATAATTCTAAATTCTTATGGTTGGGAGATAAGAAAGGACACATTTATAGTATTGATCCTCAAAATGGAGTTGTCAACCGTTATGAGATACCGGAAATCAAACGCCCGATTTCTAATCTGCTGATAACAGAGTCCGGTCTGATGTACATCACTACTAACGAAGGAACGTACGAGTATAATATCGGTTACAAACAATTGACCAAACTTCCATTCACCATCCCCGAAAAGGACGGCGGAATCATATTTTATGATAAATATGATAAGGTATGGTTTCAGGAGGGTAATCAGGCATTGACCTATTATGATCCTCTGAATAGAAGCCACCACCGATTTACATTCCCCAATCAGAATGCCATCGGCAATTTTGAAATGCAGGATGCCGGTGAACAAGGTATGTTCTTCATGACCCCGGGAGGAGAAATTCTTCTATTCGACAGAGAAAAACTGGAAATGACCCGTATTAACCAATTAAAACCTTTCTCGGATGATCTTCCCAACCAGCTTTTTTTCCATCTTCTGTTGGACAAAGATGGAATCCTCTGGTTAGCATCTACAAGCAGCGGAGTATACAGACTTAATTTCCCCAAAAAGCAATTCCAACTGTTGACGGAAGTTTCTCCTTCTCCGCTAATACCCGAGAGATCAAACTCCTGGAATCAGGGGATACGTGCCCTCTTCCAGGCACAAAATGGCGATATCTGGGTAGGAACCCGTTGGCAGGCGTTGTACCGTCTGGATCGTAACGGACAAGTGAAACAGATCTTCTCGGATAAGAACTATCTATTGGGAACTGTATATCATATTATGGAAGACAAGGACGGTAATCTTTGGTTTTCCACCAAAGGAAATGGGCTTGTCAAAGCTGAACCGGATATGAATTCTCCGCACGGGTTGCGTTTTACCCGTTATATCAATGATCCCAAGAACCCGAATTCTATCAGTAACAACGATGTATACTTTACTTATCAGGACAGCCGGGGACGCATCTGGGTAGGACTATTAGGTGGAGGACTGAATTTGATTTCCGAAGAAAATGGAGCCATCACCTTCATCCATAAATACAATGGGCTGAAACAATATCCTGCATACGGCCTTTATATGGAGGTACGTACCATGACGGAAGATGAAGACGGACGTATCTGGGTAGGAACTATGGATGGTTTGATGTCTTTCGACGGGCATTTTTCCACGCCCGAACAGATTCAGTTTGAAACGTACCGTCAAGTCAGTGAAAACTCGAATGTAGCGGATAACGATATTTATGTACTCTACAAAGATACTGATTCTCAAATCTGGGTGAGTGTGTTCGGAGGCGGTTTGAATAAACTGGTTCGTTATGACAAGGAAAAGAGGGAACCTATTTTCAAATCTTATGGTATCCGTGAAGGAATGAATAACGATGTAGTCAAGTCCATCGTAGAAGATAAAAACGGCAACTTGTGGTTTACAACGGAAATAGGTTTGTCTTGCTTCAACAAAGCTACCGAGCAGTTCCGCAATTACGACAAATACGACGGTTTCCTGAACGTGGAGTTGGAAGAGGGCAGTGCACTCCGGACATTGAATGGAGACTTGTGGATTGGCACTCGTCAGGGAATCCTGACATTCTCTCCTGACAAACTGGAAACACTGCATACAAATTATGATACACGTATCGTTGATTTCAAAGTATCCAATCGCGATTTGCGTAGTTTCCGCGAATGTCCGATTTTAAAAGAATCCATCACATACGCCAAAGCAATCCGGCTGAACTACAATCAATCCATGTTCACGATTGAATTTGCGGCATTGAATTTCTATAATCAGAACCGGGTGTCATACCGTTATATACTTGAAGGTTATGAAAAAGAGTGGCATTATAACGGGAAGAATCGCATCGCTTCCTACACCAATGTGCCTCCCGGAGATTATACATTCCGTGTAGAAACAATGGATGAAGCCAATCCGGAACTTGTTTCCAACTGCACGCTGGCCGTCACCATTCTTCCCCCTTGGTGGTTAAGCTGGTGGGCAACTCTTATCTATGTGATCTTGGGTCTGGCAGCTCTCTATTTTAGTTTGCGTCTGGCTTTCTTCATGATTAAAATGAAGAACGATATTTATATCGAACAAAAAGTTTCGGAGATGAAAATCAAGTTCTTTACCAATATATCCCACGAATTGCGCACTCCTTTGACATTGATAAAAGGTCCGATACAAGAATTAAGGGAACGTGAAAAGCTGTCTCCGAAAGGATTGCAATATGTGGATTTGATGGAGAAGAACACCAATCAGATGCTGCAATTAGTGAATCAGATACTTGATTTCCGGAAGATTCAAAACGGGAAAATGCGTTTGCATGTGTCATTGATTGATTTTAATGAGATGATAGCCTCTTTCCAGAAAGAGTTCCGCGTGCTTTCCGAAGAAAATGAAATCAGTTTCACTTTCCAGTTACCGGATGAACCGATTATGGTATGGGCGGACAAGGAGAAATTGAGCATTGTGATCCGTAATATCATATCCAATGCATTCAAATTCACTCATTCCGGTGGAAGCATTTATATAACTACCGGATTGACAGACGACGGAAAATGTTGTTATGTACGGGTGGAAGATAACGGGGTAGGTATTCCACAAAATAAACTGACCGAGATTTTTGAACGCTTCTCACAAGGAGAGAATGCGAAAAACTCCTATTATCAGGGCACAGGTATCGGATTGGCACTTTCAAGGGAAATCGTTAATCTTCATCACGGACAGATTCGTGCTGAAAGTCCTGAAGGACAGGGGGCAGTGTTTATTGTGGAACTCCTGATGGATAAGGAGCATTATCGTCCGTCGGAAGTTGACTTTTATGTGGGAGGTACGGAAACAGTTCCCGTTTCTGTGGAACAGGAACCTGTTGCCAATGCCATATCCGAAGAAGATACAGAAGAAGAACCGGAAATTGATGCTTCATTACCGACCCTTTTGTTGGTTGAGGATAATAAGGACCTTTGCCAGTTGATAAAACTTCAGTTGGAAGATAAGTTCAATATCCATATTGCCAATAACGGAGTAGAAGGTTTAAAGAAAGTGCACCTGTATCATCCTGATATCGTAGTGACCGATCAGATGATGCCTGAAATGGACGGCCTTGAAATGTTGCAATCTATCCGCAAAGATTTCCAGATCAGCCATATTCCTGTTATTATCCTGACCGCGAAAAATGATGAAGGCGCCAAGACCAAAGCTATTACTTTAGGAGCAAATGCCTATATCACCAAACCTTTCAGCAAGGAATACCTGTTGGCACGTATCGACCAGCTGCTTGCCGAACGGAAATTGTTCCGTGAACGAATCCGCCAGCAAATGGAAAACCAGACAACGACCGAAGAAGACAGCTACGAACAATATTTGGTAAAGAAAGACGTACAGTTCCTAGAAAAGATACATCAGGTCATTGAAGAAAATATGGACGACAGTGATTTTAATATTGACACCATAGCATCCGGTATCGGATTGAGTCGTTCGGCATTCTTCAAGAAACTAAAGAGTCTTACCGGTCTGGCCCCTGTAGATCTGGTAAAAGAGATTCGCTTGAATAAATCAGTCGAGCTGATTAAGAACACGGATTTAAGTGTTTCCGAGATTGCTTTTGCTGTCGGATTCAAGGATTCGGGATACTACAGCAAGTGTTTCCGGAAGAAATATAATCAAACCCCTCGCGAATACATGAATGAATGGCGGAAAGGAGAGAGATAACCGATTACAAAATGCTTTCTTAATCGTCCTTTTAGAAACCTATTAAGATTCGAAAGAATGAATAACATGAAGAAAGTATTATCAGCGTGGATGCTGGTTGCCTGTGTACTACCTGTGGCAGCCCAGTATCCTGTAATTCCGGACTCGGTAAAAGAAGGAGGAGCAAAACAAGAAGCGGAGTTCGAACGGAAATCCGATGCGGCATGGGAAAAAGCTTTGCCGACAGTTTTAGAAGAAGCAAAGAAAGGACGCCCTTATAAGCCATGGGCCTCCAAACCCGAAGATTTGATAAAGAGCAATATCCCAGCCTTCCCCGGTGCGGAAGGCGGAGGTATGTATACTCCCGGTGGACGTGGAGGAAAAGTGATTGTTGTCACTTCTCTGGAAGACTCCGGTCCCGGAACATTCCGCGAAGCCTGTGAAACAGGAGGTGCACGTATTATTGTATTTAATGTTTCGGGAGTGATCCGTCTGAAAAGCCCGATCAGTGTACGCGCCCCTTATGTAACCATTGCCGGACAAACAGCTCCCGGAGATGGTATCTGTATCACCGGACAATCTTTCCTGATCGATACACACGATGTCGTGATTCGTCATATGCGCTTCCGTCGCGGTGCGCAGGACGTGGCTTTCCGCGATGATGCGGTAGGAGGGAATGCAGTAGGAAATATCATGGTAGACCATTGCTCCGCCAGTTGGGGATTGGATGAAAATATGTCTATCTACCGTCATGTATATAACAGAGGGGCAGACGGACACGGTCTGAAACTTCCGACAGTAAACATTACCATTCAAAATTCTATTTTCTCTGAAGCACTGGATACATACAACCATGCTTTTGGTGCAACCATCGGTGGTCATAACAGTATGTTCTGCCGGAATCTCTTTGCTTCCAACATCAGCCGGAACAGTTCGGTGGGTATGGACGGTGATTTTAACTTCGTCAATAATGTTGTATTCAACTGGTGGAATCGTTCTGTAGACGGAGGTGACCACAACAGCTTCTACAACATGATAAACAATTATTTTAAACCCGGCCCCATCACTCCGCTAGGTAAACCGATCTCTTATCGTATTCTCAAACCGGAAGCGGGACGTGACAAAAGCAGACCTCTCTCATTCGGAAAAGCTTATGTAAACGGGAATATTATTCATGGCAATGCCAAGGTCACAAAAGATAACTGGGACGGAGGCGTACAACTGAAAGAAGATGTGGATGCCACAAAGTTCCTGCCCTTAATTAAATCGGACGAAGCTTTCAAAATGCCTCCGGTTACTGTAATGGATACCAAAAAAGCTTATAACTTTGTATTGGATAATGTAGGAGCTACTTTCCCCAAACGGGACGCTGTGGATGCCCGTGTTATAAAGACTGTGCAAACAGGAAAAGCCATTTATGTGAAAGATGCACCGGAGTTTGTCTCTCCTTATGTGAAAAGACGGTTACCGGCTGATTCTTATAAGCAGGGTATCATTACAGACATTCGTCAAGTAGGCGGACTTCCCGAATATAAAGGAGAAGCAGTAGTAGACTCGGACGGTGACGGCATGCCGGATGCCTGGGAAATAGCTAACGGTCTGAATCCGAATGACCCGACCGACGCAACTATGGACTGCAATGGTGACGGATATACCAATATTGAAAAATATATCAATGGTATAGACACTAAAAAGAAAGTGGACTGGACAGATTTGAAGAACAATTACGATACATTGTCTAAACGGAAAAGTCTGTTATAAGCAGATGAAAAAAGATTAAAGATGATTGGACTGAATATACAAGTAAGAACGATCCTTCTGGGATTATTGAGCATTGGGTTTGTGCAAAGTTATGCGCAAACCTTTGCTTTACAGGTTAAGAATGACCAAATCACTTACCTGAATGATGATCGGGGAAACCGTATTCTCGATTTCTCTACATGCGGATATAAATCCTCCGAACAGGATATTCCTTCTGTCCGCAATGTTGTGTTTGTCCCCTGGAAAGCAGGAGATAACACTGTACGTATTCAACGTGCCATTGATTATGTAGCCTCGCTGTCTCCTGATGCTTCCGGTTTTCGTGGAGCGGTTTTGCTCGATCAGGGGGAATTTGCCCTGTCCGGCAGTATTCGTATCTCCACCTCCGGAATTGTATTGCGGGGAACGAATAAAGAAAAAACAATACTGCTGAAGAAAGGCGTAGACAGAGGTGCCCTTATTTATATGGAAGGAATAGATGACCTGAATGTACAAGACACTTTGCAGGTACTTTCCAACTATGTTCCGGTAAACACACGAACATTGGAAGTGGCTTCAGGCATTTCTTTGAAAAAAGGAGATCGTGTAATGGTTGCCCGTCCCTCCGGCAAGGAGTGGATTGCCTCTTTGGGTTGTGACATCTTTGGAGGAGGTATCAGTGCGTTAGGATGGAAAGAAGGAGATATGGATCTGACCTGGGACAGAACAGTCAGTGAAGTAAATGGCAACCGGATAACATTGGATGCTCCGCTGACCGTAGCTCTGGATGCTAAATATGGTGCTTCTTCTCTATTGACTTATCAATGGAACGGACGTATCTACGATTGTGGAGTAGAGAATATGACACTGATCTCTGATTACGACAAGCGTTATCCTAAAGATGAAGATCATTGCTGGACAGGTATTTCCATTGAGAATGCGGAAAACTGTTGGGTAAGACAACTCAATTTCAAACATTTTGCAGGAAGTGCCGTGATTGTTCAGCGTACAGGTTCCAAAATCACTGTCGAAGACTGTATCTCAAGAGAACCTGTTTCAGAAATCGGAGGAATGCGTCGTTGCACTTTCCACACACTGGGACAACAAACTTTATTTCAACGTTGTTACTCGGAACGAGGTATTCATGACTTTGCTGCCGGATATTGTGCAGCCGGCCCCAACGCTTTTGTACAATGTGATTCATACGAATCTTTAGGATTCAGCGGCTCTATCGATGCATGGGCATGTGGACTGTTGTTCGATGTAGTAAATATCGACGGTCATAACCTGACTTTTAAGAATTTGGGACAAGATAAAAATGGAGCCGGTTGGAATACGGCAAACAGCTTGTTCTGGCAATGTACCGCAGCAGAAATCGAATGTTATGCTCCGGCAAAGGATGCGATGAACCGTGCATACGGCTGTTGGGCGCAGTTCTCCGGTGACGGTGAATGGGAACAATCCAACAATCACGTACAACCTCGCAGTATCTTTTATGCCCAATTGGAAGAACGATTGAATAAAGAATGTGCAGAACGTGCACGTATCTTGCCTAGAAATACAAGTGCAACCAGTAGCCCTACAGTTGAAGTGGCTATGGAACTGGCTAAAGAGGCTTATCATCCACGGTTAACGTTGGAACATTGGATAGACGATCATAAGTTTGCTCCTTCGGTGGAGTCAGCCGGAGTAAAATCAGTTGATGACATTAAAGAGAAGAGGGGAGCCTCATTAGCTGCAAATTCTTCTACTATCCAATCACACACTCAACCGGAAGTAACTATAACTAACGGACGTATCCAAATGGATGGTATTTTATTGGTTGGAAACAGTCATACCACCCCTTGGTGGAATGGAAAGCTCAAAACCAATTATCTAAAAAAGGCAAGTCCGGCCATTACCCGCTTTGTTCCGGGACGCGAGGGACTGGGATTGACAGACCGCATTGATTCTGTTATCAATTTTATGAAACAGAAAAACATACTTGTTTTCGATCAGAACTATGGTCTTTGGTATGACCGCCGTCGCGATGACCACGAACGGATTCGCCGTCGGGATGGTGATGTATGGGGACCTTTCTATGAGCAGCCATTCGGACGCAGCGGTCAGGAAACAGCGTGGGAAGGATTGAGCAAATATGATTTGAAACGTCCCAATACATGGTACTGGAGTCGTTTAAAAGAGTTTGCGGAGAAGGGAAATAAAGACGGACTGCTTTTGTTTCATGAGAACTATTTCCAGCACAACATTCTGGAAGCCGGTGCACATTGGGTAGATTCTCCGTGGAGAAGCAGCAATAACATCAATCAGACCGGATTTCCTGAACCTGCTCCATTTGCCGGTGACAAACGAATCTTTGTAGCGGATATGTTCTATGACGTCAGCCATCCTGTTCGTCGTGAATTGCACAGGCAATATATACGTCAATGCCTGAATAACTTCGCAGACAATTCGAATGTAATTCAGTTGACAAGTGCTGAATTTACAGGACCGTTGCACTTCGTACAGTTCTGGTTGGATGTGATAGCCGAATGGGAGACTGAAACCGGAAAGAAAGCCAAAGTGGCATTAAGTACCACGAAAGATGTGCAGGATGCTATCCTTGCAGACCCCAAACGCGCTGCCATAGTAGATATCATTGATATCCGTTACTGGCATTATAAGACGGATGGGATCTTTGCACCGGAAGGTGGAAAGAATATGGCACCGCGTCAGCACATGCGTAAGATGAAAGTAGGAAAGGTCACTTTCAATGAAGCATATAAAGCTGTCTATGAGTATCGACAGAAATTTCCTCAGAAGGCAGTGACATTCTACGCACAGAATTATCCGGCTATGGGATGGGCTGTATTCATGGCTGGTGGTTCATGTCCTGTAATTCCATGCACAGATAAGGCATTCCTGAAGGATGCAGCAGCCATGGAAGTGGAAGAAACGAATACGGATGAGTACAAGAAAATGGTAAAATCTGATATTGGAAGTATCATTTATTCCAAGTCCGGAACAGAAATTCCTGTTCAATTATCGTCCGGAAAGTATGCATTAAAGTACATACACCCTGCTTCCGGAAAGATTGAAACAATAAATAAATCATTGAAAACAAATGGATTATACAATCTAAAGGTACCTGATAAAAAAGAAGGTATTTATTGGTTCCATAAGCTATAAAACAGAAAATCCCGTTGAAGAGTCTTCAGCGGGATTTCTGGTTTTTATAGGTAAATTCTAGTAAAAGAGTGTTATAAAACATGATACTTGTTTTTTCAATCCACAAACCAGATTTTACCTAAGGTTGCGGTCGATACTGCTTAGTTTTGCAACATCAAATCAATCGAATTAATGCTATGATGGAACAGACTAATCATTCAACCGAAACTTTACTCGCTTCTTTTCAAGCGGGAAACATGGCAGCTTTTTCACAGCTGTATAATTTGCACATCAATGTCCTTTTTAATTACGGATTGAAGTTGACCACTGATAAAGAGTTGCTGAAAGATTGTATTCATGACATTTTCGTGAAACTCTATACAAAGAAAGATGAATTAGGCATCATTGATAATTTGAGATCATACTTATTCATCTCATTAAAGAATAAACTTTGTGATGAACTTCGTAAACGTATGTATATGTCTGATACGGCAGTAGAGGAAGTTAGCATGGCTACTCCTACAGATGTAGAAGATGATTATATGGAAGAAGAGCAGCGCAAGAATGAATTTTCATTGGTTAGACGTTTGCTGGATCAATTATCTCCCCGCCAGCGTGAAGCGCTTACCTTATATTATATAGAAGAAAAGAAATACGAGGATATTTGTGAGATTATGAATATGAATTATCAGTCTGTACGCAAC
>OBJE01000795.1_pt1 | contig 22948 bp, 19 predicted proteins | sample 1519681 | NCBI WGS metagenome assembly OBJE01 (sample SAMEA3888898, study PRJEB22519) | human gut metagenome | biome: human gut; feature: human-associated habitat; material: faeces | place: Denmark | collected 2011 | reverse complement strand
CCGGCTGTTTTTTATATGTGATGCAGATTCCGATTAACTCATAAAAAGCCACACATAAAAAAACTGCCAGTATAGCAAAAATAATTTTACATATTTTATGCCTTTTCATTGTACATCACCTGATCCCTTGTATTTTATACTCCTACAATACAATGTCAATCTCAATTTTACCTCAACAGAATTGATTTTATGCAAAAAAACAGGAAAAAGCAGCTGCCTGCAATTTCCTGTCCATATAATTTTTAAAGCACAATTACGGCAGCATCAAGCCCGTCTACTTTTCCGTCAAATGCGCTATCTGTCAGCAGATTATATTTCTCGGCATACTCATTAAATTCCTTTACACTGCTGCCGCAATTGAAAAGCATTGCGATTGTTTCTTCGCCGTTTTTTCTGATCATAACAATCGTATCCTCATCGTCATTTGTGATTGTCTCAATCATTTCGCCCTCTACGATGCATGCATGTGCTTTTCTAATCTGCATGAGCTTCTTATACCAATTATACATCTCCTTGTCCTGGTATTCCTCATCCCAGTACATGCCTCGTCTGCAGTCCGGATCATTTGCTCCAGGCATTGCATACTCATCACCATAGTAGACCATAGGCATTCCCGGCAGTAGCAGCTGAAAGGCTGCTGCGAGATGCTGCTTTTTCTTATTATCATGGCACAGATGTAAAAATCTTGCTGTATCGTGGCTGTCAATCAGGTTCCACATCAGCGGATAGCACTTTTTGTTTAAGCGTCCCTTCAGATATCCCAGATTCTGTACAAACTGGCTGACATTTATCTTTTCATCTGCAAGCAGGTCTATCAGATTCAGGTAGAATGGATAGTTCATTACAGTATCCCACTCATCTCCCTCGAGGAAGTCGCCTGCGTAGTGCCATATCTCACCAATTATCAGCATATCCTTCTTTACAGCCTTGATTGCCTTTCTGAAATTCTTCCAGAAGAAATGACTGATTTCATCTCCTACATCCAGTCTCCATCCGTCAATATCACATTCCTTAATCCAGTAGCAGGCAACATCCGTGATGTATTTTTCAACCTCAGGATTTTTCAAATTAAGCTTTGGCATTCCACCGTAATAACCGAAGCATTTGAAGTTTGGAATTTCTCCCCATTCACCCCTAGGTGGCAGCTCGTCGATAAAATACCAGTCGAGATATTTTGACTTTTCGCCCTTTTCCAGTATATCCTGAAATGCAAAAAATTCTCTTCCTGTGTGATTGTATACCGCATCCAGCACTACCTTCATGCCACGCTCGTGGGATTTTTGTACGAGCTCCTTTAAGTCCTCTGTTGTTCCAAATGATGGGTCAACCTGATAATAATCAATAGTATCATACTTATGGCATGAATTTGATTTAAAGATTGGTGTCAGATACACCACATCGATTCCCAGATCTTTAATATAATCCAGATGCTCTATGATTCCCCTGAGATTGCCATGCAAATCATCCATAGGCGTAATCGGCGCCTTATACCACAGCTCTTTGTCCACCGGCTGTGTTGTGGCAAAGCGCGACGGAAAAATCTGATACACTACCTTGTTGGCTGCCCACTGTGGCACCTCAAACATCTCTTCCTCTCTGAGATTCTGCGGGCAGTCAAACATTCTATCCCTGTTTGTGATGCACTCCTTATCGAACTCATAATTGCCGTAATATACCTTTTCACCCTGCATGTCCGTAAATTCAAAAAAGTATCTCAGACATATCAGATGCATCTGAAGCTGCGCCTCATAATAATCGTGAAACTGCGAGGTGGCTACCTTCTTCATAGGAAGTGTCATTCGCGTATCCTTGCGCTCCATTGGTATATACTTGTCCTCATAGTGAAGGATTACCTCCTTCATATCATCCTTTTTTACCTGCACGCGTATCACAAACAAATCCTTATCTATCGCATAGCAGAATCTTTTATCCATGTCATGAAAAATTGCTGAATATTCCATAAAATGCCCCTTTACTTACGTATTTCGTTATTTTGTATTTTAACGCACTCTTTCAAACAATTCTATCATTATATCCATGACATTTTTACACTATTTCTACTTTATGCATGATTTTAGATTAATAACATTTTATTTTTTTGACTTTATTCCCTAAAACACTGCGTTCATTATCAATCTTTGAAATCTCACTTTTGTGCCGAAAATTCGAGTGCCTTTTGTTCATTTTCTGCTGTCATTGCATCCACATAATCCTGAGGATTCCAGACTTCATCTAATATATCCTCCGGGAACTTTTTACGAATATCATCAGAGTATTGGCTGCCATCTCCCGGCTCCCAATATTCAGATAGTTCATATCCATTCTCTGTCACATTGAAAGTTAGGGCAACAGGACCACAACCTCCACCGACACTTTCAATCCCTTCTTCGGACAAATTATATTCCTCATAAAGAGTGAGAACATATACGGTCAATGTCTCATTCTCCTCAGAGTTTGCAGCCCCACCGGCTTCTGTAGCCAATACAGTATGGCTTTCGCAGGCAAAAACACCTTTGTAGTATCTATCGCTGTTATGTTCCATGATTGCATTATGGATTGCTGTATCAACATTGGTTTCGTTAATCGATTCTGTTCTGGTTTCCCCGGCACAGATGCGTTGTAAATAGCTGATAAAGTCAGAGTCAGTTATTCGGTAATACACATTCTCATACAGAATTGCTGCTTGATTTCCGTTGGAATCAAAACCGCTGAATGTGATTCTGTCGTTTTCCTTGGTATCCACATGAAGGGAATAGAAAGGTGTATGACCTTGCAAAGATTGGTCTTTGTGACCAATCTTTAAGTTTTTAATACGACTGCTCAACTCGTCAATTTCCGCTGCGGATAATTGGAATGTGGTCGGTCCGCTATTTGTTCTAAAGTCCATGGTGCTTGCTTTGGAAATTTGAACAGAATCAAGTTTCACTGGGAATGAACTCGGATTTGTCAGGAAACATACCCCAAGAACAATACTTGAAACCACAGCAATAGCAACAATCCAAAATGCAGGTTTCTTGTAATTCAGCACATTTTTCACCCTTTCTTTGACGCCAACCTCTCCAAAGGCAAGTGGACAAACCATAACTGTTCTTCTATTCACGCTACAAGAAAGCAGAGCTTCTGAATAAGAAATAGACTCGTTTTGATTCAGTCCACGAATAACTTTTTCATCGCAGGCAAGTTCAATATCTCGGCAAAGTAAAATATACGCAATCCATACAAGAGGATTGAACCAATGGATTGCCAACACTAAATACCCCAACGGTTTCCACCAATGGTCACAGCGTTTCAGATGAGCATTCTCATGGGCAATAATATAGGGCAACTGTGCTTCATCTGTCCCGGAGGGAATGTAGATGCTCGGTTTGAAGAAACCAAGAATAAAAGGTGTTTGAATATCGTCACAAATCCAAATGTTGTCCCGCACAGAAAGGGATGCACCGACTTTCTTTTGCAAGCGGAAATAGCTGACGGCAGCATAAACGAGCATGGCTATGATGCCTATTGCCCATACGATTGCCAGCACAGGAATCAAAAGCTGAAGTGGATTTGCGCTTGCAATTGGCTCTGGAGCAAAGGTGTCCGTAATAATTGGATTCACTACCTTGTCGATAGAGCTTACGCCTGTGGAGATTTCTGGTGTCCAGTCCATCATGATTTCAGGACTGATGGTCTCGGCACTTGGAATCAAGCTCAATGCGCTTTCAAAACTGAATGGGCAAATCAATCGAAAAGCTACGATACCCCACAGTAGGACATTGATCCACTTAGGTGCCTTTTTCAAAACCACACGCAAAAGTACGACCGCAAGGATCAGCCAAGATGCGGCGATACTCATATTTACAATTTTCAAAAAGAATGAACTCATAGATTACTCCTTTCCGGCGGCTGCATCAATCATGCGTCGAATCTCCGCAGCTTCCTGTTGAGAAATACCCTTCCTTTGTGTAAAAGCCGCAATGAAAGCAGGAAGGGAACCTTCAAAGGTTTCGTCAACGAACTGCTCGCTCTGAACGGCATAGAAATCATTTTTAGACAGAACAGAGGAAACGATGCCACCATTATTCTGGAAGATACCACGCTCACAAAGCTTGCGTAATATCGTATAGGTGGTGGAGCGATTCCAGTTCAGTTCTTTTTCACAGAGCTTTACCAATTCTCTGGAGTGCAAAGGCTCATTCGCCCAAATAATATCGGCAAAGTGGGATTCCACTACGCCCATCTTCATCTCAGCCATAAAGATTTCTCCTTTCAGTTTATCGCTAATAAACTAATTATAGTTTACTCTCGATAAACTGAAATGTCAATAGGAAACAGCCATTACTCTCACAGGTTTCATAAAGTTTTGGGAAGAGAATCCGCTGTCGCCACGAAGATAAGTTTTAATGCTCCTTTCCAGGTATTCTTGAAAAATAGATTCCATAAATTTATCAAAAAAATCCGCTATACTTTGTTTTAAAGTATAGCGGATTTTAGTTATTTTACGATCTGAAAGCTTCTAGTAATAGGAGCTGCCTAATAATTGCCACCAATTGTAACTACTGTGACTACATATCTGCCCGGCTCTGTAGGAGCCTTTGTGCTTGAATATGGCTTCCACTTGCTTGTAAAGCCACTGTATAGATAATGCACATTGCTCTGGCTGATTGAGACATCACCATCATATGATAGCGTTGCTCCAAAATCAAAGGATGCTACATCTGAGGCTTTAAGCTTCCCATTTGTAAAGCTCTGATTCCAACTAAGCTTAGTTCCTTTTGAATGCATCTTGACAAGTAAAGCACCAACTCCAACACCTGTCTCATAATTCTTGTTATCGGTAACCGCTGTCACCGTATAAAGACCGGCACGGTTTGGAGTACCAAATGACACTCTCACTGTGTCTGCAACAGAAGGAAGCTTATTTATTATCTCAAGAATCTGTCCAACTGTACCCGTATCTATATGAAGCTTCTTCAACGTGTCAAGCAGCTCCTGTGTGCTGAAAAGTTTTCTAAGCTCTCCGACTGTCATACCGTCCTGCATCATCTGTGTAAAGGACTTTCCATATAGCTTTGAAACAACCGGATCTATAAGCTTAAGTACTGTGCTGTTTGTATACTTCTCAGGCATCTGAAGATAAATGCCTGCATTTACATTGCTTGTAAGACCGGCATAGATTGTATATACATCAAACCTGTCTGAAGGATTTGTTGTAACAAAATCCTGTGGTAGTGCATCTCCGGCATAAATGTTTGTTGACTTTACTTTAACATTTACCTTTGCCTTATTAACGGTCACACTAGTCTCTGCTGATGCTGATGGACGATACTCGGCATTGCCTTTATATGTTATACGGATTTGCTGCTCTCCTGCACCCATCTGCAGATAAGTAAGTAAATTAACCTTTCCGCCTTCTATCGGAGCCCACTGCCTGGTGACTCCCTCAACTCCGGCTACATCATCAACACCATAGTATTCCATTGTAAAATCATCAACACTTAACGTATCCTTTGCAGGCAATGTACTGTTGTCCCAATCAATTACCTGATCAAATATTGACTGTTTCATAACGGCAGTGTCCATATTGTATGAAAAAGATACTCCCTCCCTGCATACAACGGCCGCTGCTATACGGTTATCGGCTGTAGTCACATTTACCTGTGTCTGTGTACCTTTATAGTTCTTATTTCCATCCCACTTTATGCGGATAGTCCACTCTCCCGGACCAAATTTTTTAAATGCTGCAGTCCAGTTTGTAGAATTAAGTGGCTGCCAGTTTGGTATTATATCTGTTCCGGCATTGTACTCCATTGCCACATCATCATATGTAAGCCCTGCCGGATTTGTCTTTGCTATCACAGCATCATAAATTGCTCTTGCTGTAGCATCAAAATCATATGACTGATCCGCGTTAAAAGCCATGCTCACTTCATACGGAGCATCCTTTAAAACAAATGATGATTCATACTTGTAAGCTCTGTGGAGTGTAACAACCTCATCGCTTCCCTTAAGTCTGAATTTGAAATCTCCTTCACCGTTTTCTAAAAATGCCGGATGATTATATTCTGTTGTTACAGTATTCCAAAGTATTTTTTTCGTTGTTGTGCTCGTAAAGCCCTCTAAGCTTCCGAATGCTGTATTTTTCTATAATTTAGTCTTATCCTTGCCCTCGCACTCGTACTCCCAATCAAGGTTTTTTACATCAACTTCGTCTGCGTTTACAACAAGCGCTTTTGCTATTGCCGCTTTAGCAGTCTCAATATCTGCACCCTGCGGAATAACTGCTGTTCCATTCTGAAGCTGTACTGTCACCTTCTGTGACTCATCTGTCAATAATGCACTGCCGCTGTCAACAGACTCATAAGCCACATCTGCTGCAAATATGACCTGCGTTGCAAGTGGTTCTAATGTAAGCGCCGCTGCAAATATAATTGCAAGACACTTTTTCCCTCTTTTTGTAATCATTTTTCTTTTACCTCTGTTTAATTATTTACTGCCGGAATACATCCGGCTGAATTATGGAATAATGATACAGGGTAAAAAATAAACCGTCAATAGGCTTTATAGCCCAATTTATCGCTTTTATTTACTTATATTACTGCACACTCAGATAGCTTGTCACACAATAAAGTGTCTGTCCATTATATTCCACGCGTGACCAGCCAAACTCCTCATTGATTCCGGTCCTGGTGACTGTTTCCCCATTTTTTATCGTTGCGATGACTGTAGCATCCGGATTTGTGACACTTGGAAGTGCACGCAGATTAACCTCTATTTTTGCAGTGACAGTATCATTACAATCCTTGAACTTTGTCTTAAGTCCGTCTCCGCTGCCACTTCCGTCCTGCCCGGGAACTACATAGTTCATATCTGTTGTGAGGTAGTTTGAAATGGCATAATATGTCTGTCCATTATATTCGACACGTGACCATCCACTGTCACTGACACCTGTTCTTGTTGCCGTATCACCGTTATTGAGCGTTGCCTTAATTGTGCTGTCATTGCCCTGACTTGGAATATCCCTCAGATTGACGCTTTCCTTGGCAGTTACAGTCTCATTTACATCCGAAAACTTCATATTTGCTTCCGGATCAGCTGTTGCATCGTCAGCCGCATCCCCATTTTTTGCAGACTCTGTTTCATCAAAACCAAAGTATGCCACATTCAAATCTACCGGCTTATCAATCCCTGACACCTTTCCCTTATTGGTATACTGCCACATGGCATGTGTGCCCTCATAAGATGACTGTGGTGTTTCCGGGTAAGCTGTGTCCGGATATTGTGACACCCAGATTTTGTACCTGCTCTCAAGTGTTTTAGTATCCCACTGGCTGTTTGCCGACAACTCATTCATTGCAGCGTAAAACATAGGTGTATATCCTTTATTATATATTTCCTGCAAAAATGCCTCAGCTACTTTGGTGCGTGCCTCTGATGACATGCCATACTGTCTGCTGGCTGAGTCTGTGAAGCCCTCGCAGTCAAATGCCACCGGATATGTAATCTGATATTTTGAGATGTAGTCTGCTACCCAGTCTGCCTCCTCAATGGCTTCTGTTTCATTTACTGCTGATGAAAAGAAATATACCCCGACCTTTATGCCATTTTTCTGCGCCTCCTGCATGTTGTATCTTGCATTTGTATCAACACACATCTCGCCTGTTTTCTGGGTTCTGTAGCCCACACGTATCATTGCAAAATCAATTCCGCCTGCGGCAACCTTGTCCCACTTTATAGTGCCCTGATATTTAGATACATCAATTCCGAAGGTCAGGTTACTGTTTTCCGCAACAGAGCTTGCAGACAGTATCTGTGTCTCATCCGCAGAAGCCCCATCATCAGATGTCACACTCATTGAGCCGGCATTGTCTCCCGTATGCTGCGGGTCTTCCTTGTCTGAACTATCCTCTGTGGCTGTTTCCGTCATCTGTGACGAGCCCTTAGCCTCGTTTTTTGCTGACTTAATCACAAAAAATGTGGCAACTGCAGCCAGTGCAGCTACTATCGCAACAATTATAAATATTGCTATTATCTTTCTTTTATCGTTCATAGATTTTCCTCTTCATTATTTATATATGTCACCATGTACAGGCAATCTGCTTTTATGCAACAAAATATATCATATAATCCGGTATTTTTCAAATATTTCTCCCTTTTTCATAACTTTTCAAAGTCCTTTTTCAGAGAAAAAAATCCGCTATACTCACCTATCGTATAGCGGATTAATAAAACATTATTTAATTTTCATCTTATTTTTTATTGCTCTAAGCTATTGTGCCATTTGCAATGTCGTTCTTTGCAAATAAATATGTAATAACCGGCATAAGAATGGCTGAAATAATTGCTTTGACAATATTACCAACACCAAGCTGTGCTGTAACGGCATATGTAACCATACTTACAATGAATCCCAGGGCTGCAAATGCAAAAATAAGCACCAAACCAATCTTTTTGTGTGCGAAAAGCAAAATACCGATAGAAACAGTTATGACAATCTGTAGTATAACGCCAATGAAACTCAGTACGACATATATCGAACCTAATCCTAAAGCAGCTCCTACGACTGAAGCACCCAGTGCAACGACAATACCGCCAATTGCTGCAAGAACATTCACCACGAAAATAATCCATAACCATACGGTTAAACCTGTTGAAAGCTTATTGTTTTCCATAATTATCCTCCTTTAGTAATCCCAATTTTATTTCAACATGTTCATTATAATGTACTTGAAAAATATTTCAATAGTCAAAAGGTCTCATTTTGAAACTTTTTACATCCGGGCTAATCAAAAATATCATTGATTTAAATGACAGATGCATTTACAATATAGCTATTATGAAAAAATTATTTGTAAAATATGTCTCACAAAACATACTCGGCATGGTGGGTATGTCATTATATATACTTGCCGACACCTTCTTTATATCAAAGGCGGTCGGCTCAAACGGTATCACCGCGCTCAATCTGGTGCTGCCTGTATACAATTTGATTTTTGCCATAGGCGCAATGATCGGAGTCGGCTCCGCCATCAGATATGTCGTAGAGAAAAATAATGGCGATACATCCGGCGAGAGCTACTTTTTTCATGCCCTGCTGTGGTGTATTATGATAAGCGTTATATTCATATTGATCGGTATTTTCATCCCGGACAAGCTCGTAGGGCTGCTCGGCGGAGATTCGGCAATTATAAATACCGGTAAAAACTATACACGTATTTTCATGCTTTTTACACCGTTTTTCATGTGCAACTATGTGTGCAACGCTTTCGTAAGAAATGATGGTGCACCATCCATTGCCATGTGCGCCACTCTTTTCAGCAGCCTTTTTAATATTGTTTTTGATTACATACTCATGTTCCCGCTTGGACTTGGTATGGAGGGAGCCGCTTTAGCTACCGCTATTTCACCGATTATAGGCATCCTGATATGCTGTATTCATTTCTGCTCAGACAAATGCTCCGTAAAGCTTAAGCCGACGGTTCCATCTGTCAAGAGACTCTTTTACTCCTGCCAGGTTGGTGTTTCTTCCTTTGTTGCTGAGATATCATCAGGTGTCATAACTATTGTCTTCAATATGATTATCCTGAGGCTTGCAGGAAATATCGGCGTGGCAGCATACGGTGTGGTTGCCAATACGTCACTGGTCGCTGTAGCTTTGTTCAACGGAATAGCACAGGGTTCACAGCCTCTTATCAGCGACTATTACGGCAGAGGACTTAGAAAAAATGTAGGCTCGATACTCAGGATGGCTGTCGTTTCATCTCTCTTAATTGCTGCACTGCTCATTTTGTTCATATGCACCTTTGCACCTTTTGTGACATCTGTTTTCAACAGCGAGCACGATGCCAGGCTTGCTTCGTATGCCGAGAGCGGACTGCGCCTTTACTTTACAGGCTTTATTTTTGCCGGAATCAATATAGTAGGTTCTGCTATCCTAAGTGCCGTTGAGTCCGTAAAATATGCATTTGCGGCATCTATCATGCGTGGTTTTATCGCTATAAGCATTTTCGCATTCGCACTTTCAGCCGCTTTCGGCATGACAGGTGTGTGGCTTGCTTTTCCGGCAGCTGAATTTGTGACTATGTTTATTATTGTTAAGGGATTAAGGCAGCTTAAGCTGTAGATGAACTATTTTCGTGCATACTTATTTTCCATGTGATATACTTATGATTAAGAAAACCTATCACAATTATGATATATGATGAAAGAGGAGGGCTTGTATATGGCAAAAATAGAGAGAGTTATCAATAGGGATTTTGACCAGTTACTTTCCACGATTGAAGACGGAATAATAAATGGCAGTGTGTCAGCATCTCTGGAGGATTCCAGTGACTTTCGAAGCCAAGATGCGCGTTGCAGCGTCAGGGTATTTGAACGCTACAGCTATACCGGTGGTAACAGGGTAAGTCTCAATGTTACACTTTTTCAAAATGGCGAGGAGCCTGTTCACCTTTCCGCAATTACGGCAGGTGGAAGCCAGGCTGTTTTTTTCAAGCTTAATACTTTTGGGGAAGAGGCATTTCTCGATAAATTGATTGAATTGCTTGATTAAAATAGACAAATTTTTTTCAAAAGCATTCGTTATGTTGGAAATCAAACATACAAGTTGTTTTTATAACGCTATTATTCTATCAGAAACATAAAAAAACTACTGATGGAGGAAAAAAGATGTTTTGTTTTCAATGTGAACAAACGGCCGGATGCACCGGCTGTACCGGAAATATAGGTGTCTGCGGAAAAAAGGCAGATACTGCACAGTTACAGGATGAATTGACAGGCGCACTGATTGGTCTGGCGAGAGCTGTCGATGACACATCAGCTGTTTCAAAAAAGACCTGGCAGACCATTATCGAGGGCTTATTTACCACAATTACAAATGTAAGCTTTGATAATGCAGCAATTGAAGATATGATACAAAAGGTCAGAGCAGAAAAAGACTCTCTGGTTGGCGACTGTAATAAATGTCAGTCTCCTTGTGGACGAACTGACGAATATGATATGCAACAGCTATGGAATGCTGATGAAGATATCCGTTCCCTGAAGTCACTTATTCTCTTTGGTATTCGCGGAATGGCTGCATATGCCTATCATGCATATGTCCTGAATTTTGAAGATCCCGAGGTAAATCAGTTTTTCTGTGAAGCCTTGTTCAAAATTGGTTACGCTGAAAGTATGGATGAACTGCTTCCAACAGTTCTCAAGGTAGGTGAAATCAATCTAAAGTGCATGGCACTTCTAGACAAGGCAAATACACAAACCTATGGAACACCGGAGCCAACAGATGTTACGCTTACGGTGGAAAAGGGACCTTTTATCGTAGTAACCGGACACGATTTAAAGGACCTGCAGCTTTTGCTTGAACAGACAAATGGAAAGGGAATCAATATCTACACTCATGGTGAAATGCTCCCTGCCCATGCATATCCACTCTTAAAGAGATTCCCTCACTTGAAAGGAAATTTCGGAACAGCATGGCAGAATCAGCAAAAAGAATTTGATAATATTCCTGCTCCTATTCTCTACACCACAAATTGTCTGATGCCTCCAAAAAGCAGCTACATCGACAGAGTGTTCACAACAGAAGTGGTTGCCTTCCCGGGTACTGTTCATATCGATGAACAGAAGGATTTCACTCCTGTTATTGAAAAAGCACTTGAGCTCGGTGGTTACAAGGAGGATCAGACATTCACAGGCATAAATGGCGGCACACAGGTAACAACCGGTTTTGGTCATTCAGCAATCCTGTCCCATGCGGATACGGTAATAGAGGCCGTAAAATCAGGAGCTATCCGTCATTTCTTCCTGGTTGCCGGCTGTGATGGTGCCAAACCGGGCAGAAATTACTATACAGAATTTGTAAAACAGACGCCTTCTGACAGTATCGTCCTGACTCTGGCATGTGGAAAATTTCGTTTCAACGATCTAAATCTCGGAGAAATTGGTGGTCTTCCGCGACTGATGGATATGGGACAGTGTAATGACGCTTATGGCGCGATACAGGTTGCAATAGCACTTGCGGATGCATTTGGATGTTCAGTAAACGAGCTTCCGCTTTCCTTTGTACTCTCCTGGTATGAACAGAAAGCAGTCTGCATCCTCTTAACACTGTTACATCTTGGTATAAAAAATATCCGTCTCGGTCCTTCTCTACCGGCGTTCCTTTCTCCTAACATTCTGAACTTTCTGGTAGAAAACTATGGTATTGCACCTATTACCACACCGGAGGAAGACATCAAAGTGCTGTTGAAACAATAATATGTATTTTTCCGATGTTCTAATACACTAATAGGGGACTCCAAAAAACACAGGATATAGCGCCTTTGCTGTATCCTGTGTTTTTAAATTAACTTTAAATTAATATGCAATCATTAGGGTAATCTATACTAATTCTCCCCATACATCTCCGGCCGCCTGTCCCTGAACAGTCCCCAGCTCTTTCTCTCACTCTCCAGCTCATCCAGATCAAAACTGTGGAGTATGAAGCCCTCCGTTACTCTGTCCATCTGCTCAACAACCTCTCCGGTCGCATCTGTAATAAACGAAGAACCATAAAATGTCAGTGCAGAGCTCTGGTTTCCGTTTTCTGCACACGGTACAACCTCCTCTGTGCCTATCCTGTTTGCCGCCACTACCGGCATCAGATTGCAGGCTGCATGTCCGGTCATACACCTTCTCCAGTGTGGCATGCTGTCACATTCCAGTATCGGCTCGCTGCCTATGGCTGTAGGGTAAAAAAGTATCTCCGCGCCCTTTAAAGCCATGCCTCTTGCCGTTTCCGGGAACCACTGATCCCAGCATATGCCGACTCCAATGGTTGCATATCTTGTCTTAAAAGCTTTAAAGCCTGTATTTCCCGGTGTGAAGTAAAACTTCTCCTGATAATAATGATCGTCCGGGATATGTGTCTTTCGGTATATTCCAAGCACCTCTCCGTCGGCATCTATCACCGCCACTGAGTTGAAAAGCTGTCTGCCCTCTCCCGCCTCATAAAAGCTCACGGGAATCACTACGCCAAGCTCCTTTGCAAGTGCCTTCATGCTCTGCACCGCATCATTTTCAGAAAGCGGCTTTGCATAGTCATAATAATCGTACCGCCTCTCCTGACAGAAATACTGTCTCTCAAAAAGCTCCGAAGGAAGTATTATCTGCGCTCCGGCCTCTGCCGCAGCTCTTATAAGCTTTGCTGCTTTTTCAATATTTTCTTTTACGTCACGGCTGCAGCTCATCTGGATTGCAGCAATTGTAACCTCTCTCATACTATTCACCTTTCTCATCCTGTCGTCTCACAATGGGCTTTTACCAAGCCTCAGTGTGACCGAAACCGATTACAACCAATTAAATTACTGTGGTATCTGCTGTGTGATACAGTGTATATTTCCCCCGCCGACAATTATGTCGCGCGCATATATCGGATACACTTTTCTTCCCTCAAAAAGGCTTCCGATTACCTTAAGCGCAGGCTCATCCATCACATCACCAAACTGCGGAATGAGCACACCGCCGTTTGTGATGTAAAAATTCACATAGCTTGCCGCTAAGCGTTCTCCTGCCTCGCGCTCATCCTCACCCTCCTCAAAGGTGAAGCCGGAAAGCTCATATTCTGTGATACACACCGGATTCTTTGGAATGTAAACCTTGTGAACATCAATTTTTCTACCCTTTGCATCAGTTTCATTTTCCAATATTTCAAGGTCCGCTGAGGACATCTGATACTGTGGATCATCCATGTCATCAGTCCACGCAAGCACCACATGCCCCGGGCTTGTAAATGCACATACGTTGTCCACATGCTCGTTGGTTTCATCATTGTATATTCCATAAGGAATCCAGATAATTTTTTCTGCACCGAGATAATACTTTAATTTCTGTTCTATTTCAGACTTCGACAATTCCGGATTTCTGCCCTTGCTGAGCAGACAGCTTTCCGTCACTATCACAGTTTTCTCTCCGTCTGTGTGGATGGCTCCACCCTCTAAGACAAACGGATGTGCATCATACATGTCGTATCCGGCTTTGTTGCAAAATAAAGCCGCTACTCTGTCATCCTTTGTCCAGTCTGCGTACAGTCCGTCTACCTTGCCGCCCCAGGCATTAAAACACCAGTCGATTCCTCTGACAGCGCCATCCTCATTTTTCACGAAGGTCGGCCCCACATCTCTGGCCCAGGCATCATCTGACTCCATTTGTATATATTTCACCGGGAAATTTTCCTGATAATTTTTCTGCTTTCTGACAGCTTCCACAACAGACCTTGCATTGTCTATCACATCTGCCTCAGCGAGCACATATGCCTGCTCAGACTCTGCTATTGCACATATCACCTCCGCAAAAGCCTCTCTTGCCCGCCCGGCACCGTAAATCCATGAGCCCGGGCGCTTTGGCCAGATGATGATGGTACCCTTGTGGGGAGCATACTCTGCCGGCATATAAAAGCCGTCTGCTCTAGGACAGCCTGCATTTAAAATCTTCATATTCGAATCTCCTGATAACCTTACAATCGTTATTTTCATCCATTACTGCAATGTCCGGAAGCGGCATGCCGTTAAAGGTATTATTTTTGACCATCGAGTAGATTGCCATATCGCAAAAGCACAGCCTGTCGCCGGTTTTTATCTCTCTGTCAAATGAATAATCCCCTATTACATCACCTGCCAGACAGGTACATGAGGACAATCTGTAGGTATACTTCTTCTCACCCGGCTCGCCACTGTCCATAAGCGGCGGACGGTACGGCATCTCAAGCACGTCCGGCATATGGCAGGCTGCGGAGGTATCCAGAATGAGTATCTTTATGCCATTGTTTTCAACTATATCAAGCACCGTTGTCTCCAGATATCCTGCATCAAGCGCAACCGCCTCTCCCGGCTCCAGATAGATTTCCAGGTCGTATTTGTCACGCATATGCATAATGCATTTTTCAAGCCTCTCAATGTCATAGTCTGCCCTTGTGATGTGGTGTCCGCCTCCCATATTGAGCCACTTAAGCCCATACAGTAAATCTCCAAATTTCTCCTCTACAGCTGCAAGAGTCGTTTCGAGCGCATCCGAATCCTGTTCACAGAGCGTGTGAAAATGAAAGCCCTCTATACGTGATAAATCAAGCCCGTTTTTAATAGCCTTATCGAGTGCCTCTCTCGTTATCCCAAGCCTCGAGCCCGGCGCACATGGGTCATATATCTCATGCCCCTCCTGTGTGGAGCACTCAGGGTTTATTCTGAGCCCGACACTTATTTTTTTATCAGCCTTTTCTATTTTATCCATGTGAAGCAGATACTGCGATACGGAATTAAATACAATATGGTCACATATTTCTACCAGCTCATCCATCTCCTGCGGCAAAAAAGCGGGACAGAATACATGGTTTTCCTTTCCCATTTCTTCATGTGCAAGGCGGGCCTCAAAAAGCCCGCTTGCAGTTGTCCCGCTTAGATATCTGCCGATAAGAGGATATTCATAAAATGCGCTGAATGCCTTCTGTGCCAGAAGAATCCTTGCACCTGTCCTTTGCATGACACCGTTTAATATCAAAAGATTTTCAGTTAATTTTCCCTCGTCTATCACATAACAGGGAGTTCTTAATTCATTTATCTTCATACCGGCCTCCGGACTAATCCATATGTACTGACTCATCCTCAGTCTTGTAACAATCCACAGGAACCGGATTCTCCACTACCTGCCAAGGCAGTCCGAACTTATTAAGAGCCTCCATGTATGGATCCGGATCCATCTCCTCAAGGTTGAACACTCCCGGCTTCTTCCAGAGTCCCTTTACTACCATCATGGCACCAATCATTGCCGGCACACCTGTGGTATAAGAAATCGCCTGCGATTCAACCTCCTTGTAGCACTCCTGATGGTCACATACATTGTAGATGTAGATTGACTTTTCCTTTCCGTCCTTGACACCTGTAAAAATACATCCGATATTTGTCTTTCCGACTGTACGAGGTCCCAGGGATGCAGGGTCAGGAAGCAGCTCCTTAAGCACCTGTATTGGCACTATTTCCTTTCCGTCCACCATGATCGGGTCTGTTCTTAGCATGCCGACATTCTCAAGACACTTCATGTGTGTGAGATAGCTCTGTCCAAAGGTCATGAAGAATCTGATTCTCTTTATTCCCGGAATATTTTTGGCCAGCGACTCTATCTCCTCGTGGTGAAGCAGATACATATCCTTTTCTCCGACCTGGTCAAAATTGTACTGCGCTCTCCACTCCATAGGCTTGGTCTCTACCCAGTGGCCGTCTGTCCAGTATGAGCCGTTCGCAGAAACCTCACGCAGATTTATCTCAGGGTTAAAGTTTGTCGCAAATGGGTATCCATGGTCACCACCATTGCAGTCGAGAATGTCTATAGTATGTATTTCATCAAAATAATGCTTCAGCGCATATGCAGAATAAACAGAGGTCACACCCGGGTCAAATCCGCTTCCAAGAATAGCTGTAAGCCCTGCCTCCTTAAATTTCTCCTGATATGCCCACTGCCATGAATAATCAAAATATGCTGTAAATCCAAGCTCCTTGCAGCGCTTTTCATAGATTGCTCTCCACTTTGGATCCTCAGTATCCTCACACTCATAGTTGGCAGTATCGATGTAGTCAACACCACACGCAAGACATGCATCCATGATTGTAAGATCCTGATACGGAAGCGCAACATTTAAAACCGCATCCGGCTTGTATGCGCTAATCAGCGCTTTAAGTTCATCCACATTGTCGGCATCAACCTTTGCAGTCTCAATTTTTGTGCTTGTCTTTCCCTCAAGCTTTGCCTTTAAATCATCACATTTTGACTTGGTTCTGCTTGCAATCATAATCTCGGTAAATACCTCGCTGTTCTGGCAGCATTTTCTGATTGCCACCTGCGCAACTCCACCACATCCGATAATAAGTAATCTGCTCATTTTTGTCCTCCTGATTCGCTTTGGTTATGATATAGTTTTTCTAATTTGTTTTACTTTGTTTCCTCTTCCTCGAGTAAATCCTCCACATATTTCGGAAGCATGAAGGCTCCCCTGTGTAAATGTGTTGTATAATACCAGGTTTTAAGTCCCAGTGCATCCCATCTTTTTGCATCCAGATCATAAAGCGGATGATATTTCTTCGATGCAAACCCAAACAGCCAGTAGCCTGACGGACAGGTTGGAATATGTGCCTGATATACCCTGCTTATAGGAAATGATTTATACACCTTTCTGTGCATTTTCCGGCACTCAAGCTCATCCTCATCATAAAAAGGGCTGCCGTGCTGATAAACCATGATTCCATCATCCTTTAGTGCCTTATAACAGCTTCCGTAAAACTCTTTTGTGAAAAGTCCCTCCGTATGTCCGAGCGGGTCTGTGGAATCGTTGATTATCAGATCATATTCATCATGCTTTCTGCGTAAGAATCGCAGACCATCATCATAAAACATGGAAATTCTTTCATCCTCAAGTCCACATGCTACCTCGGGGAAAAACCGCCTGCATACATCGACAAACATCTTGTCTGTCTCAACCACATCAATATGCTCAACAGACGGATATTTGATAAGTTCCTTCGCCACGCCGCCGTCGCCGCCACCTATTATAAGTATCCTTTTTGCATTCGGGTGGACCGCCATCGGCACATGTGTGACCATCTCATCATATATAAACTCATCTGTGTCCGAAAAAACAATCTCGCCATCCAGCGCGACCATTTTGCCAAACTCATATGATTTAAACACATCTATTTTCTGATAATCACTCTGCCCTGAAAAAAGCTGCTCCTGTATCCTTACATCCAGCTTGACATTGACAGTATGATATTGTGAAAACCACATTTGCATAGCTTTTCCTCCTGTTTACTGCTCCAATACCTTAAGATATTCTACCGCAGGATCCTCTGTTCCCTGCATTGAACAGCCCTTTTCCTTTGCGTAGACAATGTATTGCGCAATCTCTTTTGTGATAAGCTCTCCCGGTGCAAGAATCGGGATTCCCGGTGGATAACACATGACAAACTCACCACTTACAGCGCCTACCGCGTCCATAATGCGCACTGATTTCTTCTGCGAATAAAATGCCTCCTGCGGCGATACCGCCACCTTTGGATTTATGTACTCTCCCGACAAAAGTCCAGTCTTGTCCTTGCTGTAAAGGCGCTTGATATCCTCCAGCGCACCTACAAGCCTCTCTATATCCTGTATTCTGTCACCGATTGATATATACGCAAGTATATTACAGATATCTCCAAACTCTATCTGGATATCATACTCATCACGCAGCAGATCATATACCTCTATTCCGGCAAGCCCTATATCGAGCGTATAGATGGACAGCTTTGTCACATCATAATCATATATGCTCGTGCCATTTACAAGGTCACGCCCATACGCATAATAGCCGCCTATGGAATTAATCTCCTGCCTTGCATACTCCGACATCTGTGCCACCTTGGCAAAGGATTCCTCGCCCCTGAGTGCTAAATTTCTTCTTGATATATCAAGGCTTGACAATAGCAGATACGATGCGCTCGTGGTCTGGGTGAGGTTGATAATCTGCCTCACATAATCAGCATTCACATCCCTTCCGGTGAGCAGAATCGAGCTCTGTGTCAGGCTTCCTCCCGATTTGTGCATCGATACCGCAGACATGTCTGCCCCGGCTGCCATTCCTGATATCGGAAGCCCTTTTCCAAAATAAAGATGTGTACCATGTGCCTCATCCGTGAGCACCTTGATTCCCTTCGAATGAGCCAGCGCAACTATCGACTTAAGGTCAGAACAGATTCCGTAATACGTCGGATTGTTTACAAGCACAGCCTTTGCATCCGGATTTTCCTCGATAGCCCTCTCCACCTGGTCAATCTCCATTCCAAGCGAAATACCAAGCTTCGCATTCGTCTGCGGATTGACATAAACCGGTATCGCTCCGCAGAGCACGAGTGCATTAAGAGCGCTTTTATGAACATTTCTCGGAAGTATAATCTTGTCTCCCGCCTTGCAGGTGGACAAAATCATGGCCTGCACCGCAGAGGTTGTGCCTCCTACCATAAGAAAAGCATTTGCCGCTCCAAAAGCATCCGCCGCAAGCTCCTCCGCCTCTCTGATTACCGAAACCGGATGGCACAAATTGTCAAGTGGCTTCATTGAATTGACATCAAGCCCTACACACTTTTCCCCGAGCAGATGCACCAGCTCAGGATTTCCCCTGCCTCTTTTGTGTCCCGGCACATCAAACGGCACCACTCTCTTCTTCTTAAACTCCTCAAGAGCCTCATAAATCGGCGCTCTTTCCTGTATTTTGATATCCATTTACTACTCCTGTATTTAAAAAGGATGATGCGTGCAAGCATCATCCTTTAGATTCGTCTTAACAACAGTAAAATCGTAACATATACTATGGAGTTATGCAAGAATTTACGTTTTATTTTTGCTAATGATAGTTACGCCATTGCAGGCTCCTTCTTCTTAATAATCGCCTCAACTTCATCAACACCTGTTTCAGCTACATCTGCGATCTGATCCAATGTATAACCCTTTTTATACATATTCAGAATAAACTTTTCGCTTGTCTTTTCAGTAGCTCTTTCTTCAATTCCTGTACTCAGATTACACATAATTCTCACATCCTCTCTAAATTCCTGACTAATTGGAATATTATATTCATGTTCTATAATATCCAATTTTTCCTGTTCTTTCAATTCACTTGAAAGTAATGCTCCAATCAACCGGTGCATTTCATATTTTTTATCATGTTCCGGAATCTCATTTGTGATTCCTATTAACACAATGTTTAACAGGTCTAGATTACCTTTCCAGTTACATGGTTTTAGCAGCTCATCTTTTGTCAAATGGATATGGCTTAGGCTGTTATCATCCATGTTCATACATATCCATATGCTGAATACCTGCTTAATGTCATCGTAGTTAGTATTTACAAAATCTCTTTCCTTTTGTGACGAAATCAGCCTGCTCACATAAAAGATTGCCCGATTTAAAATTTTATATTCCGTCGGCTCATCCTTCTGAGCCTCAATATTCACAATAATCTGCGAAAGTCCATTTTTCATACGGACATAAAAAATAATATCAAATCTGACTAATCCTTCATTAATTTCAGCATTTTCCGTATTAAGACCTACAATACGCTGTCCTGCAGCATCTGTTTTTTCCATATTTGCTAATCCCGGCTCAACCGGAACAACGCTAATACTCGGTTCGCCTTCGATGTATTTCACAACATCTTCCGGCTTCATTCCTTTAAATTCATCGACTGTTTTCACCAGAATATGTGCTAATATACTCTTCTGTGCCAGTAACCTTTTAACACGAGTATCATATTGTGCCTTATCTCCTGCTGCATTCACAGCATTTGCTATTTCTGTATTCAAGTCGGCATCCCTCCTTTTGTATTGTGCATAACACTTCTAAGATTCCGCAAAAGGCTCTCTGCCTCAATATCATTATAAGCGAGGGATTTTACGAAATCAACTGATTTTTCATTACTTATATAGACACTTTTAGCCTTCCAACTATAAAGAGGAAGCCGGTACATGTGGAGTGCACCGGCTAAAAATATGAAAAAAGATTAATATGAGTATTTCTTTTGTTTATGATGTCAGTATACAGGGCAATTGTGAAAATGCTGTGTTTACTTTCTTACCCTTTTATAAACAAAATGTTGCATTTTTTCTTTTTTGAAATTACCATTATTATGTTGCGGATTTTGGATATTCAAGGGGAAGTCTATCACTTGATATGCGCCTGATAACATTTTCTACTGTAAAGGAGTATTCAATGGGAACTACACAGCCAATCCGAAACAAAGACGAACTAATGGCTTTCAGGATGTACTATAAGGACATCTGTCCAAACAGCCGCAATTACTGTTTAATTGTGATGGGATTAAACACAGCACTAAGAATTAGTGACCTGCTTAGATTAAAGTGGGACAACGTTTACAATTTCAAACATCATGAATTTCGCACTCATTTTCTTATCAATGAGCAAAAGACCGGCAAGAATAACTATGTCACTCTAAACTACAATGCCACCGATGCTCTGAAAGATTATTTCAATGAACGTAATCCAAATGACCATGAATTTATTTTTACCAAGAATACCTGCAGATACCAGCCTATAAGCAGGACGCAGGCATATCGTATTGTAAAGACTACCGCCGGCAGAACTGTACAGGATGAGCACATCAGCTGTCATTCGCTTAGAAAGACGTTTGGCTATCACGCCTGGAAAAATGGCACACCTCCCGCTCTGCTCATGGATGTCTATAATCACTCATCATATGAGATTACCCAGCATTATCTGGGAATTGAGCAGGATGAGAGGGATGAGATTTATCTGGAGCTTGAATTATAGTACCTTTTATTCCGCCGGCCAGGATTTTCTGAGAGCCACATAGGAAATCAGGAAATTGGCAAGCCAGCCGGCCGGTACTGCAAGCCAGACAAATGCAATACCGAAACGCGGCGCGCAGATTAAGGCAACCGAGAGGCGGATTGCCAGGTTTACCATATTTGCAGCGAGAAACGGACGCATGATGCCAAGTCCACGAAGCACTCCATCGGTGGCCATCTTGATACCCATAAAAATGAAAAAGAAGCCAAGCCATCTCATATAATCCCCTGATACCTGATATGCCAGGGCCGTTCCGTCTTTGCCCAGGAATAATGAGGAAATCTGAGTATGCAGTGTTTCAATTACTATAAAAGCAAGCACTGCAAAACACAGATCTAACACCAGCGCAGCGTGATAGCCTTTTTTGATACGTTCTGTCTTCTTTGCTCCGAGATTCTGGGAAACAAACGGAGAAACTGCATTTCCAATGGATACAAATATCAGTGAAAATACATTCTCGACCCTCATCGTTGCCGAATATCCTGCAAGCGCCTGTGTACCGAACGGATTCACAACTGCCTGTACTATCATCATGCCAATTGACACCGTAGACTGCTGGAGAACCGAAGGCACAGCAATCCGAAGCATGGAATGAAGCTCATGCCTGTCAAACCATTCAAAGCGACTTTTATACCGGCGCATCCTGCTAAAGAAAATCAAAAGCGAAAACACTGCAGAGATTCCCTGTGCTATGAGAGTTGCAAGTGCTGCACCGAACACTCCCAGGTCAAGGCCTGCCACCATCCAAAGGTCCATAAATATATTTAACACAGATGAAAATATCAAAAGCCCCAACGGAATCCTTGACTCGCCAATCGATGTAAACATCGTTGAAAGTATGTTATACATAAACAGAAACGGAAATCCCACAAAATAAACCCTAAGATACAGCACTGCCTCATCCAGTATATCTGCAGGTGTCTGTAGCAGGCTCATCATTGAATGTGAAAAGAAAAAGCCAAAGACACCCAGAAGTACGCTTAAAACCAGAAAACTAATCAGTGATGTTGATACTATTGTTTTCATTTTGCCGTAATCCCTGGCGCCGAAATAGCGGCTCACAAGTACACCGGCTCCTACACCGGCTCCCAGTGCTATACAGATGAACACATTCGTAAGCGCAGCACAGGCTCCTACTGCCGCAAGTGCAGAGGAGCCTACAAACTGACCAACGATGATTGAATCAGCCATATTATATACTTGTTGAAAAAAGCTGCCCAAAATCATAGGCATTGCAAAAACTGTCAGCGCCTTTAACGGGGCATCTGTAATTAGATATTCATCTTTTGACATTATCTTTTCCTCAATCCGCTATACTAATCTATAGTATAGCGGATTAAAAAGCAAATTACAATTATTATTACAGTCCTGTGACTTTATCCGTTACTGTTCACACCTAACAGTGTGACCAGCAACGATTACAGCCCATTTAAAATGCCTCTACGAGGCAGGGGCTGTAATCACTCAATAATTAACACTATTGCGCATAGCTTGACAGCGCAGTGTCAAGCTTGCGTCTGAACAGTAACCTTTATCCTTCAATAGCAATATGCTTTGTGGTCTCAACTTTCTTTTGCTCCTTCTT
>OBJE01000790.1_pt1 | contig 23053 bp, 10 predicted proteins | sample 1519681 | NCBI WGS metagenome assembly OBJE01 (sample SAMEA3888898, study PRJEB22519) | human gut metagenome | biome: human gut; feature: human-associated habitat; material: faeces | place: Denmark | collected 2011 | reverse complement strand
TTGATTGCCGTTATCATTCGAAGAAGCCGGTTTATGCGGGCTGGACACATGATCCCACAGGTTGGTTGCGTTGTTACCAATACAATGTGAAACTGAACGGGCAACCTTATGTAATTGGGGCTGACAAGCCTTATAATACGGTTTGCATGGATCAGTTGAATCAATTGAGAGCTTTTCGGCTGGAAGAGCATGGAGAGGTGCTTTATAATACTTATAATTTATTGAGAGGAGAGGATGATTGGGATCCCCTTCAGGTGAAAGACCGTGTTATTGCTATAGGTAAACGAGACGGAAAGGATTATACCCGGATGCCCTCCTGTCTTTCTGTAGAGCCTTTAACGGCTTCTATCCAGACAGGTGGCCGGACGGTTAGATTGACAGCAACAGTAAAAAGGCATTGCAACTATGTGTTGAATAATGTTCCTGTGAAGTGGAAAGTACAACAAGGTTATGAAAAGAATGTGAAATTATCCACTTCCGAGGGATATGAATGTGTTGTCGAGGCAACTAATGTGGAGGATGAAACAAAGCATTTTACAGTGATAGCCTATACAGAGGATGGTTTGGAATGTGCCACAGAACTTACGGTTGCACCGGACTATGTATCGGCTCCTTCGTTTACGGAAAATCCAAAGCTGAATATTACTAAAGGAGTAGCTACTGTCAGTTATGCTTTGGATTTGAATGGGCGCAAAGATGAATCATTGATAACCTGGTATAGATGTACGGACAGGAACGGGACTAATAGACTTCCGGTTTCGGTATCCCGCTTGAATGAACCGGAATATTCCTATACTTTGGTAAAAGAAGATGTTGGTTATTATCTGATGGCAGTTATCGCTCCCAAGCATCTGCGTTGTTTGCCGGGGAAAGAACGAATTGTTGTTTCCAACTCTCCGATAAAAAAAGGGCAAGTGAACATCACTCATATATTTGAAACGGATTTTCAGAACTTTCCATGTAAGAATCAACCACAACTTTTACCGGGATTTTGGACGATTGGTGGATATAAGCCTTTGGATACGGCAGCATACGATTGGCAGGTAGTTCCGGATAAGGATTATTGGATTTATGGGCCGGGAATGAATGGTTCTCACGGAACCGGTTTGTTGCAAGATCAGAAAGGAGCCCGTTTGCTGTATACTCCATTGGATGGCAGCTATGGAGATATGGCAATAACCTTGAATGTGGATGCCAGTAAAACAGCAGGACAAGGTTTTGGTAGTGCAACAGGACAGTATTTGGATTTGTATATCAAGTTTGATACCCGTACTTTAACAGGATATGCATTACGTATCATTCGTACGACCAAGTATAGTAATGCAGTTGATTTTATCTTGATGAAATATGAGAACGGGGTGGCTGAGGCTATCAGTCAACCGGTATCTTCTACCTGCTATCGTACAGATTGTACCATAACATTGACTGTTAAAGAAGGAAAATTGACAGCACATGCTTCAACAACAACTCCGCTTCCGGCGCCTGTAACTGATCCGAACTTGAAACTTTCGGTAGATTTGGAGGCGGATATAGCTTCGAATACTTTTGGGGGCACCGGAATCCAGCATACGGGCAGCTGTGGTGAAAGTACAACGATGCTGCACTATATGAAGGTGGAATGGGAATAGAATGATTATTGAATTTAATAAAAGAAAGTAATAGATAATTATGAAGAAGAGTATTATTGCCATAGCATTTTTGTTGTTATGTCCATTTTATGGGGTGAGAGCACAGGAGAGACCATTTTTTGATTTGTCAGGAAAAGGATGGCATTTATGGCAGGATAAAAAAGCGACTTGGCAGACAGAGGATATTTATTTGACATTGGAAGAGGCACGGAAAAGTCCTGTAATTGTTCCTACAGCGGGATGGGATATATTGACTTCTGCCCAGGCTGTTCCGGTACAGGTTCCCGGAACAGCTGAAGAATATCTTCAAACTCAGTCCGGACCCGAAGGAGATATTACGGGAGTTACATGGTGGAGTCGTACAATGGATATTCCGGTGTTGAAGAAAGGACAAAAAGTCTTTTTGAATTTTGGCTCTATACGTTCACGGGCGGAGATTTTTATTAATCAGAGATTAGTGGATTATCAGATTGTGGACAATGTTCCTTTCGAAACGGATATTACTCCTTATATAAAATCGGGAGAACAAGTACAATTGGTTGTACGTATAACGGATGCGGGTGGTAACCATGATTGGCGCGACTCCAGAACTATTCCGTGGGGAGATAAAATGTTGCCTCCCGGTCATGGCTTTGGAGGAATAACAGGAAAAGTTGGTATGAAGGTCTGTAATGCTGTTTATGTGGCGGATATTTATATGCAGAACACTCCTCAGATAACCACCGCCAACGCTATTCTGACATTACAGAATGAAAAAGGAAAGACTACGAAGCAGGATCTTCGTATAACGGTGTACGAGTGGCAAAATAAAGAAAAAATAGTTTATTCTAAAGAGATAAAGGGTGTTTCATTAAATAAAGGCATGAATGAACTGAAGATTCCTGTATCAGCTCCGGATGCGAAATTATGGAGTGTGGATGATCCTAATCTGTATGTATGTGAGGTGGAGTTATCCGAAGGAAAGAACTGGGTAGATAAAGATTCCCGCCGTTTTGGATTTCGTTGGTTCGAGGCTTCCGGTATAGGTGAGGATGCTGTTTTTCGTTTAAATGGAAAACGTATCATGCTTCGCTCGGCCATCAGTTGGAGTTTTTGGCCGGTCAATGGTATTTTCCCATCGGAAGAATTGGCTGAAAGGCAAATTCGCATAGCTAAGGAGTTAGGGTTGAATATGTTGAATTTCCATCGTTTTATCGGTAATACTGACGTAATGAATTATGCTGATGAGTTGGGACTGCTCTATTTTGAAGAGCCTGGTGGCTTCCGTCTGGATGTGAAACAGCCGTTTATGAATGCTGTTTTGCATGAAAAGGTCATCCGTATGGTAAAGAGGGATCGCAGTCATCCCTGTCTGGTTATCTACAATATGATGAATGAATCGGGAAATGCTACTCCTGAAAAGTTAGAATTGGAGATTCAAGCGATGAAGGATATGCGTGTACTGGATCCTTCCCGGCTGATTCTTCGTACCTCGGCTTGGGCAAAGGGGGATGATATAGAAGATCAGGCTAAAATTCATATTCGTCCTTACGATGAAAAAGTGTATTGGAGTGGTTGGTATGATTATCATCGTGCCGGAGGACCTGCTGTTTGGAATGAAGGTTTGTACAAAGGCCCTGAAGATTATTATAATGATACAAAGAATAAGCGTGAAATTGTATTCTTTGGTGAGGAAGGGGCTTTATCATCACCTCCTCGTTTGGAAAAAAATAAAGAAGATTTGGAAAAATATAGCTATAAAGGATGGGATGGTAGAGAGTTTTTACGTTGGTATGATGAATTTAATGAATTCCTGGATGCTAAACAGTTAAGGACAGTTTATCCTACGGTAGATGATTTGTGTGTGGCTATGGGGACTGTATCCTATGAGCACCAAGGACGTAAAATAGAATCGGCCAGAATGAATAATTTGACGGATGCATACGTTGTTAATGGATGGGAATCGGAATTGACGGAGAATTATTCGGGAATTGTCGATTGTTTTCGTTATCCCAAATCAGATCCGGCTATCATAGCTCGTTATAATCAGCCTTTGTATGTAGCGGTAAAGACCAGGCAACAGGTTGCAGCCGCAGGGGGAGAGGTGACCGTTGATTTTTATCTGATTAATGAGAAGAATGTCCGGGGAAACCATCAATTGAAAATCTCGGTGACAGACTCTCAAGGAAAAGTGATGGAGGTAGGGACTTATGAAACGGAAGCTGCCGGAGGTGAGGTTTATGGTCAGTTGTTGGTGAAAGATGTAAAAATACCTGTTCCTACAGCTGGAGGACTTTGTAGAATTGAAGCAAAACTATGTAAGGAAAATTCTGTTGTTACAACTGGGTATGATGATATATTGTCTGTAAATCTGGCATCCAATATGTTGGATGGTAAAGGGGCCGTTTGGGAAGATGGGAGTGCTTTACAGAATTTCTTGAAGGGTAAAACGAAAGAAGCGGTTGCAGCTTATGAGGATAATTTAGGAAAGTTGGATTGGATTATGGTGGCCCGTCCTCCTAGGAAAGATCAGTTGACAATGGTGCCGATGGAAGCGTTACGCTCTGCCGATGGCAAACCGGGATTAGATGTGGTCTATTATGAGGATATGGAATTTCAGAAGGAAGTTTATCATGAAGTGGCCAAGGTGGTTAATCTGAGTGCTATTGAGGGAGCTACACCAAGTCCTTTTGTGTATATGCTTGATGGTTATGGTATTAAATGGAGTGGTAAAGTACTTCCTTCTGTCAGTGGTGAATATACGATTATTCCTCAGAGTAATGATCGTAGTATGATTGAAGTCTTTGTCAATGGTAAGAAAATATATGAAATTACCAGGAAGAAAGAGCATTTGGGCGATGGAAAAGTCTATTTGGAAGAAGGCAAGTCTGCCGATATAGAGATCCGTTTCAGACATCCTCGTAGTAACGCTCGTTGTCGTTTGGATTGGGCTGTTCCTAATGATAAGATGCCGGATGCACAGCGTTTAATGGAACGTGCCGTAAATGATGGAACCAAAATCTTCATTATTCAGAGTGCTGATGAGTGGTCGGAATTTATAGCAGCTAATAGTAAAGCGGTGTTTAAGGACAAATTCTTTGTTGGAACCAATTGGTTGGGTGGAGTGATGTTTAATAAGCCGCATGATATTTTCAAGGAACTTCCTGTCGGAAATGCTCTCAACTGGCCTTATCAGGCATTGATACATACAGGGGTGGAGCGTATGGGATTAGTGATGGAAGGTGAAGAATTGCTGGTCGGAGCCTATCATACTTATCCTATGGCTATCGGAACTGCTATGGGGATTGTCCCTATGGGTAAGGGTAGTGTTTTGTTCTCTACATTGGATATCTATGGGAACATCATTAATGATTCGGCTGCCGGACTTGTAGCCAAAAAGCTGATTTTCAATATGATTGATTTTAAATAAAATAACAGATACCATGAAAAAAACAATCCTATGCTTTTGTTTATGCCTGTATTGTATAGGGGTATGGGCGGCTAGTGCTTCTTTTAAGAAGACAGGAAATGATTTGTTGTTTTTTTTGCCTCAGGGAAATGTGAAATTGGAATTTTGTACAGATGATATGTTCCGTGTACGTCATTCTCAAGGTACCGTGTTCGCTGAAAATGAGCAGTGGATGGTTCGTAAATATGATTTTACTCCTGTACACTATACAGTGGAAGATAAAGGAACTGCATGGTTGATTACGACCGGAAAAGTGATTATAGAGGCTACCAAGAAGCCGTTCTGTCTGACAGTTTCTGATAAAAACGGCAAACTGCTTTATACGGAACTTGCGGAACAACGTTTTTATAAGGATTCTGTCAAGACGAAAGCTGTTCTACAACCGGATGAGCATTTCTTTGGTTTTGGGGAACGTATGGATTTCATGGATCAGCGAGGGCGTAAGATTTATCTGAATGTAGAGTTGGGAAGAGGGATAAAACCGGCTGTAGGAGGAAAAGATATTTTACGTGCCAATTATTGTCCCGTACCTTTTATGATGAGTACCAAAGGATATGGTTTGTTCTTTCATACTCCGTTTGCTACCGAATGGAATATGGGGTGGGATAGTAGTGATTATTATTCGTTTAAAGCTTTTGGCGGTGATTTGGACTATTATTTTATGTATGGTCCCGATTTTTATACCATGATTGACCGATATACGGAATTGACTGGAAAATCCCCTATGCTTCCTCGTTTTGCAATGGGGTTGCATGTTGGTACTTATTCCGGTGGAACTTGGAAGAATGAAGAGATGACTTCCGATAAATACCCGCCTGCTTTATGTAAACGTTTGCGTGAGGAAGGAGTGCCTTTTGATTTGCTTTGGCTAGATTCTACTTGGAGACTGTTTAATACCACTTACGGAAATGGTGGTTGCTGTTTTGAATGGCGCAATACGTTCAAAGATCCGAAAGCTATGTTTGACAGTTGCTATGCGCAAAATGTAAAAATGGTGGGGCTTCATATCCGTTCTATATTAGATAATGGTCCTGAATATCATCTATTGGATAAGGCGCGTGAACAGGGAAACGTGCTGTATCCAGGAGCCAAGACAGAAGGGGTAGTGAATTTCTTTGATCCGAAAGCTGTAGATTGGTGGTGGGAGAACGGAGTAATGAAAGTCGCTTCTATCGGGGCTAAGTTTGTGAAAACGGATGTCGGAGGAACGATGGACCTGAAAGGACTTCATAATATTTTTCCTTTAGCTTATGCGGAGGCCCCCTATCGTAAATTTCAGGAATATAATAATATGAGGGGGGTGACACATACCCGTGAGGGTTATGCGGGAATTCAGCGTTATCCTTATATTTGGGCCGGAGACTGGGGGAGTGAATGGCAGTGGTTTGAACCGGTGATACGTGCGGGACTTAATATCGGTATGAGTGGCGTGGGTAACTGGACTCATTGCATGGGAGGATTTGAACAGTATTCTCCTTACGATACGGAATTATATACTCGTTGGGTACAGTTCGGTATGTTTTCACCTATCGCCATGGTGTTCGGTATGGATCACCCCCGTTATCATGAACCTTGGACTTATGGTCCGGAGGCTTTGGCCAATTTTATCAAGTACGATAGTTTGCGTTATACATTGATTCCTTATATTTATAGTAATGCTTATCAGCTTTATAAAACGGCACGTCCCATGATGACCCCTTTAGTGATGGATTATCCTCAGGATGAGAATACCTATCAGCTGGCGCGTCAATATATGTTCGGGCCATGGATGATGGTTTGTCCTGTCACTACCAAAGGTGCACTGAGCCAACATGTCTATTTCCCCGGTGGAGAATGGTTTGATTATGAAACCGGTGAGCGTTACGAGGGCCGCCAATATAAGTCTTTTCTTACTCCGTTGGATGTGTTGCCTGTCTATATAAAAGCCGGAGCTATTATTCCCATGCAACCTGCTATGCAGTGGGTAGATCAGCATCCTGTAGATGTGATAACATTGGATGTCTATCCGTCAGGTATTTCTTCTTATGAGATGTATGAAGATGATGGTATATCAATGGATTATCAAAAAGGGATTGGTTCATTGACCCGCTTTACCAGCAGGCTCGCTGATGATAGCTGGACGTTTACTGCAGATAAACCGGTAGGGAAGTACAAACCTGTCAGACACACTTATCTGGTGAAGGCTTATTTGCAGAACGCTCCGCAATCTGTGATAGAAAATGGTAAATCGTTGCCCGTTCTTTCATCAGTTGCAGATGCAGACCAGAATACAGGCTGGTTTTATGATACGGAGCATAAACGTCTGTATGTGAAGACAGCCGGAGATAACCGTCAGAAAATTGAAATTGTGGTACAATAACTTAAAGGGATGATTCTATGAGAAAAATTATCGGTTTTCGCACTTTATGTGTAGGTTTGGGAATATGGGTGGGGACTGTTGTGGTTTCTGCTCAGGGGGAGTTCAAGGCATTACCTTGGAGTCAAAGTACTGCTTATAATTCTTATCTGATGCGTGATGTACATCGGCAGTTTGCATCCCGGCAGTCAGCCATTCAGCAAGCATTTACTTCTCCTGCCGGGATGCAGGAGTACCTGGAGGGTTGCCGTGAACGATATAAACAAATAGTAGGTACTTTTTCTGAAAAAGAGAATTTAAATGTTCAGGTGGTGGGGAAGATACAAGGTACCGGCTATCATATAGAGAAAATAATTTTTGAAAGCAAGCCCGGCCGCTATGTCACAGCACATCTTTATATGCCGGAGAACACGACTGTTCCTGTTCCGGCAACATTGGAACTTTGCGGACATGGATTGAATGGTAAAGGGTCTTCGTCTCATGCCGCTATGTTGATGGCATCCAATGGCATTGCTGTACTGGTGGTAGATCCCATAGGGCAGGGAGAACGGTTGCAACTTATTGACAGGGAAGGAAAGCCGCTGACACGGGGGGCTACCACGGAACATACCTTACTGAATGCGGGCTTTAACTTGCTTGGTACTAGTTTGGCGGCACAGGAATATTGGGATAATCATCGGGCTTTGGACTATTTATTGACTCGTAAGGATATTGATCCGGAGCGTATCGGAGTATATGGATCTTCTGGTGGTGGTACTCAGACCGCTTATTATATAGGTTTGGATCCCCGTGTAAAGGTGGCGGCCATTTGTAGTTTCTTTTCTACCCGAGAACGTACTATGGAGTTGCAAGGTCCTTCCGATGGTTGCCAACATATACCATACGAAGGGCGTGAACAACTGGAGGTACCTGATTTTGCTTTAATGATGGCTCCACGGCCTTTATTGATTTTAAGCGGTAAATATGATTTTGTCGATTTATGGGGTGCACAACAAGGATTTGCTGAATTACAACAGTGCTATAAAGTCTTGGGAGTTCCCGAAAAGGTGGATATGCTGACAGTAGAAACCGGTCATGGACTTGGAGCTGAAAAAAGGCAAAAGTTGGTCAGTTGGTTCAAGCGTTGGTTGAAAGATAATCAATCTCCGGTGAAGAAAGCGGCACAAGACCGTTTTCAGTTGTCAGATATGCTTTGTACGACTAAAGGACAGGTGAATGTATCTATGCCTGGAGCACTCAGTATTATGCAGGAAAATGTGAATCAGCTGGATGAGTGGGCTTCCAAGCGTGAGACGTTTCTTTCGAAAGGAAAGAAAACTGTTCAAACAAAGATGCTGGATTTGTTAGGTCTTAAAGGTCTTCCTGACCATAAAATAAGAATTGAGGCAACCGGACATGATTCAATGCGTGAATATGAACAATATAAGTTTCAGCTTATAAGGGAAGGGGAGATGTCTGTTCCTTGTATTCTTATCATGCCGTCCAGAGCGAATGCTGATTCTCCTATTGAGTTAAGGTTGCAGGAAGAGGGGAAAGGAACTTATTTGAGTGAATATGCGAATTTTGCTGCTGCCTTGACGGAAGGAAAAATCTTGTTGTTGGCAGATTTGCGCGGATTTGGGGAAACAACGGATCCTGCATTCTATACGGATGCTAAATATTGGAACCGTGAGTATCGCAATGCAATGGTCAGTATGCATATAGGGCGTCCTATAATGGGACAACGTGTTGTCGATATTTTGACTTTGCTTGATTTTTGTTCAGAACACGAATTTCTGAAAGGACACCCCGTCAAGGTATTTGCTAATGGTATTTATGGTCCGGTTGCAATTCATGCTGCTTATTTGGATGAAAGAATCAACAGTGTGGAGATAAAACATAGCGTGAAGACTTGGAAGGAATACATTGAGAGGCCTATGCAGTGGGATATGTATTCTAATGTGTTGTATGGTGCTTTGAAATATTATGATTTACCGGATTTGATAAGGTTAAGCAATCGTCCCATCCGTTTTGCAGATTAAAAAACAGAATTTATCTCCACTGTAGGAGCATATTAAATGTCCTGAAGGCACAACAATCTGCTCCTGCAGTGGATGGAATATATGGCTTGTCTATTTCTTTTCCAGGAAATCAGCACGCATCGGGCTGAAACAATCTATCAGCATACCCGGCTCCAGGCATACACAACCATGCACTGCATCTGGTTCCTTATACAGACAGTCACCGGCCGATACAATTTTTTTCACACCATTGATGGTGAACTCAAATTTTCCACTTTCTACATAAGTGACTTGTGAATGGATATGATGGTGAACAGCTCCTACAGCTCCCTTTTCAAATTTTACTTTAACAACCATGATGTCATCATTGTAACCCATGATTTGGCGCACTACACCTTCGCCTGCAGGTTCCCATTCTTTGCCTTCTGCAAAAATGAAGTTTTCACTACCTGTTTTCATAACCTTTTTTTCAGTGTTTTTGTTTGTTTCTTCAGTACACTCTTTGTCGCTCTCTTTTTTTTCACTTTGTGCATTGCAGCTCTGCAATATTAGTGGTGCCATCAAGGCGCAAGCATACAATGCGGTTCTTACCTTACGATTCATGATCTTGCATTTAATATAAAATGAATAACTAAAACTTTTCTTCAAATATACTTATAATATGGGGAGGGTAGTTCGTCGTGATTAAAATATACGAGGAAAAGACCAAATATTACAAATCCAAGCTCCGGAAAATGGCTTATTTTGCTTCATAATGATATTTAAACTTGAATCAAAACACTAAAACAACAATGAAAAGCACATTAAAGAAAAACTGGGAAAGAATTGTCCTTTGCCTGTGCATGGCAAATTTTGCTTGTGTAGGTATAGCCCAAACTAATAAAAAATTAGATGACCAAGTTATAAATACGATGAAAACCGCCACTCGGTTTATGATGGACAAAGTGAGTTATAATGGTGGCTTCGTATGGAATTATTTGCCGGATATGTCCCGCTCATGGGGAGAAATGGAAGCCAAGAGGACAATGGTATGGATTCAGCCGCCGGGAACTCCTTCTGTCGGTCATTTGTTGCTTGACGCTTATCATGCTACAGGAGATGAGTACTATTATGAAGCTGCCCAAAAAGTGGCTAACACTTTGATTTGGGGGCAGCTTGAATGTGGAGGATGGAATTATGTATTTGATTTTGCAGGAGAGAACTCGTTAAAGTCCTGGTATGATACCGTTGGTAAAAATGGCTGGCGTCTGGAGGAATTTCAACATTATTATGGAAATGCGACTTATGATGATGCGGGTACTATGGAGGCTGCTAAATTTCTACTTCGTATGTATGTGGAAAAAAATGATCCTGCTTTCCGTCCGGCTTTGGAGAAAACCATTGATTTTGTTTTGAAAAGTCAATATCCGGTGGGTGGATGGCCTCAACGTTATCCTTTGATGTATGATCACCCTTTTCAAGGTAAGAAAGATTATTCGTCTTTTATTACTCTGAATGATGATGTGATTCCTGATGCGACCGAGTTTTTGATTCAATGCTATCAAGCAATGGGGTTGCAAGGGGTAAAGGAGCCTATTATGCGTGCTATGTACTTGATGATTTCTCTTCAACAAGGGGAACCTTATGCAGGCTGGGCGGACCAATATACAGTAGATGATTTGAAACCGGCTCATGCCCGTTCTTATGAACCGCGCAGTGTGAATACCGGTACTACCGTCCGTCTTATCAATTTAATGATGGATTACTATAAACTTACAGCTGATACTCGTTTCCTGTCGGGGATTCCTGCTGCAATTCGTTTTTTGGAATCAATGAAATTACCGGAATCGGATGTGAAGAAATGGAAGCGTCAGTCGACTAATCCGGAAGCTATTTTGGTTCCTCGTTTTGTTGATCCTGATACAGGTAAACCACTGTATGTCCATCGTAAGGGAAGTAATGTGAAAAATGGAACGTATTATATTGATCAGAATATAGAAAATACAATAGCTCATTATAATTCGGCAACTTTTGTGAATCCTGGTGAACTGCGTCGCCGTTATGAGGAAGTGAAGAAACTTCCTGTATCCGAGTTGGCGAAGAATTCACCTTTGCTACAGGATCATTTGGTTCCTTTACCTAAATATTATACTCGTTTACGTGGAAAAGCTACGGAAGAAGTTGCCCGGAAATTGGTGCAATCACTGACTAAGGACGGTTGCTGGCTCTCTCCTTTAAAGTCAACCTCGAACCCGTATAAGCCATATACTGTTTCAGGACCTAGTGAGGAAACGAAATATATAGCTACCTTTGTAGGGGACGAGCACGATACATCACCTTATCCGTGTACCACCGGAGAATTGTGCATCTCTGTTGGGGATTATATTGATAATATGATAAAATTAATTAGTTACCTTGAAAAGTAAAGTTTGTTAGGTATAGGTTTATGAAGAATACTGTAATTTGTTTATTGTTGTTCGGGATAAGTCTGACGGCTTCTGCTCAGGAAAAGGTGGAAACAGTCTCTATGCGTTATGAAACGCAGAATGATATGCCGCTGTTCTATCAGAAGATGAAAGAAAACCTGACTTATCCTATGGCATGGGGAAATTCTTCCATCCGAAATTTCGAAAAGTGGCGTGAGGAAGCTCGAAAAACGTTATTGGATTGTATGTTGCCTGCTCCTCCTGCTACGGCTTTTGATAAGGAAGTGATAGATACCGAGCAACGGAATGGATATAGGGCGGAGAAGATTTTGTTCAGTGTTTCGGAATATTCTCGTGTTCCTGCTTATCTGTTGGTTCCTGCCGGGAATGGCCCGTTCCCGGCAGTATTGCTGCTTCACGATCACGGTGCACATTTTTCGATAGGGAAAGAGAAGATGGTACGTCCGTTCGGTGTGGAAGCATCTGTACTGGCCGATGCGGACGATTGGGCGGAAAAATGTTATGACAAACAGTATGTAGGTGATTATCTGGCAAGTCACGGATATGTAGTGCTTGCTGTGGATGCCTTGTTTTGGGGGGAACGGGGACGTAAGGAAGGAGTGCGCTATGACTCACAGCAAGCGTTGGCTGCCAATATGCTACAGATGGGAATGTCATGGGGGGCCTTGATTGTTTGGGATGATATCCGTAGTGCTGAGTTTTTGGCTACATTGCCTATGGTCAGTAAAGATAGAATAGGTACTATGGGCTTTTCTATGGGAGCACATCGTGCTTGGATGGTCAGTGCCGCTACAGATGTGGTGAAGGCAGGCGCTGCTGTGTGCTGGATGAATACTACAGATAGCTTAATGACACTTACCAATAATCAGAACAAAGGCGGGTCTGCTTATTCCATGATTATTCCCGGAATACGGAATTGGATGGATTATCCTCATGTGGCATCTATCGCCTGTCCCAAACCGATGTTGTTCATCAATGGTTTGCGGGACAAACTTTTTCCTGTAAAGGGCGTTGAAAGTGCTTTCTCTACCATGCAGGATGTATGGAAGGGTCAATCGGTAGAAAATCTATTGACTACCAAGTTCTATGATTTGCCTCATTTTTGCAGTAAGGAGATACAGGCTGATATACTTGAGTTCTTTAATCAAAATTTAAAATAGAAAGCGATGAAAATTAAGATGTTGATGGCATTTGTTGCCTTGTTGTTATTTTCTGCTTTTACGGCAGACCACACAATTACTATCTTTATGATAGGTGACTCGACTATGGCCAACAAATCCTTAGAGGGAGGTAATCAGGAACGTGGATGGGGCCATGTGCTGGGAGGATATTTCAGTGAAAATATTCGTGTGGAAAACCATGCTAGAAATGGTCGGAGTTCTAAAAGTTTTATTGATGAAGGATTATGGGAGGTAGTAATTAATAAAGTAAAGCCGGGTGATTATGTTTTTATTCAGTTTGGGCATAATGATGAGAAGGTAGATGAGAAACGTCATACTGATCCCGGATCTACTTTTGATGCCAATCTACGCCGTTTTGTAAAAGAAACACGTGCCAAAGGAGGAATTCCCGTTTTGTTCAATGCTATAGTTCGCCGTAATTTTCGGAATAATAAAAATGCGGTGGCCGAAGATGATGTGCGCAAGGATTTGTCAAAGGGGAGTGTTTCTCAAGATGGAGAAGTGTTGATTGATACTCATGGAAAATATTTGGAGTCTCCGCGTAACGTGGCAAAAGAGTTGGATGTGCCTTTTGTGGATATGAACAAGATAACGCATGATTTGGTGCAGGAGATGGGGCCGGAGGCTTCAAAAAAATTGTTCATGTGGATTCCTGAAGGTGTGTGTGCAGCTTGTCCGAAAGGGCGTGAGGATAATACGCACCTGAATGTATATGGGGCGCGTACTATTGCTGGTTTGACGGTGGATGCTATAGCTAAAGAGGTTCCTGCATTGGCACCTTTTGTACGTCATTATGATTTTGTAGTGGCAAAAGATGGCAGTGGTGATTTCTTTACCATTCAGGAAGCGATTCATGCTGTCCCCGATTTTCGTAAAGCAGGACGCACTACTATTCTAGTCCGTAAAGGGGTATATAAAGAGAAAGTGGTTATTCCTGAAAGTAAGATTAGTATTTCTTTGATAGGTGAGGACGGAGCAATTCTGACAAATGATGATTTTGCTTCTAAAAAGAACTGTTTCGGAGAAGAAATGTCTACCTCCGGTTCATCAACCTGTTATATCTATGCTCCCGATTTCTATGCTGAGAATATCACCTTCGAGAATAGTGCCGGCAGAGTAGGGCAGGCAGTGGCCTGTTTTGTTAGTGGAGATCGCGCTTATTTCAAAAACTGTCGTTTTTTGGGAAATCAGGATACTTTGTATACTTATGGCAAAGACAGTCGTCAGTTCTATGACCATTGTTATATAGAGGGTACGGTGGATTTTATTTTTGGCTGGTCTACGGCATTGTTTAAGGATTGCACCATCCATAGTTTGGGTGATGGGTATGTTACCGCTCCTTCTACAGATCAAGGCAAAAAATATGGCTATGTTTTTATAGGCTGTAAATTGACGGGTGTGGCTGAGGCTCAGAAGGTGTATTTGTCCCGTCCTTGGCGTCCTTATGCACAGGCTGTTTATATTCATTGTGATTTGGGAAAGCATATTCTTCCGGTGGGTTGGAACAACTGGGGCAAAAAAGAAAATGAGGAAACCGTATTCTATGCTGAATACCGGAATACGGGAGAAGGGGCGGCTACCGCTTCGCGTGCTTCGTTTGGAAAGCAGCTGAACGATATCAGTAATTATAATGAAGCACAGATTTTGGCAGGTGATGACGGATGGAATCCTGTGGAAAATGGAAATGTATTGTTGCAGAATTTAAAGAGATAAGCTGTTTTTTCTTCATGTAATAATACTTTGTCACTGTAGGGATGGATCTTATTTACCCCTATGGAAAATGTCAAGGAAGAGTGGAATGATAAAAGGGGTATTTAACTTTGCCCCTTTTATTTTTTTAGGAACTTGTATGTCGGTATCTCTCGTTTTTTATGTATTTTTGCCATACTATATATGAAAATCTACGAAATGAAAAGACACATTCTGTTTATACTTACTTTGCTGTTCTTTTTTTATGCAAAAAGTCAGCCTAATTGTATCTTTACTCATTATTCTTCGGAAAACGGTTTGTCTCAGAACTCTATCATGAGCATGGTACAAGACCATAATGGAGTTTTATGGTTCTCTACTTGGGATGGAATCAACCGGTTCAATGGTTATGACTTCAAAGTTTATAAAGCCAGACAAGGGAATAAAATTACTATGACTAACAACCGGGTAGACTTATTGGAAGTAGACCCTTATAATTATATTTGGCTGCAAACGTATGATTACCGTGTGTATCGTTTTGACCAAAGAACAGAGAAATTCGAACAAATTCCTGCAGAAGGTGAAGAGGAGGGCATGCGTTTCTCTTCTATTAAAATATTGCCCGACAGTGTCATTTGGCTACTTTCTGAAAATGAGGGGGCTGTCCGTGTGAAAACAAATCCTAAGGATTACAGTGTAACCACTCAAGTATATGCTACTCATAGTCATGGAGGAAATGCCGCTCACATTAATCAGGTTTTTAGCGATGCTTATAATCAAGAGTGGTTACTTACTGATAACGGTCTGCTAAAGATTACGAATGATAAAGAAGAGCCTGTTTCTTATTTTGTGAATATCCAATCAGGCAAAGATGAATCCGTACAGGCTTTCTACTCTTTTTGCAGTTATGGTGACGAACTTTATTTTGGATCAGACAGGGGACGGATATGGTGCTATTCTTTGCAAAATGAAATCTTTCGTCTTTGGGAATTGCCGGTAAAGGATAAAGTGATTGCTATAAATGAAATAAAAGGTATGGGACTGTTGATAACAACTGCCCATGAAGGATTGATATTGTACCATTCGGATACAAAAGAGTGTAAAGTCTATAATAAATCCAATTGTCCCGAATTCCCGGCAGACGCTTTCCGTTCTGTTTATGTTGACAGTAAGCAGGAAGCATGGTTTGAGATGACCGAATGGGGAAAGGTTTGTCATTTCAATCCTTTGACGGAAGTATTTAAGCAAGAAAAGATGCAAGTGGAGCCTCGTGGTGCCGATCGTTCCTATCCCAGTTTTCATATTTGTGAGGACTTGAACGGTAATTTGTGGGTACATCCGCAAGGAGGAGGGCTTTCTTGGTATGACAGGGAGGCAAATCGGCTGTTACCTTTCTACAATGACCCCGATTCACCTGATTGGCACTTTTCTAACAAATTACATTCTATGTTATCCGATAAACAAGGCAATCTTTGGTTATGTACTCATTCTAAGGGGTTGGAGAAGATTACTTTTTTAGGAAGCCAGTTCCATATTTATCCCCGCATGGGGCACAGTTATGACTTGAATGCCAATACGGTACGTGCGTTGTTTGAAGATAGCGAACATCGCATCTGGATGGGAAAACGGGACGGTCAGATTGAAATTTATTCTTCTGATTTAGATTTTCAGGGTATTCTGACTGAAGAGGGGATTATAGCTAAATCTGGTAGGCCGTTAAGTGGAGTTCCTTATCATATCATGCAAGATTCTCGCGGAAACATTTGGATTGCTACTAAAGGGGATGGTATTATTCTGGCAGAAAAGGAGGGGGCACATTTTAAGTTTACTCGATTCAAATATGATGAAGATGATATTTATAGCCTGAGTCATAATAGTGTTTACTGGTTACATGAAGACAAGCATGGACGTATTTGGGTGGCAACTTTTGGTGGAGGGTTGAATTATATTCAGAAAACTCCTGAAGGGAAATATGTGTTTATTAGTTCTAGAAATAACCTGAAAGGTTTTCCGTATGACCGTTGTTATCGTGTACGCCATATCACTTCTGATAAGAAGGGGAATATATGGGTGGGGAGCAGTGATGGCGCACTTAGTTTTAAAGAGGATTTTAAGGATCCGGAGTCGATTGTGTTCCATCTTTATGCACGTATCCCCGATGATATGAATTGTCTGAGCAACAATAACGTATATCGGGTTGTAACCACTTCTCAAGGAGAAGTTTATTTAGCTACATTTGGTGGTGGCCTTAACCAACTTGTTTCCATGAACGGAGAAGGGGGAGCTGTATTTAAATCCTATACAGTGAAGAATGGTCTGCCTTCAGATATCCTGTTGTCTGTAGAAGAGGATGACACAGGAAGCTTGTGGATAAGTACGGAAAACGGATTGAGTAAATTTATTCCGTCCGAACAACGTTTTGAGAATTATAATGAAAGGGATTTTGGTGGTAAGATACGTTTTGAGGAAGGAACATCGTTGAAGCTTGGTCCCGACACTATTTTGTTTGGCACCAGTCGTGGCGTGCTTTATTTTGAACCGGAGCACATTAAGAAGAGTAATTATGTTCCATCCATTATTTTAGGTACTTTGAAGATATCCAATCAGGAGGTAGTTCCAGGCGTACCGGGAAGCTTGTTGCGGCAGTCACTCAATAATACAGAACATCTGGTGCTTTCACATAAGGAGAATATTGTAACCTTATCGTTTGCTGCGTTGGATATGATTTATCCTGAAAATATCCGTTATGCTTATCGTTTACGCGGATTTGATAAAGAATGGAATTATGTAGACAGACAGCGTACCGCTACATATACTAATCTTCCGAAAGGAGATTATGTTTTTCAGGTTAAATCGACCAATAGTGATGGTGTTTGGGTAGAGAACGAGCGCAGTTTGAGAATCACCATTCAGCCTTCGTTTTGGGAAACAGCTTGGGCTATGGCAATTTATATTCTTGCTTTTCTGTTGATTCTGTTTTCAGGAGTATATATATTGTTTACTATTTATCGTCTGAAACATGAAGTGTCTGTGGAACAGCAGGTTTCTGATATAAAACTTCGTTTTTTTACAAATATTTCTCACGAACTTCGCACTCCGCTAACGTTGATTGCAGGTCCTGTAGAATATGTTTTGAAAAACAAGACTTTGCCAGATGATGTACGTGAGCAATTGCATGTAGTAGAACGTAATACCGACCGTATGCTTCGCTTGGTGAACCAAATTCTTGATTTCCGCAAAATACAGAAAAATAAGATGAAGTTGCGTATAGAGCAGATAGATATTGTTCCTTTTGTACGCCATATCATGGATAATTTTGAATCGCTGGCCGAAGAGCATCATATTGATTTTGTATTCGAAAGTGAAATGCCTTCCTTAAAACTGTGGGTAGATGCGGATAAGTTGGAAAAGATTGTCTTCAATCTGCTTTCCAATGCTTTCAAGTATACTCCACAGGGTAAGATGATTACGCTTTTCATTCATGAAAATGAACATAATGTGGCGATTGGTGTGCAGGATCAAGGTATAGGAATTTCTGAAAGCAAGAAAGCTTCCCTTTTTGTCCGTTTTGAAAATCTGTTGGACAAGAATTTGTTTAATCAGCAAAGTTCTGGTATCGGTCTTTCTTTGGTTAAGGAATTGGTGGAACTGCACAAAGCGACTATCCGTGTGGATAGTAAAGAGGGGGAGGGCAGCTGTTTCACGGTTGAGTTTTTGAAAGGTAAAGAGCACTATACGGAGAATGTGGAGTTCATTCTCTCTGATTCTGTCGAAATGAGGCCGGAAGAGGTGGAAGAACCAGTTCAGGGACATGAAGAGAAAAGGAATGAAAGTAAAACGATGTTGCTGGTTGAAGATAATTTGGAACTTCGTTTCTTTTTGCGTAGTATCTTCATCTCAAATTTCAACGTCATAGAGGCTGTCAATGGGGCTGAAGGTTTGGATAAGGCTTTGAAGTTTGTTCCGGATATTATTATTAGTGATATCATGATGCCGGAAAAGGATGGTATTACCATGACAGAAGATTTGCGTGCTAATATGGCGACCAGTCACATTCCAGTCGTTTTACTGACGGCTAAAACGGATATGGACAGTAAGTTGGAAGGTATGGAACTGGGAGTTGAGGATTATATAACGAAACCGTTCAGTGCTACTTACCTGAAGGCCAGGGTGGAGAATATTCTGACACAACGTGTCAAGTTGCAACAGTTGTATTGTGCGAATCTGATGAATATTCAGCCTGTTGCGGAGGAAGAACAGCAAACACAGCCTGAGATGTCTTCCCATGACCGTAAGTTTATGGAAAAACTGACGGAATTAATGGAGAAGAATATGGATAATGGCGATTTGATAGTGGATGATTTGGTACAAGAACTTGCGGTGAGTCGTTCTGTCTTTTTCAAGAAACTGAAAACCCTGACAGGACTTGCCCCCATTGAGTTTATTAAAGAGATGCGTGTGAAACGTGCCGCGCAATTGATAGAAAGTGGTGATTATAATATGACGCAGATTGCTTATATGGTAGGTATTAATGATCCTCGTTATTTCAGCAAATGTTTTAAACAACGTTTTGGTATGACACCTACCGAATATAAAGAGAATGCGAAAAATAAGCGATAACTTTTGCTGCTATTGGTTGGTTTTTGCAGCGTTTGTTTTTTTTGATTTCTTGAACGATATGTTTAAATGTAGGGTGTTTCTTTTGTTATGTGAGTGAGTTGCTCATGTTATTTTATTATTTTTCCGGATATGCAATGGGGGTTTTTCTGAATTTTTAGTCTTTTACATAGATAATGAACTAAAAAGAAGAAAAAGATGAAAAAAGTAATTTTATTTATGGCAGGTATTTTGGCGAGTATGATGTTGAACGCTCAGTCTCGTTGGAGTGTTACGCCGGAAGCCGGCTTGGTAGTGAATAAGGAAAATGAAGGGACATCAGTTACATTAGGTTTTAAAGCTGGTGCCGGTGTATTGTATCAGTTAAAGGAAGGGGTGGGAAAAAAGCCTTCTTTTGGCTTGAAGTCCGGAGTTTATATCTTAATGCAGAAAGGTGGGTATCATCCTATGAGTTGGGGAAACATATCAACAGGGGGAGGATTTAGCATGGATTATGAAAAAACGGATGTTGAGTCCACGCGTTATTATTTGCAATTGCCTGTTATGGCTCATTGGGGTTTTAAACTTTGTGATGATGTGCGTCTTAAATTAGCAGTAGGGCCTTATGTAGCTGTAGGAATTGGTGGACGCACTCATGCTTATGTTTCTTCCTCAAAATATAATATAGATGAAGAAACAGGTGTTGGACAGTATGAATATCGGAATGATTATTACCGGTTTGGCACATTTAAAGGAAAAGCAGTAAATGAGGAATTTGGTTTTGAGGCGTCCCCTCGTTTGGATTGGGGAGGAACGGCTTCTGTCGGGATTGCTGTTAAACGGATTTCATTTACTATCGGGTATGATTTGGCTTGGGGAAAATATAATAAGGAACAGAATGATTTAAGGATACGGAATCATATGGTTAGCTTTATTTCAGGGTATACTTTTTGATAAGAAAAAGGATAAATGAAACAAACATACACAAAATTTCTTGTTTAAGATTGTTAAATGAAGAATTTTGTGTATGTTTGTTTTTTCATAAACACGATAAAAGTTCAATCTATGAGGAAAATGCTATTCATTACCCTTTTAATGGGCGGTCTGTGTACGACTGTCTCTGTTGCAAAGGCACAGGAACGCTTGCCAGAATACCTGCAGGCAGAGAAGTACACACAAGAAAAATTGAACACCATGTTGTTTTCTACTGTGGTGGATCCGCATTGGTTCCAGAAAGGTAATAATTTCTGGTTCGAGTACAAAACAAGTGAAGGAACCTTTTGGTATGTGGTTGATCCGGCTGCCCGGACAAAGAAGCTTTTGTTTGATAGGGATGAATTAGCTTCCCAGCTTACCGAAATTGTAAAAGATCCCTTTGAGGCACGCCATTTGCCAATCACAAATCTGAAAGCGGAAGAAGATGGGCGTACCTTTACTTTTGAAGTAAAGTCAACAAAAGATGCGACACCAAAGAAAGATGGCAAGGATAAGAAGGACAAGAAGAATGAGAAGGAAATCTTTTATTTTTCTTATGACTATCCTACCCGTAAATTGACCCATCTGAAAGATAAAGAAGACGACCTGAAGAAAATCTATTGGGGATCGGTCTCTCCTGATGGTAAAACGGTGATTTATGCCAAGGATTTGAATTTGTATCGCATGAGTCGTGAAGATTATGAAAAAGCGAAAAAAAATGAAAAGGATAGTACGATCGTGGAAATCCAGCTTACTACAGATGGCATGAAGGATTTTGGCTATGGTATTCCCTATAGTATGCTTAATACAGATACTTTATGTAATGGCAAGCGTCGTCGTGTAGGTGGAGTGTGGTCTCCGGATTCACGTTATTTTGCTATGACAGTTTCTGACGATCGCGCTGTGAAAGAATTATGGGTAATAAATTCGATGGCCCATCCGCGTCCCACATTGGAAACTTATAAATACCAGATGCCGGGAGAAAAGGAAGCTCCCATAGAACATCTGTACTTGTTTGACTTGGTTGATAATAAACGTAAGGAAATTAAAGTAGCAGCTTATAAAGATCAAAGCATTGGCCTGGAATACAAACCAATGATGCAAAAACAGCGTGATATGGAAGATCAGGCTGTCGTTTGGCAGGGTGATAACAACCGTTTTTTTCTGACTCGCAGCAGCCGTGATTTACATCGGATTGATGTTTGTTCCTATACGATAGGACAGGATTCCGTTGTACCTGTTATAAAAGAACGGATGAATACCTATCAGGAAACTCGTCCTTTAAGAGTCTTGAATGGTGGAAAAGAAATTATTCAATGGAGTGAGCGTGATGGTTGGGCACACCTTTATTTATATGATGATCAGGGTAATTTGAAAAATCGTATCACAAAAGGTCCCTGGCACGTGGAGGAAATCTTGAAAGTAGATGATAAGGCGCGTGTGATTTATTTTACTGCTAATGGAATGAATGCTAAAGAACATCCTTATTATGAACATTTGTATCGTGTGAATTTGGATGGCAGCGGTTTGAAACTACTGACTAAAGGGGATTATTTCCATCGTGTGGAAGTGGATGATGATGCTCGTTTTGTGGTGGATAATTATTCGCGTGTAAATACAGTGCCTTGCGCCATCCTGCTGGATACTAATGGCAATAAAGTAATGGATATTCAGGAGAGTGATTTTTCACAGCTTTTTGCTGCCGGTTATAAATTTCCGGAAATATTTAAAGTAAAGGCGGCTGATGGTGTGACAGATTTGTATGGTGTGATGTATAAACCTTTTAATTTTGACTCAACTAAGGTTTATCCTATTGTGGATTATGTTTATCCTGGGCCACAGGTGGAAGGTGTTTATTATCCGTTTACCCGTATGAGTCCCCGTACCGACCGTTTGGCACAGGCCGGATTTATTGTTATTTCTGTAGGACAACGTGGCGGGCACCCTAGCCGCTCTAAATGGTATCATAATTATGGATATGGAAATATGCGTGATTATCCGCTGGCCGATCATAAATATGCTATCGAGCAATTGGCGCAGCGTCATCATTTTATAGATATAGATAAGGTTGGTATTCATGGACATTCGGGAGGTGGATTTATGAGTACGGCGGCTATGTGCCAATACCCGGATTTCTTCAAAGTGGCTGTTTCTTGTGCCGGAAATCATGATAATAATATCTATAACCGTTGGTGGAGTGAAACGCATCACGGCGTAAAAGAAGTAGTGAGTGAGAAAGGGGATACAACTTTCGTTTATAAGATTGCTACTAATCCTGAAATAGCGAAGCAATTGAAAGGAAATTTGTTACTGATTCATGGTGATATTGATAATAATGTGCATCCGGGCAATACCTTACGGGTAGTTGACGCCTTGATTCGTGCCGGGAAGCGTTTTGATATGCTGATTCTTCCTCAACAGCGTCATGGATTCGGTGATATGAATGAATATTTCTACTGGAAACTGGTTGATTACTTTTCCGAACATCTGAAAGGGAAAAGTGAAAAATCGGTAGATATACCGAAACGGTAGATTTAGGATCATTGCCGGACGAATATGAAAGGAGCACAGAGGTTCGTGTCATTAAGATACCTTTGTGCTCCTTGTTGTTTTTATATTATAGCAGACTGTTGATATAAGCCTTCATGTCCGGTGTAGCGGATTTTGCTTCCAGATACAGTTTATACTGCGCTTTGGTGCGTACCAGATTATGGTCTTTATACCGGGTTTGATAATACGTGTCTCCGTTTATAT
>OBJE01000782.1_pt1 | contig 23337 bp, 21 predicted proteins | sample 1519681 | NCBI WGS metagenome assembly OBJE01 (sample SAMEA3888898, study PRJEB22519) | human gut metagenome | biome: human gut; feature: human-associated habitat; material: faeces | place: Denmark | collected 2011 | reverse complement strand
CTCCCGCAGCTCCTCCAGGGGATAGTCCCGCACGTCCACCCCGTCCACCAGCACAGTGCCCTCCGTGGCATCATAGAACCGGGCGGCCAGGCTGACCAGAGTGGTCTTGCCGCTGCCGGTGGCGCCGATAAAGGCCACGGTCTCCCCCCGCTTGGCCTGGAAGGTGATGTGCTCCAGGACATTCTTGTCCGAGGAGGGATAGTGGAAGGAGACGTCCCGGAACTCCACAGTACCGGTTTCCAGGGCATCGATGCGGGCGCCCTGAGTCAGGCTGTTCCGGGTCTCCAACACCTCATTGATCCGCTGGGCGGACACCTGGGCCGCCGGGAGCATCATGATAATCATGACCATCATCATAATGGACATGATGACGTAGGGTGGCGAGGTGCCGAACACCACGATGTCGCTGAAGGCGGCCAGCCGTGCGGCGGTGTCCGCGGCAGGGACGGCGTTCACGATGGAGGCACCCACCCAGTAGATCACCAGAGACAATGCGTTCATGGCCAGGGTGACGCCGGGCATCAGGAAGGCAAAGGCCCGCTGGTTGAACAACTGCGTGCGCATCAGTTCCTCGTTGCCCTTCCAGAACTTGGCGTTCTGGTAGTCCTCAGCGTTGTAGGCGTGGACAACATTGATACCGTTCAAGTTCTCCCGGGCCACCAGGTTGATATGGTCGGTGAGCTTTTGCACCCGGCGGAACCGGGGCACCACCACGCCGATGATGACCGCCATCATCACCAGCAGGGCGGCCACAAATCCGGCGGTGATAGCGGAGAGGGTCCAACTCTTGCCCACGATTTTGATGATGGCCCACACTGCCATGACGGGGGACTTGATTAGGATCTGCAGGCCCATGGCCGTCAGCATCTGCACCTGGGTGATGTCGTTGGTGGTGCGGTTGATGAGGCTGGGGACGGAGAAGGTCATCATCTCCTGTTGGCCGAAGTCTGCGATCTTATGAAACACCGCCTCCCGGATGGAAAAGCTGAACCCGGCAGCCACCTTGGCGGTCAGATAGCCGCAGATGACGCACAGCACCGCGCTGGCCAGGGTGCAGCCCAGCATTTCCAGGCCGGTATGCAGGATGTCCGACAGGGTGCTCCCCGGCGTTTTAATCAGAACGGTCAGGCTGCTCATGTAGTCGGGCAGCGCCAGATCGAAATTAATCTGCCCCAGGATGAGCACTGCGCACACGGCGGCCATGGCCCACTCCTGCCGCCGTAGGTTACGAAGTAATTTCAGCATATAAATCCTCCTTGTGGTATCATCAATTGCTGTTTTGCCGCCAGAACCGGCCGGAGAAGCAGGCGCACAGGATCGAGGCCGCATCCTGAAAGATCAGCAGGCTCCCGCTGAGGATGCTGAGGTGCGGACAGCCCGGAGAGGGGCGCAGACCGGGAAAAATCCGCCCGCTGCCAATAGAAGAACCAAGGCGGTGCACCGGCCCCGGCCTAGTCCCTCCGGCCGCTTCAGATTAAAGGAGCTGACAAGTTTGCTGAAGCCCGGGTACAGCAGCCGCATTCCAAAGAGATAGGGGAGTGCCGCGGCAAAGATCACGTTATCCACCGAACCGGAGATCATGCCGGATCTGCGTGGCGAAGAATCCCAAATAGGACCATATTCAGCAGTTCGCCTGCGGTTTCCAGCATGGCATGGAAATCCTGCGCGGGATGTCCGCCCTGATAACTCACAATCATATTCTGGAAAAGAGACTCGATGGTTTCCAAATAGCGGGTCACCATTTCAGGCTTCAAATCCGGCCGCAGCGGCATTTTGTCTATGAGCCCCTCGATAAATTCCTGATTCAAGCGCCGCATCGGTGCGCGCAGGGCCTGAATTTGCGCGGCCAGATGTTTGGGCGGACGGAGCATGGCGCTTTCAAAAACGAGCTTTTGCTGGGGATGAAGCTGGAAAAAGCACTCCCGGATCATGAAGAAATCTTTGACTGCGGCTGCCGTATCCTCCCCTGACAGATGGGCCATATCCCGTTCCACATGGGCCCTGAGCTCCTGGAAAGTGCGTTCGACGCACAGTAAAAACAACTCGTCCTTATTGGAGTAGTAGTGGTACATCATGCCCTTGGAGATCCCGTGGTTCCCACAGATCCGCTCCATGTTGACCTTGTCGTAGCCGTAGGTCCCGAACTCCTCCAGGGCGGCCTGATAAATCTCTTTTCTGCTGCGTTCCTGGCGCTCTTTCTGCGTCATGCTGCATATCCTCCTTCTGCCTGATCCAAAACCCCCGGCCCTGCCAAAACCCGGAACCAGGGAGACACCCGGGCGGGCAGCGGGAAAACGTCCGGACGGACAGGCCATTTTGACGTCCGACCAATTCCGCGCCGGTATGGGACCGGACACACGCCGTCAGGTTTGCAACCCGCGGCGGCTACTGCCTGAGGATTTTACAGACGATCTCGTCTATACTTTTGGAAGTATACTACTCCCGGATGGCCTCATCTATGTTTGCCTCGTGAACGGTTCATGAATTTTTTGAAAACGAGCCGGAGAGGCTGAGGCCGGGAGCGGCTGTCTGCCGCGGGCACGGCTCCCGGGCCCTTGATCGGCAGGGAGGCGCTCTGCTCCCGCGCACAAAGAAGCCGTGAGTCTGCGGAGGACCGCTCACAGCAGCGGTGCCAGCAGCCGCAGAAGCCCTTGAAACAGGCGGAACAGCGGTCCGCGACGGCAGATTGCGGCGGCTGCCTCCTGGCAGATGCCTTTTATTCCCCTTGCAGGACTCTGATTGAAAAAACATACGGGAAGTTACCCAATTGAGCCCACGGCATTGGATATAACGAGAATGAAGTCAGCCGCTATTTACCCCCCCCAGGGACCGCTGCGCAGCAGTTCCTGGGGGTTTTAAATCTTTGCGGCAAGATGCGTGCAAAAGGCGTTCCTGCACACGCTGTCGGCAATGTTTGGAGCCATCGCACCAACAGGGACACACGCCGATGCGGACAAACTGCCCTGTGGGAGGCGGCACGCCGTTTATCCGGAATAGCGCTTGTGCAGGCGGTCAGTCAGATAGCGAATGAAGTGCTTCTCTCTGGGGCGGAGCGTAAATGTCCGGGAATGCAGCAGGGCCACGGCCATGGGAGCGCCGTCCGCGATGGGACAGCAGACGCAGTTCATCCGCCGGGCATCCTCCTCCGGAATGCTGATGCCGATGGCGATGTAATTGCCTTTGCGGACCGCGTCGAAGATCGTGCCGCGGTCGCAGATGTACAGCAGGTCTGTGTGGCTCTGGAGTCCCAGCACGTCCAGCGTATCGTCCGGATCGATGTGCGCGTCGGCGATGAACGGATACCCTGTGAGATCCTTGAGCGAGACACGGGAAGAGTTGGCCAGTGGATGGGACTTGGACATCAGCGCGGTGACGGGAATGGATCGCTGGAGGACCGTCATCTCCAGATTGTACTGGTCCGCCAGATCCATGTACTTGGGGATGACCTGCTCGAACAGCACCAGGATGCCCAGCCTGCAGTTCTGGGCCACGACGTTTTTCAGATTTTCCCGGAGGCCGGCCTCCAGAAATTTGTCGTGGGTCCTGTTCAGGTTGGGGAAGCAGTTTTTGTAATCAAAGAAACACTGGAGCACAAAGGCGGAGCGGGCGCAAATGATGGAGAGGCTGTCGCTCTCGGACATGGATTGCGGGATCTTCTGGATATTATTGCGCTCGGTGACGATCTTCTCAGCGTGGCTCATGAAAATCAGTCCCTCCGGCGTAGCGGTGATGCCGTTGGCCGTCCTGTGAAACAGGGGATAGCCGATCTCCTGTTCCACGTTCTTGATGATGGTGCTGAGATGGGACTGGGAGATATAGCAGTTTCGGGCGGCTTTGTTGACAGAGCCGCACTTGTACGCCTCCAGGATATAGACGAGGTGTTCTGTGTTCATGTCGCGCTCTCTTTCTCAAAACGGCGGAGGGACCTAATCCCAAATAGCGAAGGCTTAACAAAATCCCCTATAATCCGACAGCCAGGGGAGCATGTTATAATCGTAACAGGCAAAACAAAGGCGCCCGGTCAGAGGGGCGTTCAGATTTTATCAATCATTATAGCGCCAATTTTCAAAGAATACAAGATCCGCACCCCGGCGGTGGAATGCGGATCAAAATGAGGGAAAGGAAGAGAGGCATGGCAGAGAAGAAGCGCGAAAAGTCCGTTGACGTGCTGGACCGGCTGTTCTGGACGGTGCAGCCACCTATGGGGCTGGTAAAGGGAGACTATTACCGGGCTGAGAATTGGTTTGCCCCGCATTTCCCGGGGGACAAGGGGTATCACGGCATTCTGGAAGTGGTCCGGCGGGACGGAACCCTGCAGATGGTGGAGTTCAACGAGATTAACAACCCCACCTATTACATCAGACGGTACCAGGGCGTTTCCAAGCGGCTGTCCGACTACGGCTTTCTGCAGGCCACCAAGGAGCGGACCGCCAAGTCCGGCGTGGTGCTGGTAAACGGCCTGACCCATCTGGAAGAGCAGATGGTGGCGGAGAACCGCCTCACAGGCGAGTTTGACCTGCTCACCGGCGCCTCCAACAGCATCAAGCGGTCTATGCTCCCACTGGCAGAGGAGATCGCGGGGCGGCTGGACAAGCCCTCCGGCCAGGTGTATTACGGCCTGTCCCAGGCGGTGGAGCCCGGCGTCACCGGGCGCTTGCAGATCGTGCTGGAGGCGGGAAAGATCATCTCCTGCGCCTACGACGAGATCTTTGCCGACCGGCAGGAGGAGATTGAGGACCCGGAGCTCAAGCCCTATTACCGGCAGTCCAAATACCACTGCCCGGACTACATCTCCACTATCGGGGCCGGGTTCAACAGCATCTTCGACCTGCTCAGCGCCCGGGTGCTGGAGACCCAGAGCCTCACCGACCTGACCGGACTCCCCTTCACGGAGGAGCCTAAGCGAGCGAAGGAATGGGACAACTATCTGGAGCTGGCGAGGCGGATGGAGGATGCTCTGGCGGCCGACGGCCTGCGCTGAGCACACAATCAGGAATGTGACCGCCGGGGGCGGTTTCAGAAATATATCACCACCACGTCAGGAGGAGTACGATGAAGAAGAGAGTTTTCGCACTGTTCACCGCAATGTTCCTGCTCTGCGGGATGCTGGCCGGCTGTGGCCCCACCGGTTCCAGCTCGACGACCACGGACGGTTCCGACGATGGCGCCAAGGATACCCTGATCGTTGCTATCCCAGAGTCCCCCACCTACATGGATCCCATGGTGCAGGCCTCCATCGGGACCTATCGTGTCACCACCCAGATGTTTGACCGTCTGGTGATGATGGACAACGACATGAACCTGGTGCCGGGCCTGGCGGAGAGCTGGGAGGTTATCGACGATACCACCACCGTGTTCCATCTGCGCCAGGGCGTCAAGTTCCACAACGGGGAGGAGATGACCTCCGAGGATGTCAAGTACAGCCTGGAGCGCTGCATCGCAAACCCCGGCGTGAATTACAACTACCTCATCATCGAGAGCATCACCTGTGACGACGACTACACCGTCACCATCAAGACCTCCGCGCCCTTCAACGCGCTGCTGTACCGCCTGAGCCTGGACGCGGCCTCCATCATCTGCAAGAGCGCGGACACCAGCGCGGAGGAGTTCAACAAGAACCCCGTGGGCACCGGCCCCTTCAAGTTCGTCTCCTGGGAGCTGGGCGGCGACGTGGTCCTGGAGGCCTTTGAGGACTACTGGGGCGGCGCTCCGGCCGTCAAGCGCGTCATCTTCCGCACGATTCCCGAGGCGCTGAACCGCACCATTGGCCTGGAGACCGGCGAGGTGGACCTGGCCTATGACCTGGGCATCACCGACCTGGAGAGCCTGGCGGGCAATGAGTCCGTCACCACCCTCACCTCCCCCAGCACCACCGTATGGTATGTGGGCATGAACGTGCAGAAGGCGCCCTTTGACAACGAGAAGGTCCGGCAGGCCGTCGCCTACGCGCTGGACCCCCAGGGCTACATCGAACTGGTGTTCAGCGGCGAGGCCACACCCGCCAACTACACCATGCTGCCCCCCAGTGTGGACGGCTACGTCTCCGACTGCTCCGACTACTCCTGCAACGTGGAGAAGGCCAAGGAGCTGCTGGCCGAGGCCGGCTATCCTGACGGCTTCTCCACCACTCTCTGGTGCTCCGATACCCAGGTGATGCGGGACTCCGCCGTGGTCATTCAGGAGCAGCTGCGCCAGGTAGGGATCAACGCCGAGGTCAAGACCCTGGAGAGCGGACAGTTCCAGTCTGAGACCGGCAACGGCGCCCATGATATGTTCATCATGTCCAAGACCTCCATTGACCCCGACTCCATGCTGCGGTCCATGTACCACACGGAGGCTCTGGGGCCCTCCGGCAACCGCTGCTTCTGGACCACGCCTGAGGTGGACGCCTTGATCGATGAGGCCAGCACCACCACCGACACCGAGCACGCCATGGAGCTGTATGCGGAGATCCAGGGCAAAGTGGCGGAGGCCGCGCCCCTGGTCCCCATGGCGGTGGAGCACCTGAACGCCGGTATGCAGTCCAATGTGAAGGGATTCGGCCTGTATCCGGGCAAGTCCCACTACATCAACGGCACCTATTTTGAATAAGCGCATTCAGGCATTCCAGTGAGCGGGCGGCGGCAAAAGCCGCCGTCCGCTTGCGCGAATTTGCGTTATGGAAAAGGAGAGTGACAGATGTACCGTTTTATTCTCAAACGGCTGCTCATGCTGATTCCGGTGCTGCTGGGTGTCAGCTTCATCGTCTATACGATCCTGAGCTTCACCCCCGGCGACCCGGTGCAGATGATGCTGGGCGACAACTACTCCGAGGAATCCTACGCCGCCATGCAGGAGGAGCTGGGCCTGGATGATCCCTTCCTGGTCCAGTACGGCCGGTTTATCATCAACGCGGTCCACGGTGACTTCGGTACCTCATACAGCACCGGAAACCCGGTGGCGGCGGAGATCGCCGCCCGGCTGCCCAATACCATCCTGCTGTCGGCCTGCGCCATGCTTTTTGCCATTCTGATCGGAATTCCCCTGGGCGTGATCTCCGCCACCCATCAGTATTCGGCGGTGGACAACATCTCCATGGTGGGCGCTCTGTTCGGCGTCTCCATGCCGAACTTCTGGCTGGGGCTGATGCTGATCGTGATCTTCGCAGCGGGGCTGGGGTGGTTCCCATCCTCCAACTTTGAGACCTGGGGCGCTCTGGTGCTGCCGGCCGTCACCCTCAGCGCCAACTCCCTGGCGATGATCACCCGCATGACCCGCTCCTCCATGCTGGAGACGATCCGGCAGGACTACATCCGCACCGCACGGGCAAAGGGCCTGAAAGAGAGCGTCATCACCATCCGCCACGCTCTGCGCAACGCCATGATCCCTATTGTCACCACAGTGGGACTGCAATTCGGCTTCTCTCTGGGCGGCGCAGTGCTGGTGGAGACGGTGTTCTCCTGGCCCGGCATCGGCCGGCTGCTGGTGGACTGCATCGGCCTGAAGGACACGCCCGTGGTGGTGGCCTGCGTATTGGGGCTGGCCACGATGTTCTGTGCATTGATATCCTGTACGCATTCCTGGACCCCAGAATCCGGGCCCAGTACAAAACGGCAAAGAGGTGATGCGGATGACTGGGAAAGTGAAAAACAAGAACAAGAAAAAGTCCCAGGCCGCCGCAGTATGGCGCCGCCTGAAGAAAAACAAGATGGCCGTTCTGGGACTCATCATTCTGGCCGTCATCATCTTCTTCGCCGTCTTTGCCGATGTGTTTTTTGACTACGAGACGCTGGTGATTCAGCAGAACGCATCCCTGAAGCTCCAGCCCCCCTCCGTCGAGCATTGGCTGGGCACCGACGAGGTGGGCCGCGACATCCTGGCCCGGATCGTCCACGGCGCCCGGATCTCCCTGCCGGTGGCCTTTGCCACCATCGCCATTGCCACAGTGGTGGGCGGCCTGCTGGGGGCCATCGCCGGTTACGGCAGCCGCCGGGTAGACGATGTCATCATGCGTGTCATGGACATCTTCCTGGCGATCCCCAGCATCCTGCTGTCCATCGCCCTGGTGTCCGCCATGGGCACCAGCGTCACGAATATGATGCTGGCCATCAGCATCTCCAACATCCCGCCCTTTGCCCGGATCGTCCGCTCCGCCGTTCTGACCATCAAGAACGAGGAGTACATCGAGGCGGCCCGCGCCATCGGCGCCAGCGACAAGCGCATCATCCTCAAGCACATCCTGCCCAACTGCATGGCCCCCATCATTGTGCAGGCCACGCTGTCCATCGCCGGGTCCATCCTGGCTATCGCCAGCCTCAGCTTCATCGGCCTGGGCATCAGCCCGCCCACGCCGGAGTGGGGTTCTATGGTCAGCACCGGCCGGCAGTATTTCCGGGCGGCCTGGTGGGTGTGCGCGTTCCCGGGCTTTGCCATCATGTTGACCATCCTCTCCCTGAACCTGCTGGGAGACGGACTGCGGGATGCCCTGGATCCCAAGCTGAAGAACTGAGGAGGGAGGACGCCACATGGAAGAGAACAAGCAGCACAAGACCGCTTTGCCAGAGACGGAGCCCATTCCCTCCGCGCAGGCCCCGGAGGCCCTGCTGGATATCCGCGGCCTGCGGGTGGAGTACCACACCGACGAGGACGTGGTCTACGCCGTCAACGGCCTGGACCTGACCATCGGAAAGGGCGAGAGCCTGGGTCTGGTGGGCGAGACCGGCGCCGGCAAGACCACCACGGCCCTGTCGGTCCTGCGGCTCATCGCGGACCCGCCGGGAAAGATCATGGGCGGCGAGATCTGGTTCGAGGGCGAGGATATGCTCCAGGCCAAGCCCGCCCGTCTGCGGGAGATCCGCGGCAGCAAGATCTCGGTGATTTTCCAGGACCCTATGACCAGCCTGAACCCGGTCTACTCCGTGGGCGATCAGATCGCGGAGGTCATCCACCAGCATGAAAAGTGCAGCAAGGAGGAGGGCCGGAGAAAGGCCGGCGATATGCTGGAGATGGTGGGCATCCCCCGGGCCCGCTATGACGAGTATCCCCACCAGTTTTCCGGCGGCATGAAGCAGCGGGTGGTCATCGCCATGAGCATCGCCTGCTCGCCGGAGCTGATTCTGGCGGACGAGCCCACCACCGCCCTGGACGTGACCATCCAGGCCCAGGTGCTGGAACTGATGAACGAGCTGAAGGAAAAGCTCCGTACCTCCCTGCTGCTGATTACCCACGACCTGGGCGTCGTGGCCCAGGTCTGCGACCGGGTGGCTATCATGTATGCCGGTGAGATCGTAGAGAGCGGCACCATCGCGGAGGTGTTTGACCACCCCCATCATCCCTACACCATCGGCCTCTTCGGCTCCATCCCGTCTCTGGATGAGACGGCGGAGAAGCTCAAGCCCATCCAGGGCCAGATGCCGGACCCCACGGAGCTGCCGGAGGGCTGCGCCTTTGCACCCCGGTGCCCCTACGCAACGGGGGCCTGCCGTACCCGCAAGCCGGAGATGACCGGCGTCGGCGGCACCCAGATGGTACGCTGCCTGGCCCACCAGGGCGTTTTCGAATCCCCCAAACTGATGGAGGAGGTGCGACATGGCAGATAAGGATATCATCCTGGAAGTCCGGGACCTGAAGAAGTATTTCAAAAGCCCCACCGGCACCCTTCATGCGGTGGACGGCGTCAACTTTTCCATTCGGAGAGGCGAGACGCTGGGCCTGGTGGGGGAGTCCGGCTGCGGCAAGTCCACCATCGGACGGCTGATCCTGGGCCTGCACCAGTCCACCAGCGGCGAGATCCTGTTCAACGGACAGGACATCTGCAAGATGAATAAGAAGCAGCTTCACGACCTGCGCAAGGATCTGCAGATCATCTTCCAGGACCCGTTCTCCTCCCTGAACCCCCGGATGTCCATTGGGGAGATCATCGGGGAACCGCTGCGGATTCACGCAAAGGCCCAAAGCCGTGCGGAGCTGGATAAGGAGGTCTCCCGGCTGATGGACGTGGTGGGCCTCTCCGCCCGGTTGTTCAACGCCTATCCCCACGAGCTGGACGGCGGCCGCCGCCAGCGGGTGGGCATCGCCCGGGCGCTGTCCCTGCAGCCCCAGTTCATCGTCTGCGACGAGCCGGTGTCCTCGCTGGACGTGTCCATCCAGGCCCAGGTCCTGAACCTGCTGAAGGATCTGCAGGCGGAGTTCCACCTGACCTATCTCTTTATCACCCATGACTTGTCGGTGGTGAAGTTCTTCTCCGATAAGATCGCGGTGATGTACCTGGGCCAGTTGGTGGAGACAGCGGATTCCGCGGAGCTGTTCCGCCAGCCACTACATCCCTATTCCCAGGCTCTGCTGTCTGCCATTCCCATCCCCAGCAGCCGGCAGAAAATGCAGCGGGTGAAGCTCATCGGCGAACTTCAAAGCCCCATTGACCCGGAGCCGGGCTGCCGCTTTGCCAAACGCTGCCTGTACGCCCGGGAGGGCTGCACCGGCCGGGACCTGGCGCTGCGGGACTTCGGCAGCGGCCACTTCTGCGCCTGCTGCCGGGCCGGCGCCCTGGAAGAGCAAACCCCGTCCAAGTGACGGACAGAATCATAAGGAGGAATTTGACATGATTGACAAGACGAGATGGCTGGGGCTGGGCCCCTGGCATGAGGACAACGAGAGCGAGCTGATCGACTGGACGGCGCAGCCCCAGTACAAGGGCCTGGTCAAGGGCGATTACTATCACGCCGAGCTGCGGTACAGCGGCCGCTGGGGCGACCCCGGCCACAAGGGCGAGCTGGACGTGGTGTTTGACGACGACGGCAAGATCGCCTTCGCCGAGTTCAACGAGACTACCATGGGCAACTACTATGTCCGCCACTTCCAGAATGTCAGCAAGCGCCGCACGGAGTTCCAGTTCTTCCAGGACTTCCATGACAAGCGCCGCAGCGTGGCCTATGGGCGGGTGCTGGCCAACGGCTTCAAATATGTGGAGGACCAGATCCTGGAAAAGCAGGACCTGGACGCTGACTATGACCTACTGACCGGTGCCTCCTTCTCCATGAAGAACATGATCGGCCTGAAGAACGACGTGTCCGCTCAGCGGAAGGACTCCAACCACAAGAAGCAGCGGTACTACGGCTACACCGAGGATTACGGCTACGGTATCACCGGCTGGCTCCAGGTGGTGGTGGAGGACGGCAAGATCGTCAGGTGCTTCTACGATGAGATCTTCGCCGATCACACCAAGGACATCGTCTACGACGACCTGAAGCAGTTCTACCGTCAGTCCAAGTATTTCTCCACTACCTATGAGGACCCGTTCCCCTCCGGCTGGGACCGCCACGCCTGGCTGGTGTGCTTCAAGGACCAGTCCGATGCCATCAACAAGAAGGTCTGCGAAACACAGGATATGTTCGATATCACCGGACTGCCCTGCGTGGAGGGCCCGGACATGGGCGTGGTGTGGGACAAGCCACACAAGGACGATGTGGCGCTCGTCTCCAACAGCGACGCCACCGCCCGCTCCGTCACCCGGCCCCGCTCTCCCGTGTGGAACAACTATCTGCGCCTGGCCAAGATCGTCCACGACGAGATGGTCAAGGACGGCGCCGTGAAGTAAGGAGGAACGAACATGGATAACGCAGGAAAGAAGCCGGTCTGGTCCGTCCAGCCCCCCAAGGGGATGTTGAAGGGCGACTACTATCGGATCGAGGAACGGTTCCCGCCCTACTATCCCGGCGTAGAGGGGGAGTTTCCCGCCGATCCGGGTCACCTGGGCATTGTGGAGGCGGTGAAGGCCGACGGCAAGCTGATCTTTGTGGAGCTCAATGAGATCACGGCCCCCTCCTATTACAACCACCTGTACCAGGGCATCTCCAAGCGCCGCTCCAGCTACAGCTTCTGGCAGTACACGAAGCCCCGGATGCAGAAGGCCGGCTCCGTGCTGACCATGGGCATGCAGTACGTGGAGCAGCAGATGCTGGAGAAACAGAGCCTGAGCGGAGACTTCGATCTGGTGGCCAGCGCCTCCGGCAGTGTGAAGAAGCTGCTGACCTTCGCGGCCAAGCTGGACAAGGAGCTGGACGAGCCCTCCTCCAAGAAGCTGTACAGCTATTCCGAGGACTATGGCTACGGCCTCACCGGCTGGCTGAAGGTGGTGGTGGAGAACGGCAAGATCCGCTCCTGCCGCTTTGACGAGATCTTCGCAGACAACGAGGAGGACATCGTCCACCCCGAGCTGAAAAAGTACTACCGCCAGTCCAAGTATGACTGCCCCACCTATGAGGACCCGTTCCCCTCCGGCTGGGACCGCCACGCCTTCCTGGTGGGCTTCCGCACCCAGATGGACAACCTGAACCTGAAGGTCTGCGCCACCCAGAACATGCTGGATCTGACCGGCCTGCCCCACGCCGCCGGACGGGATATGGGCATGATCTGGGACAATCCCAACCCAGACCATGCGCATCTGGATATGGATCCCAAGAACCGGCCGATGTATCCTGCGTTCATCAACTACCTGCGGATGGCCAAGGTTGTCCTGGAGGAGATGCGCAAGGACGGCGTTTTCCAGTAAAGACAAGAACCGGAAAGGAAAACCGTTATGGAGCATACCCGCGCATTTTTGGCGTACGACACCCTCTGCCGCATCGCGGCGGAAATCCCGGAGGACGGGGAGCAGCTGCTGGAGCAGTGCGAGGAGGAGGCCCACGGGCTGGAGCGCACCCTCAGCATGTTCGATCCCGACTCAGAGCTTTCCAGGCTTTGCCGGGACATCCGGCCCGGCGAGGCTGTGCCGGTCTCTGAGACCCTGTACACCTTCCTGGAGCAGAACCTGGAGATCTGCCGCCTGTCCGGCGGAGCATTCGACCCCACGGTGGGGCCGGTGGTAAAGCTGTGGGATTTTCTGTCCCAGACGCCCCGGATCCCCTCTGCGGAGCGCATCCGGGCGGTGCTGGACCGGGTGGGCTATCAGCACGTCCGCCTGGACCGGAATACGCGGACCGTGACGTTTGATCTTTCTGGAATCGGTTTGGATCCGGGCGCGGCCGGGAAGGGCTTCGCCCTGGGCCTGACCGTGGACCGCCTGCGGCAGGGCGGCGTCCGGCAGGCCGTGCTGGACTACGGCGGGAACCTGTTTGTGATCGGCGCGCACCAGGACGCGCAGGGCGGGACCCGGCCGTGGAAGGTGGCGATCCGGGACCCGGACAACACCGGCTCGGTGTTTGGGACGGTGCAGCTCCAGGACGCGGGCATCGCCACATCCTCCTGGTATGAGCACAGCTTCCAGAAGGCGGGCACAAGTGCGTTTTGGGGATGGAACAACAGCTTCCAGAAGAATGGGACCGTGTACCACCATCTGCTGGACCCGCGGACCGGATACCCCATGCCGCTGACGCTGAAAAGCGTCTCCATCCTGTCCTCGCGGCCCGTTTACACAGACCTGCTCTCCACTGCCTTTTTCATCCTGGGGGAAGAGGAGGGCGGCGTTCTGGTGGACCGGCTGCGCAGGGACAGCGGCGAGATGATCGAATATGTGGCCGTACGGGAGGATGGGACTGTGGCCGCGTCTCCGGGCGCGGCGTTCGCCTCTGCCTGATCGATCTTGATGCAAAAAGCGATCCCCCTCAGTGCACACACTGAGGGGGATCGCTTCGTCCTGCTTGTGCCCGGCCGCCGGATATGGCGGGCGGCTCAGATCTTTTCAAACTGCGTCACATCGGAGACGAACAGCGTGGCACCGCCTACGGTCACCTCCGTGGGATAGGCCGCAGAGGGTGTGGCCAGCTGCACGTTGGAGGAGATCTTCTCCGTCCGGCGGGAGCAGTTCTGGCGGATGATGGCGATGGCCTGGGGCACCCGGTCCTCCTCTGTGCCGATCAGCAGTGTGGAGTTGCCGCCGGTGAGAAAACCACCGGTGGAGGCCATGCGGGTGAAGTAAAAGCCGGCGTCTGTCAGGGCGGCGCAGACCTCGCTGGTGTCCCGTCTGTTGACGATGGCGGTGATGAGTTTCATGGCAGTCGCTCCTTTGCGTTCGGGTTTCGGGGCCGCGCCCTTGCAGCGGTCCCAGATGTGAATGCGGTGGAGATAGAAGCACAGGCCCAGCGTTCCGGTCACGACTTCCGCAATGGGAAAGGCCAGCCACGTGTAGGCCAGATCGATCCTGGAGAAGAGCCAGAATACGGGAATCAGGCAGAAGATCTGCCTGGTCAGGGAGAGCAGGACGCTGGGCAGCGCCGCCCCGATGGCCTGGAAAAAGACCGGCAGGATCAGGGAGGGCACGGCGGGCAGAAAGCTGATGCCGATGATGTGGAAGGCTTGGACGCCGATCTCCAGGACCGCGGGCTCCGCGGTGAAAATGCGCAGCAGCTGTTCCGGGATCAGCTCGAAGCAGGCGATCCCCACCAGCATGAAGGACATGGCCAGCAGGACGGAGTTCTTCACCACCCGGCGGCAGCGGCCGTAGGCACCCTTGGCGTATGTATAGCTCAGCAGGGGGACGATGCAGGTCTGGAGTCCGGAGAGGGGGATGAAGAAGAAGGACTGCACCTTGTAATACAGGCCCAGGACCGTCACGGCGTCATCGGAAAAGCCGGCCAGGATCATGTTCAGGGCCATGATATAGACCGTGAACAGAAGCTGCATGAAGATGGAGGGAAATCCCAACCGGTAGATCTTGGCCGCATAGGAGCGGAACACCCGGATGGGGGGCGGCTTCCGGAATCCGGAGACAACAATGAGCGCCGCCAGCACCTGGCCTGACACCGTAGCAAAGGCGGCACCGGCCACTCCCAGCGCCGGTGCCGGGCCAAGGCCGAAGATCAGAATCGGGTCCAGCACGATATTGGCCGCGGCGCCGGCGATCTGGGCCAACATGGGCAGGCGCATGTTGCCGCGGGCTTGGTGGACCTTGCTCCAGGTACTCTCCAGAAACACACCCGGACTGCCCACGCAGACGATGGTACCGTATGTCACGGCAAGGTCCGCCACGGAGGAGGACTCCGTGGAGATCGCGGCAAAGGGGCGCATCAGCAGGCCGCTCAATACGGCGAAGATCAGCCAACTGATCAGCGCCAGGACCGTCCCTGTTCCGGCGGTCCGGTCGGCTAGGTGGTGGTTCCCCTGGCCGTCGTACCGGGACATCAGGGTATTGACGCCCACGCCGGTGCCGACAGCGATGGCGGTGACGATCAGTTGAACAGGGTAGACGATGGAGAGGGCGGTGAGGCCGTCACTGGAGAACTGGCCCACAAAATAGCTGTCCACGATGTTGTACATGGCCTGGATCAGCTGGGCCAGCATGACCGGAGGCGCGATCCGCATCAGGATGGCCCAGACACTCTCTGTATCAAAGAGGCTGTATGCAGAGGATGCTCTCATGATATGGCGGTGCTCCTAACAGGTTCGGGATCTTCCAACCTCCCGCAGAGGGGCGGCCGGGACTTGCGGGGAAGATTATAGCCGGGCCGGAACTGTTTGTCAAGACGCGCAGGGGGGCCGGAACAGGCAGAGGAGGCGCTTTTGGAAAAACCTCCAAAAGCGCCTCCTCTTTTTCTTGCGAGTCTGTGGGAGTAAGAGAGGGAACAACGGCGCGGCAACCGGGTCTCAGATGTTCTCCGGCAGGCGGCCCAGGGGACGGTACACGGTGAAATACATGGTGAGGCTGCAGGCCAGGCCGCCTACCAGCTGGGAGATGGCCTCGGCTGTGAATACGCCGGTGGTGCCCATCCAGATATGCAGGACGACCGTCAGCGGCGCATTGATGATGGCTTTGCGCAGCAGAGAGAAGAAAACCGCCTGCTTGGAGCGCCCCAGGCTCACGAACACACCCTGCCCCGCCATTTGGAGGGACATGGGGATAAACAGGCAGAAGTAAATGCGCAGGGCGGGGATGCCGGCAGCCACCACCTCCGGCTCACTGTTGAAGACCCGGATCAAAAGCCCGGGGAACAGCATGGCGGCGGCCCAGAAGACAGCGGCGTAACCAACCGTCACCGCCACGCTGAAGCGGATGGAGCTCCGGACGCGGCTGTATCGGCCGGCGCCGTAGTTGTACCCGGTGACCGGCTGGGCGCCGTTGGTGAGCCCCTGCACCGGCATGAAGAACACCTCCCGCAGGGAGTTGATGATGGTCATCACGCCTACGTACAGGTCGCCGCCGTATGCCTGGAGCGTGGCGTTGCACACCACCTGCACCAGACTGTTGGTGAGATTCATGAAGAAGCCGGACAGGCCCAGGGCCACGATGGATTTCACCCGCCCGGCGCCCAGCGCCAGATTCCGCAGGCGGAGCCGCAGGATGGCCTTCCGCCCGGTGAGGAATTTCAGTACCCACACGGCGGAGCAGCCCTGGGCGATCACGGTGGCCAGCGCCGCGCCCCGCACCCCCATGTCCAGGGCGAAGATGAAGACCGGATCCAGCACGATGTTGACCACCGCCCCCAGGCCCACGGTCATCATCCCGGTGCGGCCGAAGCCCTGAGACGTGATGAAGGGATTCATCCCCAGGCCGATCATGACAAAGACGGTCCCCAGCAGATAGATGGTCATGTACGCCTCGGCATAGGGATAGGTGGCGTCACTGGCGCCGAACAGGTAGAGCAGGGGATGCCGGAACAGCAGGAACACCCCTGTGACAGCGGCGCCGAAAATCAGCAGAAGGGTGAAGGCGTTGCCCATGATCCGCTCGGCCTCTTCCTCCTCGCCCTTGCCCCGGTAGATGGAGCACAGGGGGGCGCCCCCCGTGCCGCACAGGTTGGCAAAGCCCATCACGATGGAGATGATGGGCAGCGTCAGCCCCAGGCCCGTCAGAGCCAGATGCCCGGGGAGCCGCCCCAGGTAGATGCGGTCCACCACGCTGTACAGCACGTTGATGAGCTGGGCAGCCGTCATGGGCAGCGCCAGCGAAATGATGTTGCGGGGAATGCTGCCGACGGAAAAATCGTGCTCCTTGCTTGCCACGGATTCGTTCTCCTCCTTACAGTTCCGTTTTGCTCACGCCGGTTTCAGGCCCCGGCTGGGGCCATTCCGCCCGCCGCGCTCCCCCTTTGGATGGCCCGGTAAAACCACAGGGCTGCGGTCAGCGAGATGGCGTCCACGATGGGCTGCACCCACATACAGCCGTACAGGGGAAAGAGCGCGTCCATGAGATAGAGCAGCGGAATGTCCAGTACACCCTTGCGCAGGATCGAGCAGACCAGGGACTCCCTGGCCCTGCCCATGGCCTGGAACTGGATGATCATGGGATAGCACAGGGCCATCATGGGCATTGCCGTCACCATGCACCGCAGGAACACGGCCCCATAGCGGACTGTCGCAGCATCGGCAATGAACAGGGAGACCAGGGGGGTGGCAAACGCCTCATAGCAGACCAGACACAGCACGGCGAAGCCAAAGGACATCAGGCTCCCTATCCGGAAGGCCTGCGCACGCCGATGGTGATTCCCGGCAGCGTGGTTATAGGCCAGCAGCGGCAGAAGTCCGTTGGAGACACCGATGGAGAAATACAGGGGCAGCTGGTCCAGTTTTTTTACGATGCCCAGGGCCGCCACCGCCTCTGTGGGGTATTGGGATACAAAGTCGGCCTGGGCAGCGGTGGCCACCACTGTCAGCGCATACTGCAGGGCGGAGGGGAAGCCGATGGCCAGAATGGGGCGCAGGTACTGGGCGGCATACCGCAGATTCGCCGGCAGCAGGTTCAAATAGGTGGCGCCCCGGCGGCGGACCAGATAGACGGCAAAACAGGCCACCGCCGCCCCGTTGGAGAGGGCTGTGGCCATGCCCGCGCCCAGGCCCAAGAACTGGGGCAGGACGAACAGCGGGTCCAGCAGGATATTCAGGACGCCGCCGAAGGAGACCCCGAAGGCGGCGGCTCCGGCGCTGCCCTCCGCCCGGACCAGATTCGCCAGGAGGGTGTTGAGAATGGTGAAGGGGCCGCCCAGTATGACGACCCATTTGGCGTATCCGTAGGCAGTAGCATAGGTAGCCTCGGTGGCGCCGCACAGGTGCAGCACGGGATCGGCCAGCAGTCGGAACGCCGCGGAGAAGAGCAGGGCGGACAGCAGGCCGCCGGCCAGAGAGACAGCGGCGATCCGCCGGGCGCCCTCCTCGTCCTGACGGCCCAGGGCCCGGGCGATGGCGCTGGCCCCGCCCACGCCGAAGAGGTTGGAAATGGCGGTCAGCATCAGAAAGGAGGGATAGGCCACAGTGACGGCCGCGGTTTCATGGGGGGCGTTCAACATCCCCACAAAGTAGGTGTCCGCCAGATTGTAGACCAGCGTGACCATCTGACTGGCCACGGCCGGGACTATCTGCAGCAGCACGGCCTTTCGGACGGGTGTCTTCGCAAAGACCTCCAGATTCTGTTTCCTGTTCATATCCACAGCACCTGCGATTCCTGAAATAGACCGCCTGCGGGGGTCAGCGGTCGGCCACAGCCTTGCGCATCCACTTTCCACTCTTGACCCGGAGCAGGGAGACCGCCGCGCCGATCAGCCAGCCGGCGGGGATGGACCACCAGATGGCGTTGGCCCCCAGCGGGGTGAGATACACCAGTGCGTAGGCGATGCCCACCCGGGAGAACAGGTTGGCCATGGAGCTGAAGGTGAAGGCTGCCATGTCACCCGCGCCCCGCAGCATCCCGTTGGGGACGAACAGCAGGCCCATCAGGATATAGAAGAGGGAGACTGTGTGCATATAGGCCAGACCGTAACCCATGGCGCCCGAGGCGTCCCCCGGGTCCAGGAACAGGGACAGCAGCTGGTTTCCGAAGAGGAAGATGATGACGGTGATCAGCAGAGAGAATACCGCCACCATCAGCAGACAGGCCTTCAGGCCCTCCTTGACCCGCTCGTACTTGCCTGCACCGATGTTTTGGGCCGTGAAGCTGGACATGGCGTTGGAGATGTTCATGTTGGGCAGCATGGCCAGGGAGTCGATCTTCGTGGCAGCAGTGTATCCGGCCACCAGCACTTTGCCGAAGGAGTTGACCAGACCCTGCATCATCATCATGGAGAGGGACACCAGAGACTGCTGGAGCATGGAGGGCAGGCCGATCTGGGCGATGCGCTTCACCGCCACCATGTGGAAGAGGGGCAGCTTCACGCCCTGTTTTTCCGGCTCGCAGGGCATCCGCCGCATCCGGTGGAGCAACACCAGCAGGGAGGCCACGGCGCAGAGGCCCTGGGCGATCAGCGTGGCCCACGCCACGCCAGCCACGCCCATGCCGAAGCGGATGACGAACAGCAGGTCCAGCACGATGTTTGTCAGGCTGGAGATCATCAGGAAGATCAGGGGCGTCTTGCTGTCCCCCTGGGCGTTATAGATGCCGTTGAGAGTGTTGTAGAGGAACAGGAAGACCGCACCGCCGAAATAGATCTGCAGATACGTCCGGGAGTCGGCCATGATATCCGGGTCCGTGCCCAGCAGCTGCAGCAGGGGACCGGCCAGCAGCGTTCCCAGGCCCATGATGAGGAGCCCCAGGACGCCCAGAGAGATGATGGCGGTGGAGATGGTGGTCTTCATCTCATGGATGCGCCCGGCACCGAACAGCTGGGACACCACCACCGTACAGCCCATGGACAGTCCGGAGGCCACGGCCACCGACAAAAACACGATGGGGAAGGAGGAGCCTACGGCCGCCACTGCGTCTTCGCCCACAAATTTTCCCACCACCGCGGTGTCCACCATATTGTAGAGCTGCTGGAACAGATTGCCCGCCACCATGGGCAGGGCAAAGAAAAACAGCAGATTCAGCGGTCTGCCCTCCGTCAGATTCTTAACCATGTTCACTTCCCTCTCCTCGACAAAATTCGATCACATTCTCCGCAATGCGGGTCAGAAACGCCTCGTTCAGGGCGCGCTCCTCAGGGGTGAAGCCCTGGTATTTGACATGCCCCCACTCCTCCAGAATCCGCTGGACGCCCTGATATGCGCCCTCCCCCGCGGGAGTCAGAGAGACATGCTTCTCCCGGCGGCACCGGGCGCTCACCTGCCGCTCCACCAGGCCGCGCTTTTCCAGACGGGCCAGGCTCCGGGCCACAGCCCCCTTGTCCACCGCCAGCTGGACGGCCAGGTCCTCCTGCCGCATGTGGCCCTCCCGCCCCAGCAGGTGCAGGATCATGCCGTCCAGCTGCTGCAGGCCCAGGGTGCCAAGCCTGTCCCGAAAATACTGTCGCTCCAGGCGGCGAAACATCTCGATCCGATTCGGCATACCATTCTCCTATCGTTGCATTTTTCAACAATTGTATTTTACAAGAATCGCCATGGGAAATCCATATACAAAACACACAAAATAGGGAATTCTGTCCGTCAATGAAGGGCGGGGTGGAAAGGCCGTCGGAGAGTCCCTGCTGGCCGGGAGAAAAGAGGGGCGATGCGCCTTGAAAAAGCGAAATGACTATGTTAGAATAAAGATGTCTTCCAAAATTTGTTTATTTTGTCAAAAGAGGGGGCCGATATCACATGACAAGAGCTGAATTTGCGGCGCGCCTGAAAAACGCCTGCGCCGCTGTGACCGCCGCTGAGGCGGAGCTGACGGAGATCGATTCCAAATTTGGGGACGCGGATCACGGCCTGACCATGGCGAAGATTGCCGGGGCTATCTCCGAAGCAGTGGACGCCGCCGAGGGGGGGATCCAGTCCATGCTGGATGACGCGGCCATGGCCGTTATGACCCTGAACGGCGGCAGCGCCGTCCCCCTGTGGAACACCTGGCTGGACGGCTTGCAGGAGGAGGCCCCAGAGGGGGAGGAGATCGACGTGGCGGGCCTCAAGGCCATCTTCGCCAAGGCCCTGGAGGAGCTGGAAGATATGTCCGGCGCCAAGGTGGGGGACAAGACTATGATGGATGCCCTGATCCCCGCCAGCGAAGCCGTCGCGGCCTATACAGGAGACAGCGCGGACGAGCTGTTCGATGCCGCGGCCCAGGCCGCCGCCCAGGGGGCGGAGGCTACGAAGCAGTATGTCTCCAAATTCGGCCGGGCCAAGAGTTACGGGACCAAGACCATCGGCACCCCGGACGCGGGCGCCGTATCCATGTCCTGGTTCTTCCAGGGGCTGGCCCGGGAATAACCTGTTGTTCCACCCGCAGGAGCGGGATTGGCAATGCACCACTTAAATATCACTGGAGGAATGCTGTATGAAAATGAAGAAGTTCATGAACGCGCCGGAGACGGTCACCGACGAAGAGCTGGTGGGCCTGGGTCTGGCCTATCCGGACATTCTGAATGTGGACGGCCACCTGGTCATCAGTAAGGATCTGGCCAATGCCGACCGGGTGACCATCGTCACCTACGGCGGCTCCGGCCATGAGCCCGCCCAGGCCGGTTTTGTGGGCAAGGGTATGCTGGACATCCAGGCGGTGGGTGATATCTTCGCCGCCCCCAACGGCCAGCTGGTGTTTGATGCCATGAAGATGGCGGACAAGGGCCACGGCGTGCTGCTGCTGACCCTGAACTACGCCGGCGACCAGCTGGCGGGCAAGCAGGCCATGAAGCTGGCCAGGAAGGCCGGCCTCAATGTGCGTCAGGTGGTCACCGGCGAGGAGATCCGGTACGACCCCAACGGCGAGGACAACAAGCGGGGGCTGGCCGGCGCGGTGGCGCTGTACCACATCGCCGCGGCCGCCGCACGGGAGGGCAAGACTCTGGAGGAGGTAGCGGAGATCGCTCAACATTACGCGGACAACATGGCCTCCATCACCGTCAAGTCCACCGATGCCACCCATCCCCAGAACGGCATGTCCTTCGGCGACCTGGGAGAGACCGACCTGATGGAGATCGGCGCCGGTCAACACGGCGAGGGTGGCGGCGTCCGGGTGCCCATGATGTCCTCCAAGGATACCGTGGCCACCGTGGCCGAGGCCCTGTGCAAGGCCCTGGACCTGAAGCCCGGGGACAAGACCTTTGTGATGATTAACGGCTGCGGCGCCACCACCATGATGGAGATGCTGGTGCTGTTCAAGGACACTGTGGAGTTCCTGAAGGCCAAGGGCATCGAGGTCGTGGCCAGCATGGTGGGTGAGATCCTCACCGTCCAGGAGGCCGCAGGCTTTCAGATGAACATCGCCAAGTGGGACGAGGAGATGCTCCGTCTGTGGAACACCCCCTGCCACACCCCGGCGTTCAGTAAGGAGTAAGCGCTATGCCAGACGCAATCGGAAACAAGACCGCCCACGACTACCATCTGGACGTGCCTGCCCCGGAGCAGGGCTTCTTCGCCAAGGGCCTGGGCCACGGGGACTGGGGAGCCAAGAATCGGCTCTCCCACCTGTTCAATCCCAAGAGCGGCAACACGGTGATGCTGGCCTTTGACCACGGCTATATCATGGGGGCCACTGCGGGCCTGGAGCGCATGGACGTGACCATCGCCCCTCTGTGCCGGTACGCGGACGTGCTCATGGCCACCCGGGGGGCCATCCGCTCCTGCATCCCCCCCACGGTCCACAATGCCATCTGCCTCCGGGCCACCCATGACGCCAGTGTGCTCATCGACGACATGAGCACCGGCAACGGCGTGGGTGCCGATATGGAGGCCGCCATCCGCATGAATGCCTCCGCCGTGGCCATCCAGTGCTTCATCGGCGGGGCGGGCGAGGCCCGGTCCCTGGAGACCCTGTGCCGCGCCGTGGACGCCGGGGAACGGTACGGCATCCCTGTTCTGGGCGTCACCGCCGTGGGCAAGGAGATGGCCCGCACCACCCAGTATTTCCTGCTGGCCGCCCGGATGCTGGCAGAGCTGGGGGCGTCCTTCGTCAAGACCTACTACTGCGATGACTTTGAGAAGGTAGTGGCCGCCTGTCCCGTGCCCATCGTCATCGCCGGCGGCAAGAAGCTGCCGGAGGACGAGGCCCTGACCATGGCCTACCGGGCCATCTCCGACGGCGCCCGGGGCGTGGACATGGGCCGCAACATCTTCCAGAGTGAGCATCCCGCCGCCATGTGCCGGGCGGTGGCCAAGATCGTGCACGAGAAATTTACTGACCGGGAGGCCTTCCAGTTCTATCAGGAGTTGGCCGCCCAGGATAACTGACAGGAGGTTTTCCATGGCAGCGGAGTATATGCATATCGGGATCCCCGTGCTGAACAAAAAGCCCAACATGGTCTACAACGAGTGGGGCGGCTTCTGGGTCAATGAGAGCGTGGATGCCTACGACTACAAGATTGAATACCTGAAATTTGAGGAGGGAACCCGGTTCCCGGAGATCCTTTCCAAACAGCCCCACGTGGCCTACAAGGTGGATAACATGGACCCCTATCTGAAGGAGGCCCAGCAGGTGATTTTCGGGCCGGAGACCCTCAGCGATACGGTCCGGCTGGCGTTCATCACCCTGGATGACGCCATCATTGAGCTGTAAGGAGGTTTCAGCTGTGACAAATCCCCTTT
>OBJE01000780.1_pt1 | contig 23365 bp, 21 predicted proteins | sample 1519681 | NCBI WGS metagenome assembly OBJE01 (sample SAMEA3888898, study PRJEB22519) | human gut metagenome | biome: human gut; feature: human-associated habitat; material: faeces | place: Denmark | collected 2011 | reverse complement strand
GGCCATGAAATTCCTCCATTCATGGCCGTATTATACTTCTTATTCTAATTAGATAACGTAATTTTAGAATTTTATACTAGCAAAGTGCAATTTATTAAGGGCTGCGTTGGTTTTTTCTCAAAAAGATAGACAATTCATACGATGGGCTGAAGTACCCGACTGATCTCTTAGGAATTATTTCGAGTAGGCAATTGGTTAGCTTTGCCTTCTCCTGATCACGATAGTAAGACAAACAGGATGCAGGAACTAAACGGAGTTTTCTGGGATCAGTGCGAAATTCCATATGGAATTTCATCTCCCATTGATCGCGAAAAATGCTGTTTATTTCTTCTCGAAAATCTTGCACCGTACACTTGGGACACTCTGCGTTCTTTCGAAAATAGTCCTGCAACGCTCGCTCAAACAGCTTCCATATTGGCTGGCCACTCTGTCAGCGGACTCAGCAATCTCGATTTGCTGCAGATCAAAAATTACGGTGACGGTACAAAGGCTTTGGCAGGCCTCATCCAGGAAGACAAATTTGAGTTATCCGCTCCGACAGCCTGTCATCTACACAACTACGTCGGAAAAGAGGACGCCTTGGAGTGGGGTGTCATTCGGTCGAAAGATGTCAGCCTGCATAACATTTCATTTGTTCCTCCGACCAACGATCTCGAGAAGATTATTCAAAACGGTTTCAACTTTCTGCAACATGAAGTCGCCAATCCTGTGGAACGCGCCATCGGCGTCTTTCTTTTCATGGCAAGGAATCAGCCCTTCTATGACGCAAACGAGCGAACCGCTTCGTTAATGATGAATGGCTGTCTGATGGTGAACGGTTATTTCCCGATTACCGTATTGAATCAAAACTCTGAAGAGTTCCATCGTGAACTGGGCTTGTTTTACGAATCCGGTAACGCCAACGATATGTTCAGATTTTTCCAAAAGACAATCCAAGAACTCTATTCGAAAGAACAATACGAAAGCTTTTCCGCAAACAATAAGTAAGCTAAGCACAGACCTGAAGAAACTATTCCAATTCTTCAGGTCTGCTTTACTTTAAAAAATCACTTCCAGTTTTCTAAAGTAGCCGCGTTCTTCCCGGCGACCCTTCCGAAAACCATTGCATCAGCATTTGCGCAGGCTCCTTGGTATGTAAGACCCCAAGTAGAGCCGAGCTCTCCGGCAACATAAAGACGCGGGATCGGCTGACCGAATGGATCCAAAACTTCTGCTTTCACAGACTTCTTCGGGCCTCCCATCGTGTGGTAAGTGACAGGAACCAGTTTCACGGCGTAGAAAGGCCCTTCTTCAATCGGGGCTGACCAGCTCTTTACGTCACGTCCGACAAAGACTGCCTTCATATTCGGATCTGCCGTCAGCGTGCGGCCGTATTCCGTATCAATCCCTTTTTCTCTTAAATCGCTGTTCCAGCGCTTAACTGTTGCGGAGAGAACGGACGGGTCGGCAATGCCAAGTTTCTTTGCCAGCTCTTCAATCGTATCGGCTTTGATGATGACGCCGGAATCAATTTCTTTTTGATTGTCTTTACTCCATTTATAACCCTCTCGATTGATCGCCCAGCCTGAACCTCCGTTGGAAATGAGCGGACCGGCTTTCAGGTAGCTCGAGTCCATAATCATGAAGCACGGGATTCTCGGATAACGATGATTAATGGCGTCGAAATTATTAACAGCCATCCAAGAGCAGTGGTAGTCGAGCTTTTTCTCATTCACGAAACGCTTACCGTCTTGATCAACCCAAATGAAAGCAGGCTGCCTTGTAACCATAGCAATGCCTGCTTTAACTCCAGGAACCCGAACGCCTAAAGGGGCAGAAACCGAATTCATATGCCAAAGATCGCATCCCATCGATTGAGCCATCAGCAAGCCGTCGCCTGTATGCGCAGGACTGCCGAGATAAGCCATCGGATTGCCATAAATGTAGCGAGCCATCAATTCCGGATTAGATTGGAAGCCGCCCGTGCAAATCACGACAGCTTTATTGGCTTTCACAAAATACGGGTTGCCTTCGTATACGGCTTCGACGCCCAAGACCTCGTTTCCTCTTCTGACCAATCTTCTGGCAGGACAATTAACAAGAACCGGAATATTCCTCGCCTTTACTGCGCGATCAAAGATTCCGAAGAGACGGTCGCCGCCTTTCGCGCCGGGAACATTTCGCATCGACATCTTGTTCACGCAATCTGCGCCAGGCAAATTCTGATAGCCCGCGTGTCCGTATACACCGATCTTTCCTTCGGGAGCCAGTGAAGAGACATAATCGCCTAAATGGAGGGACTCTTCGCAGAACAGGTCCAAAAGGTCTTTATCCCACTCAGAGCGAGACAATTCATACAGCGCCTTTTGGAACTTGTAATAATCTTCTTTGTTTGTCGGAACGACAAAGCCGCCAGAAGAAACAGAGACATTTCCGCCGCCCGCAGGCGTCTTCTCGAGGATGAGAACTTTTGCTCCGGCGTCCGCCGCTGCGATCGCTGCATTAGATCCGGCGTTGCCGTAACCGAGAACGAGAACATCTGTCTCATTATTCCATTTCGGCATATCTTCCGCATGTGCAACTTCGATCGCGACGCTCATTCCGACGGGTGCCGCTGCAAGCGATAAAGAGCTCTTGAGTAAGTTTCGTCTTGTTGTCATCTGCCTCTCCTTGACGATGTGGTTGGGATCTCTTCTGTATATACCTAACTTTTGGGAAAGTCAACGATTAATTTTGTGTGCTACTAAAACCCAACAATACGAACAGCGACAATAGTTTGAGGATCGCTAAACAACAAGTACGAAAAGGCTACACAGACATTGAAGCGAACAGCATAATTTCAAAAACCAAAATTGATATTGATAATCATTCTTATTTGTGTTATATTTCACTTATCGATTGATTGAATTCAATCTTCTCCTTTGAAGCATAGAGTTCTTACGCAACTCCTTGTCAGCAAAAGAGCAATTGGGGTGAAAATTTTTGGGCGAGAGTCTTTTGGCTCCCGCCCCTTTTCTTATCGTTTTCCGCCGCGTTTTCGATATCCGCTTCATTAATAATTGAGACGGACGGACTAAAGACGAAGTTCAAAAGACATCTGATACAATTTCACACAAACGTAAACGCGAATCGTTCTCATTTTATGATATGATTTCAATCACTGGATGATGTCTTTTGAGACGGAAATCTTCTCCTTGGAGCAATCCAAAGAAATGGGGTGAAAATATTTTATGCGGAGGGTCTTTCGATCTTCCGCTTTTTTTTCATTTTTTGAAATGCACGGTCTGTACCGGATCGGCGTTTCCTCCGAACCTCACCGGAGAATCAAAAGACTCTGCCTCCGTCGTAGGCAGGAGATCATCCCGCTCAAACTTAACTTCTGAATTCTTCATAGCAGTAAGCGACATGATCGCACCGGTGACCACGGCCACGGAGATTCTTCTTTCTTTAAGGCGACGTCAATCGCAGCGATGTGTCGTGCCGCACCGTCCAGGAGCGCCTGGGCTTCTGCATCATTTAACCCGGATAAAAATTCTAAAAACATCGGCAGATAGTCCGGAAATTCATTACTCTCGATCGTAAGCCCTCGCTCTTCATAGAGCTTTTTAAGGTTGATCATCGCCGAGCCTCGTTCCCGCGAATCCCCGTGCATGTGCTCAAAAAGGTTAAGACTTGCCTTCTTGCCGATATCAAAAGTCGCCACATATTCCTTCTGTAAATCCGCCATCGGCGTCTCAATCATGTGATTGATAAAAATCTCGAGAGCCTCCTTCTGATCGTTAGCAAGTGTCGATTCTGCAACGGCTTCCTTAATTTCCTGCAGATTATCTTTCAGCGCCGCATCCGGATACAAAAGCAGACAAGCCAGCGCTTTTAACCCCAAATTCATGTCATTCTCCGTTAATTTTTATTATCTCTATGTTAGTGAACTACGCATTTTTGCTCCTTAACCTCTGCTCAATTCGAACAAACAAAGGGTTACAAATTGGAGGGCGCCCATAGAATGAGGACAAACCCGAATAAAAGTTCGAGTACCGTTTTAAGTTGAATAAGGAAAAAATATGCGTCCAGATATCAAGGTTTGGAATCCTGAAAATCCGGCCCAATGGAATAAGACGCTGGCATGGACGACTGTGTGGCTAAGTACCTTCAGCCTGACCCTAGGCTTTTGCGCTTGGTTCTTGGTCCCGTCTCTCGCTCCGAGATTAAACGAAATCGGCTTTTCTCTCACCCACAGCCAGCTCTATTGGCTTGTTGCTATGGTGGGTCTTTCCGCAGGTACGCTGCGTATTCTGTGGACCTTCTTACCCCCGATTCTCGGTACCAGAATTCTAGTTACACTCTCAACGGGCTTACTGTTAATCCCGTTTTTCTGCTGGGTATACGCCGTCCAGCATCCTGATACACCATATTGGATGCTGATTATCTTTGCTCTTTTAAGCGGTATCGGCGGCGGTACATTCTCCGGCTTAATGGCCTCCACGAACTATTTCTTCCCGAAGCATGCAAGAGGATTGGCGCTCGGTATTCAGGGCGGCCTCTCTGACTTCGGTACCGGCCTGGTTCAGTTTGTCACCCCGCTCGTTATCGGCTTCTCCGCATTCGCTTTCTTAGGCGGCGGTCAGGTCGCTCATTTGGCTGACGGCAAGACTGTTACTTACTGGCTGCAGAATGCCTCCTGGGTGTGGATTCCTCTTGTCGCAATCATCACCATCCTTTCTTGGCTCTTCCTGCGCTCCGTTCCGGTCTCCGGAAACATTAAGCAGGAGTGGACCATCTTCGGCAATAAGCACACCTGGTTCATGACCCTCTTCTACTACGGAACATTTGCGACGTTCGCCGGTCTCGGTGCGCAGTTAGGCTTGCTGGGCAACCATACCTTTGCCGGTATTGAGGGTGCTCCGAGTGCCGTCGCGCTTGCCTGGTTGGGCCCGGTTATCGGCGCGCTTTCCCGAGTCGGTGCCGGCCAAGTTTCCGATAAGATTCGCGGCGGCCGCGTCACAACGATAATGGCTGTCTGCAACATCATCGGTCTGCTTGCCCTTTGGCTCTACAAACCTACGACGGTCTCCGGCTGCTGGATTTGGCTCATCGTCATGTTCTGGGTCTTCTTCTGGACCGGTGTCGGCAACGCTTCCACCACTGAACAGATGGCAGTGCTTTTCCCGCCGCTTCAGGGCGGTGCGGTCGTCGGCTGGACTTCCGCGGTCGGCGCATACGGTCCGTTTACGATCGGTATGCTGCTTGCCGAATGCGGTGCCGGCGTAATGTTCGCTATTTCGACAGTGATCTTTATCGCCATTCTCGCCATCAACGTTTACTACTACGACAGAAAGAACGCCCCGGATCTTTGCTGATCGTTCTTTCTCACCTCAAGAAATTGCTTAATTGGAGAACAAAATGTCCGGAATCATGAAGTCCTCCCTGTTCTTCGCTAAGAAGGTCGGTTCGTACTCAGACGGTTGGGGCGAAGTGACCGCAGAAGACAGGACCTGGGAACAGGCTTACCGGGATCGATGGGCACACGACAAAATCGTACGTTCCACCCACGGCGTTAACTGCACCGGCTCCTGCAGCTGGCAGGTTTATGTTAAAGACGGAATCGTCGTCTGGGAAACACAGGAAACGGATTACCCGCCCACGCCTCCCGGCGTACCGAATCACGAACCTCGCGGCTGCCCGCGCGGTGCAAGCTACTCTTGGTATCTGTACTCTGCTTCCCGCGTTAAACATCCTTTGATTCGTGCCGAATTAAAGGCCGCCTGGGAAGAGGCCCGCAAGACCATGAAGCCGATCGAGGCCTGGGCCTCCATCGTCGAAAATCCCGAAGTCCGTAAGTCCTATACCGCAGCCCGCGGCTTAGGCGGCTTAGTCCGTACGACTTGGGATGAAGCCCTTGAAATCATCGCTTCGGCTAACCTTTATACGATTAAGAAGTACGGTCCTGACCGTATTTCCGGCTTCTCTCCGATTCCGGGCTACTCCATGGTGTCCTACGGCTCGGGTACCCGCTACCTGAGTCTGATAGGCGGCGCCCTCCTCTCCTTCTATGACTGGTATTGTGACCTGCCGCCCTCTTCTCCTCAGACTTGGGGCGAGCAGACCGACGTTCCGGAATCCGAAGCCTGGTACTATTCAAGCTACATCATCGTCTGGGGTACCAACATCTCGATGACCCGTACCCCGGACGCTCACTTCTTAACGGAAGCCCGCTATAACGGTACGAAAGTCGTCAACGTCTGTCCGGACTACTGTGAAGTCACTAAAGACGCCGACTGGTGGATTCATCCGAAACAGGCGACCGACGCAGCACTTGCCATGGCGGTGAGCCACGTCATTTTCAAAGAATTCCACTACGATCATCCGGATCCTTATTTCACCGAGTACTGCCGCAGTCTCACCGACTTCCCCGTTCTTGTCATGATGGAGCCGCGCGAAGACGGTCATTTCACTGCCGGCCGTACTGTTCGCGCCTGCGATTTGGGCTACAAGGCGCCCGAATGCAATAACCCTGAATGGAAGACGGTTGTTTGGGATGAGCTTTCTGACAAACCCGCTGTTGCTCAGGGATCTATGGGCTACCGCTGGGGACAGAAGGAAGGTCAGGACTTAGGCAAATGGAACCTGCACGAAGTCGACGGAGAGACCGGCAAAGCTATTAAACCTCAGCTCACGTTCCTCAAAGATTCGGATGCCGTCATCGACGTCGATTATCCGTACTTCGGCGGCCGCAAGCGTGACGGTTTCCCGAACAACCCCATGAACTCTGAAGTCATGGTCCGCAAGGTTCCGGTGAGAAAGATCCAGGTCGAAGGCAAAGACGTATATGTTGCAACTGTATTTGACCTCTTCGGCAGCTACCTCGGTGTTGACCGCGGTCTAGGCGGCGAATGCGCCAAGAGCTATGCGGACAACATTCCGTTCACTCCGGCTTGGCAGGAAAAAATCACCGGCGTCGAAGCACAGTATGCCATCACACTCGGCCGTGAATTTGCCACAGCCGCGTCCAAGACTCAGGGCCGCGCCTGTGTGCTGATGGGTGCGGGCGTCAACCAGTGGTTCCAGACCGATAACACCTACCGCTCCATCATCAACATTCTGCTGATGTGCGGCACCTGCGGCGTCCCGGGCGGCGGCTGGTGCCATTATGTGGGTCAGGAAAAGATTCGTCCGGAAGCAGGCTGGGGCGAGTACTCCTTCGCTAAAGACTGGGAACCGGCCACTCGTCACATGAATTCGACGAGCTACTTCTACGAACACACCGATCAGTGGCGTTATGAACGCATTCCGCTCTCGGATATGCTCTCTCCGCTGGCCGATACCAAAGTCTTTGACGGTACCTACATTGACTACAACATTCAGAGTGAACTGATGGGGTGGCTCCCGTCTGCTCCGCAGCTCAATGTCAATCCGACGAAGATCGCAGCGGCTGCGAAAGCCGCCGGTACCGAGCCGGAACAGTTCCTCATCAATCAGCTTAAAGACAGAAAAATCTCCTTCAGCTGCCTGGACTTAGACGCCGAAGAAAACTGGCCGCGCAACCTCTTTATTTGGCGCTCCAACGTGTTGGGCTCCTCCGGCAAAGGTCAGGAATACTTCCTGCGTCACCTGCTCGGAACCGAAAACGGCATCTTAGGCGGAGAACTTGACGGTTCTCACAAAGAACTCATGCCGCTCTTGGAAAAGTGGCGCCCCGCACCTCAGGGCAAGCTGGATCTTCTCGTCAACATGGACTTCCGAATGAGCACGACTTCGATCTACTCCGATATCGTGCTTCCGGCCGCCACCTTCTACGAAAAGAACGATATCAACACGACGGATATGCACAGCTTCATCCATCCGTTCGTTAAAGCCGTTCAATGCTCTTGGGAAGGCAGAAGCGATTGGCAGACCTTTAAAGATATCGCTAAGAAGCTCTCTGAAATTGCTTCCGAATATGCAGAAGATTTCGGCAGCGTCACTGACGTCGTTCTCACACCGCTCGGACACGATTCTCCGCACGAACTCGGCCAGGCGCTTGACGTCAAGAACTGGTACAAGGGCGAGTGCGACCTGATCCCCGGAAAGACCGCTCCGCTGATCCACGTCATCGATCGCGACTACCGCACGATTTACGACAAGTACACCTCGATCGGACCGCTGCTTTCCACCAACGGCGGCGGCAACCGCGGCATCAAGTGGAACCTGGATCCGGAAATCTCCGAACTCTGCCAGTTAAACGGCACGGTGCAGGAAGGCGTGGCCAAGGGCCGTCCGAAGATGGAAACGGACATCAATGCCGCCAACTTCATCCTTCGCGTCTCTCCCGAAACCAACGGTGCTTTGTCCTTCAGAAGCTGGTCGTTTGTGAAAGACCAGTGCGGCGTAGATGCCAGCTTCCTCTCCGAAGGACACATTGCCGACAAGATCACCTTCGATGATCTGGCACATCGCCCGGCTAAGACCTTCAGTGCTCCTGACTGGTCCGGTACGGAAAACGATGAAATCCCGTATGTAGCCTTCTGGCAGAACAAGTATCTGCTTTTGCCGTGGCGCACGATTACCGGCCGCCAGCAGTTCTACCAAGACCACGCTTGGATGAGAGCCTTCGGTCAGCAGTTTGCTCAGTACAGAGCGCCGGCTAATCAGAGGGCGCTCTCCGGTTACCGTGACGTCGCCGACAACGGCAACAAGGCCATCATTCTTAACTTCATGACGGCTCATCAGAAGTGGGGTATTCACTCAACCTATTACGACAACGAACGCATGCTGACGCTTTCCCGCGGCGGTCCTGTCGTGTGGATGAGTGATATTGATGCGGCTAACGCCGGCATCGTCGATAACGATTGGATTGAGTGCTGGAACGCCAACGGTGCCGTTGTCGGTCGTGCGATTGTTTCTTCTCGTATGCCTGAAGGGCTCTGTGTCATGCAGCACGCAACGGAAAAGACGGTCAACACCCCGGGTTCGGAAGTCACGGGCCTGCGCGGCGGCGACCACAACTCTCCGACACGCGTTATTTTGAATCCGACGCACATGATCGGCGGGTACGGCCACCTGTCATATGCCTTTAACTATTACGGCACGATTGCCCCGAACCGCGACGACTTCGCTTGGGTCAGAAAGATGAATAAAGTGGACTGGATGGATGAAGAAGCGGACAAGAAAGGAGGTGCAGTATGAAGATTCGTGCTCAAATCGGCATGGTCCTGAATCTGGACAAATGCATCGGCTGCCACACCTGTTCCGTTACCTGTAAGAACGTTTGGACGAATCGTCCCGGAACTGAGTACATTTGGTTTAACAACGTTGAAACCAAACCCGGTGTCGGTTACCCGAAGAGCTGGGAAGACCAGCAGAAATGGACAGGCGGCTGGGAACTGCACAACGGCAAGCTGCGGCTGCGCCGCGGCACAAAGCTCGGCCTGCTCTCCGGCATTTTTGCCAACCCAAAACTGCCGCAGATTGACGACTACTACGAGCCTTTTACCTTTGATTATCAGAACCTTCAGAAAGCACCCCGCATGAAGACATGCGTGACCGCTCAGCCGATCTCTTACCTGACCGGCAAGAAGATGAAGAAGATCAACGGTTCTGCAGCCTGGGATGACAATCTGGGCGGCGTCGATATTAAGACCGTCGATGACGTGAACTTAAAGAACGTAGAACGCGAAATCTACGCTCAGTACAAGAACACGTTCCTCTTCTATCTGCCGCGTCTGTGCGAGCACTGCCTGAATCCGGCGTGCGTTGCAAGCTGTCCTTCCGGCTCTATTTACAAACGCGAAGAAGACGGTATTGTTTTGGTTGACCAGAACAAGTGCAAAGGCTGGCGTATGTGCATGAGCGGCTGCCCCTACAAGAAGGTCTACTACAACTGGACAACCGGTAAAGCCGAAAAATGCATTTTCTGTTATCCGCGTGTTGAATCCGGCCTTCCCACGGTATGCGCTGAAACCTGTGTAGGCCGTATCCGCTACATGGGTGTGATGCTCTACGATGCCGATAAGATCAAAGATCTTGCATCCACACCTAACGAAGGCGATCTTTATGAAGCTCAGCGTCAGATCTTCTTGGATCCGAACGATCCGGAAATCGAAGCTGCAGCCTTAGAAGCCGGCATCTCGCACGATTGGATTGAAGCCGCCAAAGCTTCTCCGATTTACAAGATGATTTCCAAATGGAAGATCGCACTTCCGCTGCACCCGGAATTCAGAACGCTGCCGATGGTTTGGTACGTCCCGCCGCTTTCTCCGATTGCGCAGGCAGTTGACGTAGGCAAACTCTCCATGAAGGGTTTTATCCCCGATGTCCATAGCCTGCGCGTTCCGATGCAGTACTTGGCCAATCTGCTCGCAGGCGGCAACATTAAGCCTGTCGTCGAAGCCTTAAGCCGTCTGCTTGCGGAAAGAACCATCCTCCGCAAATACTCAGACAATGCAGGCACCAGCCAGTTCCTGACCTGTGAAATTCTTCCCGAACAACTTCAGGGCATTGAAGAAACCAATGAACTCAAGGCATTGGGACTTACGGTTCAGGACGTCTGCGACATGCATCGTCTGTTGGCAATAGCAGACTATAAGGATCGTTTCGTGGTTCCGTCTGCCAACCGCAACACGGAAGCCGCTGTTCTTCTGCAAGGCACGCAGGGCTACAACCTCGGCGGCGGAGAAGACATGAGACGCCGTGCGGATTCGCTTTTCGGCGGTCCTATGAACCGCAAAATCATTCCTTTGTTTGAGGAATATCAGCGCGCTCCGGACTCTACACAGGAGGGCAAATAATGAGCAGCTTTACACTTGCATGGCACTTCCTGATTTTCGGAGTGCTGCCTTATGTCGTTATCGCCGTTCTAATACTCGGCAGTCTGGCGCGCTTTGTTCTGGCGCCCTTCAGCTGGAAAAGCCAGAGCAGCGAAATATTGGATAAGAAGGACATCTTCTGGGGTGCCAACCTTTTCCATATCGGCGTGATCTTCCTTTTCTGCGGACACTGCTTCGGTCTGTTTACACCGACCGAGTGGCTCAACGCTGCCGGTCTGACACCACGTCTGCACCAGATGATGGAAATTATCTGCGGCGGCCTCTCGGCAATCGTCGCAATTACCGGCCTGATCATTCTGACTTGGCGCCGTTTAACCAACGAGCGTGTCAGAGCGGCCTCCCGCCCGAGTGACTTCTGGGTTTTGTTCCTGCTTCTTGCGGTCATCATTCTCGGTATCGGCTGCGTCGTGAATTCCTACCTTTACGACAAGTCCGGCGCAACGATCATTCTGTTAGGAGGATGGGTTCGAGGTCTCTTCTCCTTTGATTACCAAGCCTGGCAGAACATTCTTCTCGTTCCGGATTGGCAGAAAGGACACATCTTTGTCGGTTTGATCATTTTCCTGATCGTTCCCTTCACAAGACTGGTTCACATTTGGAGCGGTTATCTATCTGTGTTCTATCTGATCAGACCGCATCAGATCATGCGTGCCAATAATGGCAAACCCATGAAGTAATTAGATAGGATCCTCAGTGCAAGAGCTCGGTTTCCGAGCTCTTGCTGTTTCAGGATTGCAGGTAAAAATCCTTGAGTTTGTAAAATTCAGTGTGTGGCTTCTTTAAGTGCCGTCCAAACTAACGCAGCTCCAAAAGCCCCGAATATCGCACCGCAAATGCCGTCGATCCATTTTCCGGATCTCCGATAAAAAGCTTTGGGCTTCGGCATTCCGAGAATTAAAGCCACGAAAGAGAACCAAAGAAGACTTTCAAGAACGACCACGGCGTAAATCACTGCAGCTTCCGTACTTCCCATATTTCCGGTGACAAACAGCGAAAACACAGAACTAAAGTAGATCAGTGCTTTTGCGTTAGACAGATTAGTCAGCAAGCCGACAACAAAGGAGCGAAATCCTGAGCCTGCCGCCTGCACTTCGGCCTGAGGTGCCGCACCTTTCTTAAAGGCGCTTTTGAGAAGAACGTAAGCAAGCCACCCTAGGTACAGGCCTCCGAGCAGCATGATCACTTGCTGAAGCCACGCAAAACGTTCAAACAGCCACTGTAAACCTAAGAGAGATAAGGCGGCCCAAAAGGCGACGCCTAACGTGATTCCCAAAACGCAGCAGAGCGCTTCTTTTCTCGAGCGGCCGACGGCAGTTTGCATAACGATAAAGCAATCCGGCCCAGGTGACATAAGCGCGATCAAGTGAACAGCGGCGATCGTAAAGATGGTAGAGAGCATGATTTGAGGTTCCTTTTTTCAAAAATTATAGTATTCGCGGGCAACTTCCTTTCCCTTCTCAGGAGCAAAACTCAGACTCTTCACCTATCCATGAAACCGTTCCAAAAAGAAACGCCTCGCTAAACTCCGCCGTTTTTAGGCCGGAGAGCGAGGCGTCACGCTGGTCTTCCTAACTGAAGTTAGAAGGTATGGTGCAAGCCTAAGCCCAAGCTCCAGGACTTGAAATTCTCTTCAACAGCCTTTTCTTTAAACATCTTTCCGGCGGTTGCATAAGCGCCCCAGCCGTAAACAAAGGTACGTTTAGAGAGCGGATATTCATATGCCGCACCGACTGTGAAGCGATTGAATTTGTCATTGGAGAGCTTTGTGTCGTCCACCACAACGCCGTCGGCAGACTTAACTTTGCCGAATCCGTAGTTGGCAGCAACTTTGAAGGTACCGCCGGCAGCCGGAACTTCTGCGCCTAACGTGAAGGCATTTTGATTCATGCCTTTGCCGGAAACCCAAACATCTTCCAGCTGATCCAGGGAGTGGAAACGATTTGCGTACTGGTAGCCGAAGAAAGCCTTGGCAACTTCAAAGTCATACGTTGCACTCAAGCTATAGACCATTGTGGCTTTGTTTTTGTCTTCTTCGGACTTATTGTCGAAGCGTTCAACGATACCCGCTAAAGACAATTTCCCGATTTCATATGTCAGGCCCAAACCGTAGTAGTGGCTGTTGCGGGACCATTTTGCTGTATCGTCTTCAACGCCGTTGGAGTACTGTGCGTGGATTTTCAAGCCGCCGAATTCAGGAGAAACATAAACGATACTATTATTGTTGATTTGGCCTGTCACGAACGTATTTCCCAATCCGGCCTGAAGATAGTCGGTACCGAAGGGAGACGCATCCCAAATCGAATAAGAACCTTCATAAGAGGCTAAGCCGCCCATGCGGCCGAATGCAAGTTCACCGAAATTTCCGGACAAAGAAAGGGTTGCCTGTTTGCTGAAGGCCTTGCCTTCTTCCCCGGCAGAGCCGCTATCCATAGCAAAACCGTTTTCCAAAAGGAAGCCGACGGAGTATCCGTTTCCTAAATCTTCACTTCCTTCGATACCCCAAACACTGCCTCCTGCGATACCGTCTTCGAGAGAAACAGTAGCGTCTCCTCCTTTTGCTTTGTTGACGACCACTGCTCCGTCGATCGTCCCGTAAAGCGTTACCTGAGACTCAGCGGCAGCCATCGTACCGACGGAGGCCAATGCTATGACCAAAGCTGTTTTTGCTAATTTCATACAACCTCTGAAAATTGTAAAAAGAATTAAATCGGAATCATTCTCATTTTATTCCTCAAAATTTAAGAATTTCTAACTTGTCAATAACAATTGCTTCTCCATATTTTTGGGATATTTAAGTGAATCTTTCCGCAAATATTCAACAAGTTATAAATCCTCAAGATGCGAAATTCATGAAAGATATAGAGAAATCCCTAATGATAATGATTATTATTTCGATCGCTGAGGGGTAACATTTTGATAAAGATAATCGTTTTCATTTGATGCTTTTATGACTGTCTCTACATCTCACCTCCTAATCCAGCTCCCGATGAGTGTGCAATGCAGGATCGCAAAACTGGGAAATATTCCTCCAAGTGAATTGAAACGTCTCCGGGATTTAGGTTTATACGTCGGCAGCGTGGCTTCCGTGATCACCTCCGCACAGAACGGCCCTCTTCTCCTTGCCGTAGGTGACGCCAGAATCGCTGTAAATCGAGATGTCGCGGCAGAAATAAAAGTTGTTCGCATTTTCCAATAGGAGAACATCATGCAGCTTCGCGATATGAAACCCGGACAAAGAGGTGTCGTGAAAGGTTTTTTGCCGGGAAACACTGAATATCGGAAAAAACTCTTTTCTTTGGGCGTCCTTCCCAACACTCGTTTTGAAGTCACCCGGGTGGCCCCGTTAGGAGATCCCGTCGAAATCAAACTTCGCGGATCTTTCATCAGCGTTCGAAAGGCTGAAATCGAAATCATTGACGTCAGACCTTTGTGAGGAAACATCATGACTCAGAAAATATCGATCGCGCTCGCGGGCAATCCCAACTGCGGCAAGACAACTTTGTTTAACGCTTTGACCGGATCACACCAGGCCGTCGGAAATTGGCCAGGCGTTACCGTCGAGAAAAAGAGCGGAAGTTTTACGGTCAATGATCAGCAGATCACGCTCGTCGATTTACCAGGCGCCTATTCTCTTCAGCCGTGTGACGCTTCCAGCGAAGACGAGCGCGTCGCTCGAGAATACATCCTCTCAGGCGAATCTTCTCTCGTCGTAAATATCGTTGATGCGTCGAACTTGGAGAGAAACCTTTATCTCACCGCGCAGCTCATCGAAATACAGGTTCCGCTCATTGTTGCGGTCAACATGCTTGACGTCGCTAAGAATCATTCCATCTCCGTTGATCTCGATAAATTAGCGCAGGAGCTAGGTTGCCCTGTTGTCGGCCTAGTTGCCTCTAGAGAAACGGGTGTAGATGATCTCAAACAAGCAATCAGCCGCCAGCTCGAAAATCCTACCGTTCCGGACAACCCGCTTGTTTTCCCGAAAGACATTGCCGATGAAATTCATACACTGACTCAGGAACTCTGTGAAAACAACGTTGAAAAGGCCCCTTGGATCGCCGAACAGATCCTTGAAAGTGATAAAGAACTGGGACTCCGCACCTTAAAGAGCGGCTTTTCCAAAGCCGAACTGCGAATCAACGCACTCAATAAGCACTACAACGGCGACCTGGATATGGCTATTGCCGACGTGCGCTACTCCTTTGTCAGCAAAGTCGCTTCCTCTTGCATCACTCGAGACAACGAGGTCAAACAAACCATTACCGACAAAATCGACAAGATTGTTTTGCATCGTTGGCTGGGGGTACCTATTTTCTTGGCCGTGATGTACCTGATGTTCATTTTTTCGATCAACGTCGGTTCCGCTTTCATCGACTTCTTCGATATTCTTTTCGGAGCGATCTTTATCGACGGATTCGGGGAACTTCTCACTTCCATCGGAACGCCAGAATGGCTTAAAACGATTCTTGCCGACGGTATCGGCGGCGGTATTCAATGTATCTCCACATTCATTCCGTTTATCTTCTGCCTGTTTTTAGCCTTGTCCTTCCTTGAAGACTCGGGCTATATGGCCAGGGCTGCCTTTGTGATGGACCGCCTGATGAGAGCGCTCGGGCTGCCCGGAAAAGCGTTTGTTCCTCTGATTGTCGGATTCGGCTGCGGCGTCCCCGCTATCATGGCAACCCGTACGATGGAGCAAAAACAAGACCGTATTACCACGGTTTTAATGGCTCCGTTTATGAGCTGCGGCGCAAGACTTCCGGTTTATGTTTTGTTTGCGACTGCTTTTTGGCCGATGAGCGGACAAAATCTCGTTTTCAGTTTGTATCTCATCGGCATCTTGGCAGCTATCGCCACAGGCTTCATGCTTAAGAGAACGGCCTTAGCCGGTCAGACCAGCGCCTTTGTCATGGAGATTCCTCCGTACCATCTGCCAACCGCAAAGAACGTCCTTCTGAGAACATGGGATCGTTTAAAGAGCTTTATTTTCCGCGCCGGTAAAGTAATCGTTGTGCTTGTGGCTGTTCTTTGTTTCCTAAACTCCTTAGGAACAGACGGCTCCTTCCGCAATCAAGATACCGACAAGAGTGTTTTGTCTCAGATCGGCAAGACGATTGTGCCCGTCTTCAAGCCAATGGGCGTGTCTGCAGAAAACTGGTCTGCTGCCGTCGGCGTCTTCACAGGTATTCTTGCCAAAGAAGCCGTTGTCGGTACGTTGGATTCTCTTTACAGCGGAATCGGCGATAAAGCGGAAGAAGAGGCTGCTTTGGGCGAACCGGCAGCCAAGATTGAAGAGCAAGAAGTAAGCACCGGAACAATTGCCGCCATGAACAAGCTGTTCGACGGTGAGTTGGGTGCGTTTGCTTACCTGCTGATGGTTCTTCTTTATCTGCCCTGTGGTGCGGCCATGGGTGCCATCTATAGAGAGGTCGGAAGCGGCTGGGCTATCTTCTCTGCTTTGTGGACAACAGCAGTGGGATACAGTGCTGCAACCATCGTCTATCAAGCTGGCTCTTTCAACATTCATCCGGTGTATTCCGCTGTTTGTATCGCCATTTGCACTGCGATCATTGTCGCAATCGTTGCCGGACTTAAGCTCGCCGCAAAGGGCAACTCAAACACCGAAGGGAGGCTAGCTAACAGCAGCGTCCGCTAAAAAGATCTAATCTCTTCTTTTGTTCCGCTCTTACCTTTTAGGTTTGAGCGGAATTTGTTTTTGTTCGAAAGATAATAATCAGGGAAGCAACTCTTAGAGGTTCAAACTCGTTGTGAACCATCCTCTTTTACGCAACGACGTCGGTGCAGCCGCCGCTTGAGCTCTTCAATATCACAAGAATATATGTTAATTTTGGGTAAATTTCTCGTTTTTGGCAATGTTTACGACCACTTCGGAAAAAATAGAGAAGAATTCGCTTGTCGTGAATCTGAATCTTCTGAGAACGATTTTTTATCCTTGATGCGTACAAACTTATGAAAAAGCTTCTCCTTGCCGTAGTCCTGCCTCTTGCAGCTACCTCTGTCTACGCTGAAACCTCTGTCACGCTTTATGGCGGCGCCGACGGGGGCATAACTGTCCAAAAACTAAAAGGAAAATCTGCAACGGTTAGGTTTGCCAACGGCAGCTTGGATACCAATATGTTCGGCTTTACCGGAACGGAAGATCTCGGCAGCGGAAACAATGTTTTCTTAAGACTGGAACAAGGCTACGTCCTGTCAAACGGAAAAGAAGACGACGATAAAGGCGACAAGGCCTTTAATCGTCAGGCTTACCTGGGTTTTGAAAGCAGCTTCGGCCAGGTCGCATTCGGCAGAATCGGAGCACTTGGTTCCTACAACGGCGAATACTCCATTTCCGGTTCCTCCGCCTACAACACGAGCTTTTCGGTACTCAGCAATATCCACAGCGCTTTCATTCTGACGGACTGGATGAACAACACAATTGCTTATGTGTCTCCCAGCCTTAATGGTTGGAAGGTTCACGCCACTTACTCAAACGGCGTTAATGAGGACTCAGAAAAGTGGTCAAGAAACGAACACTATTACGGCATCGGGGCGACATATGAGGACCAAGCTATCAGGTTCGGAACTTACTGGGAAATGTTGGATAACAAAGGAACCGAAGATCTTTCAAAACCTAAAGCGACGAACTTATTCACCGTTCAAGCTTCTTACGATTTCGGAACTTTCAAGCTTTTCGGCGTTTACCAATATGCGCTTCATTCCATGAAACTTCCTAACAACACCGAAATCGAAGAAGCGCACAAAGGCGCAAACCAACATGCGCTTGCACTCTCTGTAGCGATTCCTTTCGCGGGCGGATCAGTTAAGTTCCAGACTCAAGGTGCATTGGGCAAACTTAAGGACACAGGCGAAAAGTACAATTCGTATTCTCTCGGCGCCGCCTACCTCTACCCTCTCTCCAAACGAACCACGCTTTACACTCAGGCCGGCTGGGGAACGACAGGAAAAGCTTTCAAAAAATATGATTCCGGTTTAGGAGGCTGGGCTGCCACCGCCGGTCTAGGACACAACTTCTAAACACTCGTCGAGGTTATTTCTGCAATTACCTTCCATTGCCAATTATGTGTCAGCGCCTTTGGCAATTACTGCAGTAATAAGTCGCTCTGCCGTTTTGAATGATCTTCTTAATCGGTCGACCGCAGTTTGCGCAAGGTTTGCCTTCTTTTCCGTACACTTTGGCGTTTAATGTGAAATAGCCTTGCTCGCCTTCTGCAGAAACGAAGTCTTTTAAAGTAGAACCGCCCTCGTTTAAAGACAAAGTCAGCACTTCTCGGATCGCTGTAACCAGACGTTCTAACCTCTGTTTTGAGATCTTATTGGCCGGCGTTAAGGGGGAAATGCGAGCTTTAAATAAAGACTCCGAACAATAAATATTGCCGACACCGACAACATATTTGCCCGTCAGCATGGCCTCTTTAATCGGCAGTGAAGTATTCGCTAAAGCGGAGTGCAGCCGCGACGCAGTAAAGCTATCAGAAAAAGGTTCTTCGCCTAATTTTGCGATTTCCGGCAGCGCATAAGGATCTTGAGACTCCGGGAGCCAAATCACAAAACCAAAACGTCTGGGGTCGTGGTACCGAACCGCCAAGTCACCGAACAAAATATCGATGTGATCATGTTTGACAGGTTCTGTGACTTTGGGATCAACGATTCGCATCACACCCGACATACCGAGGTGAGAAACAATATACCCTCGGTCGAAATTCCAAATCAGATACTTCCCGCGTCTCTCAATCGAGCGCAGACACTGCCCCGTGAGCAGTTCGGAAAGATTTGCAGGAGCTGACTTACGAAAACGCGTCTCACGTACAACCGCTCCTGTGCAGCGGCGACCACCGACGCGCTTAAGTATTCCGAGACGAGTGATTTCGACTTCTGGAAGTTCGGGCATGAATCCTCAGAACTAAACAGGACGCATGGACGCCGTAAACAAGTTCCAGCCGGAGCCTTGGTTAGGTTCCGTTGAATGGGCCTGTGTTAAAAAGGATGGCAGTGCAATTCGCTGGGCGCCCTTCAAGGAAATCTTCCTGCTGCGGGAGATCCTGCGGATACCAGCAGCAGCGATTCTGGCGTCAAATTCAGACTTTTGACTCATTACTAACCTCTTGAAGAGCAAACTAACTAAGGATAATTATCATCATCCCCTCAGGGTTAGTACATAGACATTATCCCTGACCTCATACTCATATGTGGGATGGCTCGGTGCAATTATTACGCTTGCGCTAAAATTCCTCCAATCAACGCATAGGTACACGATGGTAAAGAAAAATACTTCCGGAATCGCTTTATACAAAGAGGATTTGAAGCAAAGCATCGAAGAACTTACTGACCTTCAAAGGAAAATGCTTTCTCTTACCTTATCGGACCTAGATCCCGAACAGCTTAAACTCGATAAGATTTATCCGGTTTCCGTCGACAGTTTTCCGGAGTTCCGCTCACAAAACGCAGAAGAGGCCTATGAAACTTTGATCGAGTCGGCGCAGTCGCTTTTTGACAAGTTCGTCATGATCCGCGGCGGCATTGAAGCCCTGACAGAAGACGAAATCGAATTCTATCGATGGCTCTCCCAGCTCAGATACTCGGATAAAACATACTCCGTCGGTTTGATTTTTTCCAATATGGTCAAGTTGTACTTGAGGGATATACAAGACATTCTTAAAAACAAGACCGAGCCTGCTGTCCAAAAAGAGCTCGATCTTTTCGGATAGGCCTACTCTCTCAGGCCGACTATAATTTTTTCACAATCAGATAAATTATAGACAGTTTCTCGGAAATACCGCATTTGCGTGATACGTTATCTCGCAAGAAGCCCTATTGGACGGCGGTTTGTCGCGAAAACGGCACACCCAAACTCAAAAAACTGTTTTTTGCCCTAAAAAACCCTTATTATCAGGGTTCCATTCAAACACTATCAGAGGAATCGAATGAATAAAACTGAATTGATTGCTGCCGTTGCAGAAGCTTCCGGTAAATCTAAAGCTGATGTTAAAGATGTTCTGGATGCTCTGACAGCTCAGATCGTCAAAACTGTTAAAGCAGGTGATGAAATCACTCTCGTTGGTTTCGGAACTTTCAAGTCTGCTAAGCGCGAAGCTCGTACCGGCCGCAATCCTGCCACCGGAGCAACGATCCAGATTCCCGCTTCTGTTCAGCCGAAATTCGTTGCCGGCAAACAGTTTAAAGATGCCCTCAATACAAAATAATTTGTTTTTGAGCTGAGTAAAAAGGCCGTTAAGAGTTCTTCTCTGCGGCCTTTAATTTTTGTCTTTTCGTGTGTTTTAGGCATCCCGCATTTTAGTCATCGCCTGATCTAAGTCATTGATCATATCTTGCGGATCCTCCAAGCCGATGTAGACGCGGATCATCGTACGCATAATCTTCGGATCTCCGACCGTGCGTTTCCCATAGCTTCTAAGGATCAAACTCTCAAATCCTCCCCACGAATAACCCAATCCGAATAGCTTCAGAGAATCCATAAAACGGTTGATCTGCACGTCCGTAAAATAGTCCTGAAATTGGAAAGCAAACAGTCCGATAGGTCCTGCGAAGTCTCTCTTGTAAATGGGGTACCCGGGATCCTTTTCATAGGCCGGCCAAATCACTTTTTTGACTTCTTCCCGCTTCAGAAGCCAGTCAACCACTTTTCGTGTATGCGCACCAACTGCATCAAGGCGCACCTTCAAAGTATGCAGGCCTCTTAGTCCTAAGTACACGCTCTGAGCAGAAGCGTATTGCCCCGTCATTTTGCAGACAGCTCTGACCTGTTTCCAAGTTTTTTCATTGCAGGTAACCGTAGACATCAGTACATCGCTGTGACCGCAGATGTATTTGGTTGCCGAATGCACCACGACATCCACCCCGTGTTTTAAAGGCTGGAAATTGATCGGCGTGGCATAGGTGTTGTCGATCATCGTAACGACTCCGTGCCTGCGTGCAACCGCGGCAATTGCCGGAACATCCTGCATTTCAAAGGTATGCGTGCCGGGGCTTTCCATGTAGATCAAACGAGTATTAGGGCGAATTAATCCCTCAATTCCCGCTCCGATGGTGGGTCCATAAAACTCTGCTTCCACACCGAAATTTTTTAGTAGTACCTCACAGAACTGACGTGTGGGACCGTAGACGGAATCCGTCACAAGCATGTGATCCCCCGTCTTCAGGAACGCCATCATCGGGATGGTGCACCCCGCTAAACCCGTACTAAAGGCCCAAGTCCCGACACCGCCTTCGAGTTTATTCATGGCCTCATAAAAAGCTTCATGCGTCGGTCCTCCGTCCGTCCCATAAGTCCGGGCGGTACCGTCGCCATATAGATGGTTGTCAACGCGTCCGAACAGGTCATCCATATCGTCGTGAATAATGGTCGAACCTTCATAAGGCGGGACATTCACGTAACCGCCGCTTGCTTCTAAATTGCGCCCGCAATGCGAGAGAATAGTTTGCAAACCCGGTTCGTCCTTTGGTTTATTCATAATCTTCCTCCGTTTTGGACCGCGGTCTATGCTTCTCAACGGTCCACAAACATCTGTTTCAGTTCTTCTGCCACGATATCTCGTAATGGGGATTCAATAAGCGGATTCCAAGCGATTGAAAGGGGCAAACAAGGAGTTGCATCCGTAATCGTTTCTGCCTTGATATATTCAGGCATCCACTGTCTGAAGGATTCCGGGAGAAAAGCTATACCCTGCCCGCAGCTCACAAATCCCATTTGGCGCGGGCTGGATTCGACCTCGTGGATAATTCTCGGCGTGAAGCCGCCAACTTCCTGACAAAAACCGACAAGACCGTCAAACAGCCGAGGCGCAATGGCACGCCGTGTAAAAACAAAATCCTCATTTCGCAGCTCTTTAATTGACACTCCGCCCTTCCCTGCTAAATGGTGATTTCGATTTAAAAGTACGATTGGTTTTTCATTGATGAGGTTTGCCATCCTCAAACGCTGATCCGACAAAGTATCAAAAAACGCCATGCCGATTAAAACTGTTCCGTCCGTGAGCTCTGTTTCAACCTGATAAGAATCAATTTCCTTCACAAACAGGGAAATATTCGGGTGCAATGCCGCAAGACGTTTTTTAAACTCCGGAATAAAAAACAGCATCGACTCCGTGTTCGCACCGATCGTTAGAATCCCCTGCGCATTTTGCTGCATTTGCTTCACGGAGAAATTCAAGACTTCCGCCTGCCGCACCAGCTGGTCAATCATCGGCATGAGTGCGTTGCCTTGTGCCGTCGGAGAAACGCCGCGAGGCGTTCTCTCCAGCAGTTTCATTCTTAACCTTGCCTCTAGCTCGTCGATCTGAAGAACAAGAGGAGGGACGGACATATTCAATCGCTTGGCTGCCCGCCGGAAGCTCTTCTCCTGAGTCACGGCAGCGAACAGCATCAGCTGTCTGATGGTGCGGTAATCGAAACAGCGGCGCATTCTGATGTTAGCAAAAAGATAATTGAGTGATAAAGATTTTATATCACTTAGCCTCCTAGGCGTTTGATTTTATTCCTACACTGACGAACAACAAAGGAGAAAAAAATGTCTGTTTCAAGCCTCGGACTCTTTTTCATCGTGGTTTTTATCACTTGCATCACGCCCGGTGCCGGCGTTCTCTATACGCTCAAAAACGCGATTAACTACGGAAAGGCAAATGCTTTTCTCTCTCCCACAGGAAACGCTATCGGCGTGTTATTTATGAGTACGCTTGCAGCGAGCGGGCTCGGTGCTGTCATTCATGAGTCGCCCGTCATGTTTTACGGGCTGCAGATATGCGGATGCATGCTGTTGTTTTGGTTCGGCTGGAAAAGCTGGACGGCTCCGGCCATCTCACTTTCTTCTTCCATCAAGTCGTTTAATCTAAAGGAGCTCAAACAGGAAAGAATCCACATTTTGACGAGTGCTGCACTTCTTCAAGTCACAAATCCCATGTGCATCGTGTTCCTTCTCTCCCTGTTCCCTCAGTTTATTGACCCCAAGGGCTCCTATGTGCAGCAAGTTTCCCTGATAATCGCCATGTTTGTTATTACCTGCTGGTTTGTCCACATCGCCTACAGCTATTCTGCCGCAGCTGCTGCGGATCGATGGATGACGAAAAACTTTTCTCTCTGGCTCAATAAAATCAGCGGATTTCTTTTCTGGTTAATATCTGTATCAATCCTCGTCAAAATGTTTTAACACAGTACTTCTTGTCAACCACAACTACTTAATTTCTCAAGAATTTTTTGAGACTCGCATGCCTGAAATAGGTTCTTACAAATATTATGGTAGAAACCCTTAGGACTTTATGCTAATATTCGTTTGTGGCAATTGAATGTTGTCACTTCTCCTTGGGATTTGAGGTTGAAGCGAGAATCTTCGAAGAGCTTTTTGAGATCCCTTTCGGGAACTCAGGTTCTTCTCTCGCTAATTTAGATACCGGCGTCTGAATGGTTTATTTCAGACGCCCTTTTTTTGCCTGTTTCCTTGCGCTAGTCACGAAATATAGCTGAGATTTTGCGTTTTTCAGTGATCTAGCCGGAGTTCGGCTCCGGCATCCTCGTTAAATTTCAATATCCGTACCTAATAACGGTTCGAC
>OBJE01000765.1_pt1 | contig 23647 bp, 22 predicted proteins | sample 1519681 | NCBI WGS metagenome assembly OBJE01 (sample SAMEA3888898, study PRJEB22519) | human gut metagenome | biome: human gut; feature: human-associated habitat; material: faeces | place: Denmark | collected 2011 | reverse complement strand
GGCGAAACCGCAGATACCCTCGCAGCACTGCGTGAAGCAAAGAAGCAGGGCGTAAAGGTGCTTGCGATTGTCAATGTGGTAGGCAGCTCCATTGCCAGAGAAAGCGATGATGTGATTTATACCTGGGCAGGTCCCGAAATCGCCGTTGCGACCACAAAGGGCTATACCACACAGATGTCTGTGCTGTATCTGATTGCGCTGTATTTCGCAAAGGTGCGCGGCACAATGACAGAAGAAGCCTATACCGCGGCAGTGAAGGAGCTGCATGATTTGCCCGAAAAAACAGCAGAGGTGCTGAAGGTAGATGCAAGAATGGCGGAAATCGCAAAGAAATATGCAAAATGCGAAAATGCCTTCATCATCGGACGTGGCCTGGACTATGCAGTCGCAATGGAATCCTCTCTGAAGCTGAAGGAAATTTCCTATATCCATAGCGAAGCCTATGCCGCAGGGGAACTCAAGCATGGCACCATTTCTCTGATTGAGGATGGTACACTGGTGGTTGCCATCGCAACACAGGAAAGCCTGCTGGAGAAAACCGTCAGCAACGTGAAGGAAGTCAAGGCGAGAGGCGCAAAGGTGCTGGCAATTGCCGCAGAGGATTGCACCGCCATCGAGGATGTAGCCGATGAAGTGGTTTATCTGCCGAAGGTAAATCATCTCTTTACCGCATCCTATGACGTATTGCCCATGCAGCTGTTCGCATATTATATCGCAGTGGAACGCGGCTGTGATGTGGATAAACCCAGAAATCTGGCAAAATCCGTTACAGTTGAATAAAAAACAAAAATTACAGGGACTTGGAATTTCCAAGTCCTTTTTTCTGTGCAAAATTCTTACAATTTTATAAATGAGATTGACGGTGCTTCCCTTTATTGGTATGCTGAAAAAAAGGAGGGCTGCCCGTATGAAAAGGAAACTGTTGCTTTGCCTGAGCCTGCTTCTGCTGACAGGCTGTGCAGGAGAAGCATCCATGACGCTAACGCCGAAAAAACTCAAAACGCAAACGGAAAATGTACTGCATATTCTGAACTGGAACGGAAAATTCTACGATTTTCAGGGGAGAGAGCCAATCAAGCAGGCAACCTTCCAAACGTGGAGTCTGACAAAGGATGGAGCATGGGAGCCAATCGGCACGCCCGAGGAGCTGATGCACGAGAAAAGCAAGGCAAGCTTCGCACTTTCCGTCGGGAATGATATCCGAGATGGGTACAATGTTGCAGTAGCGGATGATGCGTTTCAAAAGGCGGAAAGCGGCAATTTCGCACCTGTCGAAAGAAGCATTGCCACGATGCCCTCGGAACGGCGCATTTACTGGACAGATGGCGGCGCGGTTGTATACGGACAGCCGATACCGCTTTTGTACCAGATGGATGCTGTGTATTGCTATGAGGAATTTCATGGGGATTTGTGGAAAAATCCAAAGGAATTTCTGGAAATGGGCTGGCAGGCGTATACAGAAGAGGATTGGCACATTTCCTGTATTACGGTGACATTTGAACAGGAATAAATCAAAGGGACTTGGCATTTCCAAGTCCTTTTTTCTGTGCAAAATTCTTACAATTTTCTGAAAACCATTGACGGGCGGGTGTATTATGGCTATAATACAGTTAAGAAGTGTATGACTCAAGTAATACAGTTGAAAGGAGGAAAACCTGTGCTTGATTTCAGAAAGCTGGAATTGAATACCACAGAACCGGTCTATGTGCAGATAGTTTCCTTCGTAAAGCGGCAGATTTTCACAGGAGCGGCGGAAAAGGGCGAATCCCTTCCCTCGCGCAGAGAGCTTGCGGCAATCTTAAAAATCAATCCCAATACGGTACAGAAGGCGTTCCGGCTCATGGAGGAGGAAAAAATCATAGAAACACCGCCCCATGCCGTCAGCGTCATTCATTGGGATGATGCTGTTTTCGCAAGACTGCGGCGCGAGCTGACGGCAGGCTTGGTGGCGGATTTTGTCGCGCAGGCAAAGGAAAACGGACTGACATTGCAGACAGTAACGGAGCTGTTGCAGGAAGAATGGGGGGACGAGGTATGAAAAATGTATGGAAGCTGAGTAATTATCTGTATGGCTGGCTGTGGCAGAAATGGACGAAGGCTGTCACCTTGGTCAGCATGATTTTAGCGGTGTGCTTTTTGTTCGCCGCCGCAGTGCCGACAGGAGACCCGAAGGCGTATGATTATTATCCCAAGGTGTTTCGCTCTTACGATATGGTGATTGACCATAGCCTGTTGCCGATTTTGTTCGCGCTTGGTCTGGTTTTGATTCTGATTGGGATTTTCGTGCAGATCAAAGGCTTTTCCACAAACGGCAAGGGAATTTATACCATGCTTCTTCTGCCCATGAAGCGGCATGAGGTCTATCTTGCCTTCGTGCTTTCCGCGGCGGCGGCAGTCGCGCTGTATTATCTTTTGTGGCTGGTGCTTATGGGGGCGGCGTATTTTCCGCTGATGTCCTTCTATAAAATGCAGGCGGCAAAGGAAATTTTCGTTCTGACGAAGGACAATATCGTCACAGGCTTGGATGCTTCCCGGACGAATGGGCTGTTTCTCGCATTCCACAGAAGCACCTTTCTGGATATGGTCTTTCCTTCCTCTTTCTGGAGGGTTGTGCCTGCGCTGGGCGGCTTTGCCTTAATCTTCACAGGCATTTTCTTCGCAGGCTTTTGTACGGAAAACAAAGTGACCGCTGTGCTTGGCAGTAGTGCGATGCTTCTGTGCGGCGGCTATCTGTATCTGCATGATGTCGTCAAATCTCTCAACCCATTTTATGCAAATCCACCCATTGGCAGACAGCTGATTCTCGGCATAATCGCCTTAGTGGCGGCAATCTGGTGGCAGGATTCCATCGTGCAGAAGCTCGGCAAGCGAACCGATTTATAAGGAGGGGTGCAATATGAAAAAACGAAATCGTGTATTGGAAGCCATTCTTTGCGCCGCTCTTGCGGTTGTGGTTTTCTGGGGCTATATGTTTGCGGCGAAGGATAACGGCGTATTCGCCCTTGAGGATATCGAAGGCGACAGAACCGCTCTCAATGCCTTTGCCTTTGAAGGGCTTGCAGGGGATGATAACGGACAGATTTACTATATCTGGCAGAATGGCGAGCTGAAAACAAAATACTATGCCGCTACAAATGATGAAATGCGTTATATCATCCGACAGGAGCGGGACGGAAGCAAGGGTATCAGCAGATATTTCAAAAAAAGAAGTTTGGCGCGTTCTGAGTATTTTTCGGATACAGAGTTTGCGCCCGCCAAGGATGCCAATGTCCGCAGGCTTTCCGGTCTGGAGGATTTATCGGAGAGTGCCAGAGAATATCTCGGAGAATATTTCGATGGAGATACCGTACAGGGCGTGACTGCCGATGCATTGGATGTTTACGGCAAAGTCAAAAATTATACCGGCGGAGAAACCCGTTTCTTTACAGGCTTGCAATTAAAAGGTGGGGAATATCAGGCTGCGAAGGTAAAGGAGGGAGATACAACATATCAATCCTCTTGGTTTGACGGCAGGAATGAGGTTATCCTTTGTACCGTAAAGATGGATGATGCGTGGTATGCCATTCCTCAAACGGGTGCAGATGGGCAGGGCGAGGTTTCGATTTTCCGTATCCCGAAGGATGGTATGGCAGATATTCCCTATAGCGGCGAGGATGCACTCTATTCCACAAAGCAGTATGGCAAGGCAGAGTCATTGCAGACCTTTTCCGTCAATGCCGAAAATCGCATTCTTTCACTGGAAAAGGCAGGCGATAATCAGCTCCTTCTGGCAAGAACGGAGCAGGACGCACTGATTCTGGAATTGTATGACACCGAAGGCAAATTGCTTGACCGTCTGGAAACAGGCGTGCAGAAGGTATCGGAATATAATATTGACTTTGTCAATATGCTGCAGCGTGCGGATGGCTTGGTGCTTTGGCTGAATCTGAGCAAAACCTTCCAAGAGGATGAGGACGGTACGGTTCATCAACGGGTAGAAGGCACAAAATGCTTCGTTGTGCAGGAGAAAGCCATTGCACAGATTGCGATAGACGGCAGTGCGGAATATGTAGATGTGCAGGATGGAAAGGTGCTGAAGCTGTATGGCACGAAGCCGGAGCATATTGCGGCAGATTATTTCGGATATATGATGGATGGGTATGAGATTACAGTGACGGATGCAAAAACAAATGAACTGCTCTATCGTGGCAAACTGAAAACAGATTTCGTTGAGGATTATAATGGAGAGCCTTATGCAATCAATATCGGGCAGAGAGAAAAGCCGCTGACCGAAAGAAGGGATGAAGAAAGCTGGATAAGATATAGCAGTATTGGCGTAAAAAAGAGATACTTCAAAATGCTTTTGCCTGTTGACGGCACTGCAAAGCAAACAAGCTGGGTAGTAGGTCAAGAGGTGGAGAGCTTCGAGGTGGATTTTTAAGAAAGGGGGCGGAAATATGATTGAAGTAAAGCATATCTGGTTTTCTTATGAGCAATGGGGAGAGTTTGTGCTGAAGGATATTTCCTTCTCCGTAGAGAAGGGCGAGATTGTCGGGGTTCTGGGCGCGAATGGTGTCGGCAAGACAACCTTACTGAAAGTTCTGGCAGGGCTTCTGCCGCCCCGACCCAGAGAGAAGGAGCCGGAACGCGGTGTCTGGCTCGATGGCAAACCAATACGGGAATGTAATGCAGAAATCGCCTTCATCAGCGAAGCCGGCACCTATCTGAAGGATTTAACCCCAAGGGAATATGGTGCTTTTCTGGCGGACTTCTACCCCTCCTTTGATATGGCGTATTATGAAAAGCTCCTGCATTTCTTCGGCTTAGAGGAAAAGCCAATCAAGAAGATGTCCAAGGGGCAGAAGGCAAAAGCCGAGGTTGCCGCAGGCATGGCGAAAAAGGCGCATATCCTCATCATGGATGAACCCTTTATCGGGAAGGATATGTTCACCAGGCAGGATTTCATGCAGGCATTGGCAGGCAGCCTGACAGGCGAGGAAACCATTTTCATCACCACCCATGAGATTGATGAAATCGAAAATTTCATCGACCGCGCGCTGATTCTCAAAAATGGCGAAATTGCGGCAGATGTACGGATGGATGCTTTGCGGCAGGAGAACAAAAGTCTCCAAAGCCTGATGAAAGAGGTCACAGGCTATAAAGAAGGAAACCTTGAGGAGCTTTTATCATAAAATTTAATTACGAACAGCAAAAAACACCGAGGTCTGTTGATCTCGGTGCTTTTGCTTCATTGACAGAAAAAGTTAGCCATGATATACTCAGTCTTAGAAAATTGAGAAAAATTATCATTAGATATGGAATCGAGGAATTTTATGACATTAAATGAGCTTCCTGTCGGGAAAGCGGCTGTTATTACGAAGGTAGGCGGAGCAGGTGCGCTGCGCTGCCGTCTGTTGGATATGGGGCTGATTCCCAAAACGAAAATTGTAATTACAAAGGTAGCGCCGATGGGAGATCCCATCGAGCTGCGTCTGCGTGGCTATACTCTGACCATCCGTATTGAGGATGCGAAGAATATTGAAGTGAAGGAGGGAGAACCCGCATGATTTTTGCATTGGCAGGCAATCAGAACTGCGGCAAAACGACCCTATTTAACCAGCTGACAGGCTCCAATCAGCATGTCGGCAATTTCCCCGGAGTAACGGTAGATCAGAAAATCGGTGAAATCCGCGGGCAGAAGGATTGCTCAGTGGTGGATTTGCCGGGAATCTACTCCATCCGTCCCTATACCAGTGAGGAAATCGTTACCAGAGATTTTATTCTGAATGAAAAGCCTGATGGCATTATCAATATCGTAGATGCAACCAATATCGAGAGAAATCTTTATCTGACCCTGCAGCTGATTGAGATGAATATTCCCATGGTTTTGGCGCTGAATATGATGGATGAAATGCGTAATAATGGCGGCACAGTGGATATCAGCCGCATGAGTGAGGAGCTGGGGATTCCCGTTGTTCCCATCAGTGCGATTAAAAATGAAGGAATTGAGGAGCTGCTGCAAACGGCGCTCCATGTTGCAAGGGACAGGCAATATCCGCAGATTTATGATTTTTGCCCCTCTGGCCCTGTGCATCGTTGTATCCATTCTGTTTGCCATCAGATTGAGGATCATGCGGAAAAGGCAGGTATTTCTGTCCGCTTTGCCGCAACAAAGCTGATTGAGGGAGATCCCTCGATTGCCGAAAAGCTGAGCCTTGACCAAAATGAATTGGAGCTGATTGAGCACAGCATCATTCAGATGGAGGAGGAGCATGGCATGGATCGAAATGCCGCTCTGGCAGACATGCGGTATGATTTCATCGAGAAGGTCTGTGCCGCAACGGTGATTAAGCCGCAGGAGAGCAAGGAGCATCTGCGGAGTGTAAAAATCGACAGCGTGCTGACGAATAAATACCTTGCGATTCCGATTTTTATTGTTGTGATGTTTCTGGTGTTTTATCTGACCTTTAACGTATTCGGGGCGTTTTTGAGCGACCTTCTGGCGGCAGGCATTGATTGGGTAACGGCAGTGGTGGATAAGGCGCTGACGGCTTACGGCATTAACCCTGTGGTACATAGCCTGCTGATTGATGGTGTGTTTGCAGGTGTGGGCAGTGTGCTAAGCTTTCTGCCGATTATTGTGGTGCTGTTTTTCTTCCTTTCTATTCTGGAGGATACCGGCTATATGGCACGGATTGCCTTTGTGATGGACAAGCTGCTGCGAAAAATCGGACTTTCCGGCAGAAGCATTGTGCCGCTTCTGGTTGGCTTTGGCTGTACCGTTCCTGCCGTTATGGCAACGCGTACCCTTTCCTCGGATAGAGACAGACGCATGACGATTCTGCTTACGCCGTTTATGAGCTGCTCCGCAAAGATTCCCATTTATGCGGTCTTTGCAGCGGCATTTTTCCCGCAGCGTGCGGCACTGGTGATGATTGGACTGTATGCCGCAGGGATGCTTGTCGGAATTCTGATGGCATTGCTGATTGGCAAAACCGTTTTCAGAGGGAATCCTGTTCCCTTCGTTATGGAGCTGCCGAATTATCGCTTCCCTTCCGCAAAAAGCGTGTTCCTTCTCATGTGGGATAAGGCGAAGGATTTCCTGCAAAGGGCATTTACGATTATCTTTGTGGCAACCGTGTTAATCTGGTTCCTGCAAAGCTTTGACAGCCGTCTGAATGTGGTGGCGGATAGTGCAGATAGCCTGCTTGCCATGATGGGGCATTGGCTGGCACCCGTTTTTGCACCACTTGGTTTTGATGATTGGCGGATTCCCACAGCACTCATTACAGGCTTTTCCGCAAAGGAGGCAGTGGTCAGCACCTTGGGCGTTCTGACGGGAACCTCTATGGAGACCTTGGGAACGGCATTGACAGGATTGTTTACGCCGCTTTCTGCTATCAGCTTTCTTGTTTTTACCTTATTATATACCCCCTGCATGGCGGCGATTGCGGCAGTAAAGAGAGAGCTGGGCAGTGGCGTGTTGGCAGGCTGCGTCGTGGTGCTGCAGTGCGTGGTTGCGTGGGCAGCTGCCTTTTTGGTATATCAGGGCTTAAGCCTGTTGTTCTGAGGAGGAAGGCGCATGGGAATTTTGGATTACCTCATTCTTGCAGGAATTGCAGTCGGCATCCTTGCGGCAGTGCGGCATTTGAAAAGGAATTCGGGCTGTGGCGGCTGCGGTGGAGATTGTAGCCACTGTGAGAAGAAAAAATAGAAAAATTTTTGGCGAAATTTTCTTTTCAGAGGATTTCTATGGGATAAGTGCAAGAGGAAAAGAAGGGTATTTTTCTTTCCTCTGTGCACTTCTTTTTTTTACGGAAAAGCAGGCGGAAAAAATTTGCAATTTTTCACAAATAAACATTTTTTCTCAATAAGAAGGGGTTGACAGAGAAAATTAGTCATGGTAAACTCTAATTAAATTAGTTATAACTAACAAAAGAAGGAGAGGATCCAATGAACCTGACACATGTGCAAGAAGGCACAGAACATATCGTCAAGGCGATTGTGACAGATGATGAAGAAATGGATGCATTTCTTTTTTCTTTGGGCTGCTATGCAGGCGAACCTATTACAGTTGTAAGGCGTGTAAAGGGCGGCTGTGTGGTATCCATCAAGGATGGTCGCTATAATATCGACAATCATCTGGCAGAGGCCATTGAGGTAGAGTGAAAGAAAAAGTAAGAAAAAGAATGAAGTATAAGTGGTGGATTTATTCACCACATATATTTTGTGCTTGGGTTAGATTCAGCTAACCGAAGCGGGAAAACTAAAGGAGTAGAAAGAAGATCAAAAGCTCATAGGAGGAACAGAAAAATGAGAATTGCATTGGCGGGGAATCCCAACAGCGGTAAGACCACCATGTACAATGCGCTCACAGGCAGAAATGAACGTGTTGGTAACTGGGCAGGTGTTACGGTAGACAAAAAAGAATTTCACATCAAGAAGAATTTCTATGATGGCGCAGAGGAACTGATTGCAGTCGATTTGCCCGGTGCTTACTCCATGTCTCCCTTCACATCTGAGGAGAGCATCACAAGTACCTATGTTAAAAATGAACATCCCGATGTTATTATCAATATCGTGGATGCAACAAATCTGAGCCGTTCTCTGTTCTTTACAACACAGCTGCTGGAATTGGGTATTCCTGTTGTTGTTGCACTGAACAAGAGCGATATCAACGAAAAGAAGGAAACAAAGATTGATGAAAAGCTGCTGTCCGAAAAGCTGGGCTGCCCCGTTATCAAAACAGTTTCCGTTACCGCATCCGATAAGGGGCTTCTGGAGGTTGTAAAGGCAGCCGTAGCGCAGAAGGGCAAAGAGCAGAAGGCACCCTATTGGGAAGGTAATGTAGATCTGACCGATAAGAACGCAGTTACAGAATCCGACAGAAAGCGTTTTGAATTTGTAAACGGCGTTGTAAAGCAGGTGGAAACAAGAAAGATTCTGACAAGAGAGAAAAACAGTCAGGATAAGCTGGATGCTATTCTGACAAACCCCATCGGCGGTATCTTAATCTTCGTTGTGGTTATGTTCCTGGTATTCAATATCTCCCAGTCTCAGCTGGGGCCCTATCTGGCAGATATTCTGACAGGTTGGATTGAGTCCTTCCAGGGCTTCGTTGCAGATAAGCTTTCCGGCGCATCTCCCTTCATGCAGGCACTGGTAGCAGATGGTATCGTCGGCGGTGTTGGTGCCGTTGTCGGCTTCCTGCCTCTGGTAATGGTAATGTATTTCCTGATGGCTCTCTTGGAGGACTGCGGCTACATGGCGCGTGTATCCATGGTTCTGGACCCCATCTTCAAAAAGGTTGGTCTGTCCGGTAAATCCGTCATTTCCTTCGTTATCGGTACCGGCTGTGCAATCCCCGGTGTTATGGCGGCGCGTACCATCAGAAACGAAAGAGAACGCAGAGTAACAGCAATGCTGACATCCTTCATGCCTTGTGGTGCAAAGCTGCCCGTAATCGCGCTGTTCGCAGGTGCATTCTTCGCAGACGCATCCTGGGTTGGTACCCTGATGTACTTCGTAGGTATTATTCTGATTTTTGTCGGCGCACTGCTGATTAACAAAATCGCAGGTCATAAGGTAAGAAAATCCTTCTTCATTATGGAGCTGCCCGAATACAAAATCCCCAGCCTGAAAAGAGCATTCTATTCCATGTGCTCTCGTGGTAAGGCTTATATCGTAAAAGCCGGTACTGTAATTCTGGTATGTAACACAGTCGTACAGATTATGCAGTCCTTCACATGGCAGCTGCAGCTGGTAGAAGAGGGCATGGAGCATACCTCCATTCTGGCTTCTATCGCTTCTCCCTTCGCAGTTCTGCTGATTCCTCTGGGCTTCGGCGCATGGCAGCTGGCAGCAGCAGCAATCACAGGCTTTATCGCAAAGGAAAACGTAGTTGGTACGCTGGCAGTTTGCTATGGCGTAACAAACTTCATTGATACAGAGGAATTGGCACTGGTAGGCGGCGGCAATCAGGTTGCAACCATTATGGGTCTGACAAAGGTAGCTGCTCTGGCATATCTGATGTTCAACCTGTATACACCTCCCTGCTTCGCGGCAATGGGTGCGATGAACTCTGAAATCAAGAGCAAAAAATGGCTGTTCGGCGGCATTGGTCTGCAGTTTGCAACAGGCTTCACAATCGCATTCTTCGTATACCAGATTGGTACACTGATCACAACCGGCTCTCTGGGCAATGGCTTCATCCCCGGCCTGATTGTGGTTATCCTGATCGCTGCATTCATTGCACATCTGATTGTGAAAGCAAACAAGAGTATTGCAAAGGAATATGCGCTTGGCAATAACATGAGCAATAGCGCAAAGAGCGCATAAGTTCGCATAAAAAGGAGTCATAAGTATGATAGATATTATCGTTGGTTTATTAGTGGTAATTATTATTGGTGCAGCATTGTTCTACATCAGAAAAGAGAAAAAGAAAGGTGCATGCGTAGGTTGCCCCTATTCCACACGTTGCCAGAAGCATCACCCCGGTGATTCTGACCACAGCTGTGACTGTCATACAGAAAAATAAATATCGAATCCTCTCTCCGCCCCTTGCAGGAATTTCCTGTGAGGGGCATTTTATATATCCGTTTTGCAGAAAAGGCGCGTCCTGTCCGCGCTGTAATTTCCTCTCTGACAGGCGTTCGCGGCACAACCCGACTTCGCAGTCATCCGAAAATCAAAACCCATCTGACAGCCGCAGAGAGGACGAATAAATCCCCATCCCAATCATCCAAAACATTATACCTCTTTCGCAGCGGAACAAGAGGGAAAGAACACCACCACCGATCCAGTACACTGCCCCAAAGCGCGAAGAGCAGGGAAGTTAAGAGGGTGGGAGCATGAGCAGGGGAGAGCATCCCGAAAAAAGCATAACAAAAACGAGCCCATGCGGACTCGTTTTCGTTTTTAGAGAGATAATAGAGTTTAAATTTAAGAGAGTTTATTTGAGGAGTTTTTTACCTTCGGCATCTGCCGAAGATTTATAGAAACATCTGAGTCAGATGCTATCTAACGAATTAGTATGCGCCGAAGCCTTCGCCGAATGCTGTGCACTGCACTTTTGCATCAGCATCGGGGAAACCGTTTACCATCAGACCATCGTCATACAGGTTCGCGCCTGTTTTTGTTGTTCTTTCTGCCCAGTCGCGCATCCACTGTCCGTCGCCCCAGCCGTAGGAACCAAACAGAGCAACCTTTTTGCCGCCCAGCTTGCCTTCGATAGAGGAGAAGAAGGGATCAAATTCGCCTTCTTCCAGAACTTCGTCACCCATTGCGGGGCAGCCGAAAGCGATTTTGTCATATTCTGCAATATCGCCTGTGAACTGATCTACGGAGTACAGCTCTGTGCCTTCGCCCATACCTGCTGCGATTGCACTTGCCATTGCTGCTGTGTTGCCTGTGCCGCTCCAATAGATAACTGCTTTTTTCATAATGTTTTGCCTCCTAAGATGTAATTTTTGAGATGTAATTGTGTTTTTTATATCGCTGCGCCGGTGCGTGCCGGTGTCAAAAGAGACACAATATCTGCACCTGCGGAAGCTTGCTCCAAGAGTCTTTTTCTGCATCTGGCATAGCTGCGGAATGTATGCAGGGCGGCCTTGCCGTCGCCGTAAACCTTCCAGTCGCCAACCAGCTTGTAGTTATGCCCTTTTTCGCGAATGAATGCGAAAACGTCCTCTGCGGGGTAGCCGAAGAAGAACCCGATCTCGTGCGGAAATTCTGCGCCCTGAATGATACGCTTGCGCAGGATGCACAGGGTTTCATAAAGGGAGGCTTCCTCATCCGGCGTTTCGGGGTAGCCCTGCTTGATGAGGAATTCCTTTACAGCGGGCTGCTTGAAATAATGCAGCATCATATCCTTGCGGTAAACAAGAAGATATACCCGCTGTTTTTTGCAGTAAAGATATTCAACGGAAATGCCCAGGGGGGCAAGCTCTTTTTTATATCTGTCGATTTCCTTGCGATAGTCTGTCAGGCAGTTAATCGAAAAGGAGAACAGGTTTGCCTGCTTTCTGCCCAAAAGGGCGGGGGAGGCAAAATATAACAGGTCTTTTTCAAAATCAGACATGAAATACCTCCTTATTAGTTAGCTGTTACTAACTTTTGGTGAAAAATATAACTCAGGCACAACAATATTGACCCAAAATACGCTTTAATGCAGAAGAAGAACTGCTGTGGCTGCGCTCAATGGTAATATTGTTTTTTTCTGCCTCCTGTACTGCGCCGTTTACCATGATGTGGGAAACAGTGCTGGTGAAAAGGATAATCAAATCCGCCTGACCAATCTGTCCTTTGAAATTGCCGGGTAGCTGTGTAAATACTTTACAGTTGAATTTTTTACAGATATCCATGTATTGACGAACCATTCTGTCATGTCCGCCTACAATGACAACGCTCATGAGGATGACCTCCTTTCAAAGATTAGTTAGTCTTAGCTAACTTATGCGCCTATCATAGCATGCGGAAAAAAGAATGTCAAGTAATTCCTAGAGAATTTATGTGAAAAAGATTCTCAAAAAGTCGATTCCTTGAGAATGGCTCATATTTTTTGGGAAAGCAGAGAAACTAAGAAAAATGATTTTCGGGAGGGAAAAGAAATGATAGAACGAAAAGTGGTTTTAAAAAATCGGACGGGGCTGCATGCGCGTCCGGCATCGGAGCTGGTTGCCTTCGCGAAGGAATTGCCCTGCAAGGTTTATTTGGAGCATAACGGCAAAAAAGCCGCGGCAGACAGCATCCTGCAGCTTCTTGCGTTGGGGGCAAAGGAGGGCAGCGAGCTTGTGCTTTCTGCGGATGGCGAAGGGGATAAGCATTCTGTGGAAAAACTGGAAGCCTTTCTGGCGATTCTGGAGGGATAAGTCTGGATGGATAAGCATGGAAGAAATCAGAACGGAGCAGCAGAGCGGCGGCATTGCCATCGGAAAGGCTGTTTTGCTGAAGCAGCCGGATTTGGCGGCGGAGCGGCGTGAAATCACTGCGGCGGAAGCTGAGAAGGAGCAGGCGGCATTTCGGCGTGCGGCGGAGCAGGTGAGGGAGGCACTGCGCCCGCTTGCGCGAACAAACGCTATTTTCGCCGCCCATCTGGATATGGCAGAGGATGCAACGCTTTTGCAGGGCGTGGAAGAAAAAATTGCCGCAGGGAAAAATGCGGAATGGGCATTGGAGGAGGAAACGGAGGAGCTTTCCGGGATGCTGGAAAGTCTGGAGGATGCCTATCTGCGCGAGCGTGCGGCAGATGTGCGTGATGTATGCCGGCGGATAATGGCGGCGCTCAAGGGAGTCTCGGAGACCTCCCTTCGGGATATCACCGAGAAGGCCATTCTTTTTGCAGAGGAGCTCCATCCCTCCGATACCGCTCAGATGGATTTTCGATACATCCGAGGGATGGTGACGGAAAAGGGCGGCGCAACCAGCCATGTTGCTATTCTGGCGCGCAGTCTGGAAATTCCTGCCCTTCTGGGGGTGGAAGGGATTCTAAAAAAGGTACGGGAGGGCGAAGCCGTCATTCTGGATGGAAAGGAGGGGCGGCTGATTTTTTCTCCCGATGACAAAACGCAGGCGGCGTATCAGGAAAAGCAGCAGGCGGAAAAGGAGGTGAAGCGGAAGCTGAAGGAGATGACCCGCCTGCCTGCTGCTACAACGGATGGGCGGCAGGTCGCGCTTTTTGCCAATGCAGGCAGTCTCAGAGATATTGAGCTGGCGAAAAAGCATGGCGCGGAGGGCATCGGTCTGTTCCGCAGTGAGTTTTTATATATGGAAAGCAGCCGCTTCCCGACAGAGCAGGAGCAGTTTGAAATTTATAAGCAGGCGGCGGAAATGCTGAAAAAGCCGATTACCATTCGCACCTTGGATATCGGTGGGGATAAAAACCTGCCGTATTATCAGTTTGAAAAGGAAGAAAATCCGTTTCTGGGGTGGCGCGCCATTCGCTTCTGTCTGGATATGCGCGATGTGTTCAAAACACAGCTGAAGGCGATCCTGCGTGCCGCTGCCTTCGGGGATATCCGCATCATGTACCCCATGATTGTTTCCGTAGAGGAATTTCGTAAAGCAAATGCCATTTTGGAGGAATGTAAGGCGGAGCTGCGCGAGCGAAAGCTGCTGTTTCGGGAAAGCATCAGCACGGGCATCATGGTAGAAACGCCGGCGGCGGCTTTTATAGCGGAGGAATTGGCGAAGGAGGCTGATTTTTTCAGCATCGGCACGAATGATTTAACACAGTATATCCTTGCGGCAGATCGCGGCAACCAAAAGCTGACCAAGCTTTATAGCCCCTTTCATCCTGCGGTGCTGCGTGCGGTGGCGAAGGTAATCGCGGCAGGGCATAAGGAGGGCAAGGAGGTTGGGATGTGCGGCGAATTTGCGGCAGATGCAAGAGCGGTGCCGCTTCTTCTTGGCATGGGTCTGGATGAATTCAGCATGGTATCCAATGAAATTGCGGCGGTGCGCTATCAGGTGCGAGGGCTTGCCGCAAAGCAGACTGCGGAGCTTGCGCGAAGGGCTCTGGCGGCAGGAACGGAAAAAGAGGTCAGGGGATTACTGGAACGCTGAAATCGAAATGCTGAAATCGAAATACTGAAATCGGAGCGAAGAATCAGTGGAAAAACACAGTGGACACATCTGCAAAAACGGCTGAAAAGAGGTGTCCACTCGGTGTCCACTCTGTCCATAAGTCCGCAAAAGTGGACACCCTGCGGACAGCTGCCGAATTTTGGCATATTTTCGCCTAGTTTCAAAGAATCTCCCGTTGCATAGCCGCAGGATTTTGTAGTACAATAAAATAGAAGAGATATGGCAATTTAGTCGAAGGAGGAACCCCTTTGGAAATTATAAATTGGAAAGAATTACTTTATCCCTATGAGCAGGCGGTGGAGGAGCTGCTGCTAAAGTTCAAAAATCTGGATAAAGAATGTCGACATTTAGGCATTTATTCTCCTGTCGATTCTGTCACGGGCAGGCTGAAAACCCCTGCCAGTATTCTGGATAAGGCAGGCAGAAAGCATATCGCCCCCGAGCATATCGAGGAGGAAATCGAGGATATCGCAGGCATTCGCATTCTCTGCCAATTCGTGGAGGATATCCAAAAGGTGGTTGATATGGTGCGTTCCCGCACGGATATGACCATCGTGCAGGAGAAGGATTACATAACAAATACGAAGGCGAGCGGCTACCGCAGCTACCACATCATCATCCGCTATCCGCTCAGCACGGCGCTGGGGCCGAAGGAGGTTTTCGCGGAAATTCAGATTCGCACAAACGCAATGAATTTCTGGGCAACGGCGGAGCATTCCCTGCGGTATAAATACAGCGGCAACATTCCGCAGGAGCTGCAGGACAGACTGCATAACTGCGCGGAGGCGGCGTTCCATCTGGATCAGGAAATGTCTACGATTCGCGAGGAAATCACGAATGCACAGCGGCTGAATGAAATCCGCAGAAAGATGACCTCGAATATTCTGGATAACATCCAGAAGCTGCATTTTATGCTGAATCTGGAGGATATGAGCGCCATCAATAAGGAATTTTCGGATGTATGGAACAGCAACGATATTGATAAACTGCGCGAATTCAACGAAAGACTGAATGTGCTGGTGGAGGTTTATCGGATATAAGAAAGGAAGGGAGAAAATGGCACTTTTTGCCATTGCAGACCTGCATTTTGCCTTTTCCGTGGATAAGCCCATGGATATTTTTGGGGAAAACTGGAAGAATCACAGTGAAAAAATCATCGCAAGCTGGAAGGAGCATATCACCGAAGAAGATACCGTTCTTCTGCCGGGAGACCTTTCCTGGGGGATGCGGATTGATGAAGCGGCGGCGGATTTGGATGTGATTTACAGCCTGCCGGGGAGAAAAATTCTGCTTGGCGGCAACCATGATTACTGGTGGAAATCCTCCTCAAAATTAGAGGCGAGATACCCCGGAATGCGGTTTCTGAAAAACAATTTTGATCGATATGAGGATTGGCATATCTGCGGCACAAGGGGCTGGCTTTGCCCGAATGATGTGCAGTTTACGGAGCAGGATAAAAAGATTTATGAAAGGGAGCAGGTGCGGCTCAGGCTGTCTCTGGATGCCGCCATGCGCGATGGTGCGGAAAAAATCATACTGATGATGCACTTTCCGCCGATGAATGATAAGCAGGAGGATTCTGCATTTACGGCGTTATTTCGGGAATATCCCATCAAAAAGGTGATTTATGGGCATCTGCATGGCGCGGCAAGCCATAAAACAGCATTTGAAGGAAAACGGGAAGGCATTGATTATGCGCTGATTGCGGCGGATTATATTGCGTTTTGTCCGAGGCGGATTCTATAAGGAGGCAGGCAAGTGAATATCGACAGGAAAAAAATACGGATATTTCTTTGTGCCCTTTGGCCCGGCGGCGGCTATATGTACTTCGGCATGATGAAGAAGGGGACAATGGTGATGGCACTTTTTACGGCGGTTACGGGGATGACGCTGACGATTGGATGGAAATTCCTTGCGTTTTTGCTGCCCGTTATCTGGTGCTACTGCTTTTTTGATACCTTCCATGTTGCAAAGTTGCCTGAGGAAATCCGCGAATTTGAGGATCAGGATTGCTGGGATACGGTGGTTGCGTTTGTGAAAAGCGACCCGCTGAAGCGCTTTGAGGAAAAGAAAACACTGGCAGGCGTGCTGATTCTGCTTGCGGCACTTTATACGATGATTTATGGCGTATTTCTGCCGTTCTTCCGCTGGAGTGAGGAGCTGCGGCTGGTGCGGATGGCATTGACGGCAATTCCCCCTGCGGTGATTGCGGTGCTGCTATTCATGGTCGGCAGAAATATTTTGCAGAAGGAGCAGGACAGAAGGGATGCCGAGGCAGGCATTGCGGAGACGGATGCACCCGATGTGGAGGAGACTGCTCTGGAGGAAGGCAATGTAGAACAGCTGGTGGAGGCGGTTCTGGGGGCAGAAGCCGAAAAGGAAGCAGAAGAAACGGCGGAAGCGGAAGAAGTTGAAGCAGAAAATGCCGATAAAGCAGAAGAAACAGAAAAAACAGAAATCAAGGAAACGGCATAAATAAAAGGTCTCTTGGACGAAATATCCAAGAGACCTTTTTGCTGTTATTTTTTCTTTGATTTTTTCTTTACGGATGATTTTTTCGTTTTGCCCTTTGCAGGCTTTTTTTCGGGTTTTTTGACGGGTTTGGTTTCCTCTTTTTTGCGGACGGAATAGCCGAAGGTGCCGATTTTTCTGCCCAGACCGTAATACGCGCCATGCGAGTAGCAGATAGGCTTTGCACGGTCGAAATGGAACTTGCCTGTTTCATCTAAATATTCATCGCTGACCTGCACGGAAACAACCTCCGCGAGGAACATATCATGCGTGCCGAGGGGGATAATTTCCTTTACCTTACATTCGATATTTACAGGGCTTTCATAAATGATGGGTGCATTGACCTTTTCGCCCTTCTTTGCGGTGAGGTGCATGGCTTCAAATTTATCCAAATCTCTGCCGCTGCGCACGCCGCAGAAATCGCAGGCATACACTAGCCTTTCCGTAACCAGATTGATGACAAATTCGCCCGTTTCCTTGATGATATTGTAGGAATGGCGGCTCGGACGGATGGAAACGTAGGTCATGGCAGGGTCGCTGTTGACAGTGCCTGTCCATGCTACGGTGATGATATTTTTCTGCTCCATTGTGCCGCAGGAGACCATAACGGCAGGGACGGGATAAATGACAGTCCCCGGTTTCCAGATATCTTTTCCCATAGTGCTGTACTCCTTTCATGGGTTTCTTACTGCTTATCTTAGTATGAAGCGAGGCGGTTTGTAAAGAGAAAAAATGAATTTTACTTGTAAAACCGACATGGCTTCGGTATGATAAAATCAAACAAAAACGATAGGAGAAGAACGATGAAGCTACCTTTAAAATATACCGAAACAATGAAAGCACTTCTGGGGGAGGAATATGACGCATATCTCGCCTCTTTTGACGAGGAGCGATTTTACGGACTGCGCGTGAACACGCTGAAGCTTTCCGCAGAGGAAATGGCGGCGAGGGGAGTATTTTCTCTTAGACCTGTGCCGTGGTGCGAAACGGGGTTTTATTATGACGGGGCAGAACGCCCTGCCAAGCATCCGTATTACCATGCAGGGCTGTATTATTTGCAGGAGCCAAGCGCCATGAGCCCTGCGGCAACGCTGCCGATTGAGAAGGGGGACAGGGTGCTTGACCTTTGTGCCGCACCCGGAGGGAAAACCACGCAGCTTGGCGCAAGACTGGGCGGAACGGGACTTCTGGTTGCGAATGACATCAGTGCAGGCAGAGCGAAAACGCTTCTGAAAAATGTGGAGCTTGCGGGAATACGCAATGCGATTGTGATGAGCGAAACGCCGGAGCGGATTGCGGAGCGGCTACCGAATTTTTTTGATAAGATTCTGGTGGATGCGCCTTGCAGCGGCGAGGGAATGTTCCGTAAGGAGCCGGATATGGTGAAAAGCTGGGATGCGGATATGCTTGCGTTTTGCCGCAGTGAGCAGGCGAAGATTCTGGAGGCATGCGCACCGATGCTCAAGGCAGGCGGGATGCTCCTTTATTCCACCTGTACCTTTTCGCCGGAGGAAAACGAAAAAAGCATTGGCGATTTTCTGGAACGCCATCCCGAATTTGAGCTGATGCCGATTGCAAAGAAAAACGGCTTTGCGGAAGGGCTTGCACCGTATACGGACTGCGCCAGACTCTATCCGCACAGGCTGAAGGGCGAGGGACATTTTCTGGCACTGCTGCGGAAGAAGGAGGCGGCAGAGGGCAAGGCGATTCCTGCGGAAAGTGGTGGATGGACAAAGGAAATGGATGCCTTTGGGGACTTTGCAAAGGAGGTTTTGCAGGAGAAGCCGAAGGGAATTTATAAAATTTACGGCGAGGGGCTGTATCTTCTGCCGGAAGGGACACCGAAGCTGGAAAAGCTGCGCGTACTGCGGACGGGATGGATGCTTGGAACGCTGAAAAAGGGGCGGTTTGAGCCTTCGCAGGCATTTGCAATGGGACTGCGTAGGGAAGAAGTAAAGCATACGGCGGATTTTTCTCTGGAGGATGAACGGGTGATTCGATATTTGAAGGGGGAAACGGTTGAGGCGGAAGGCAAGGATGGCTGGACGCTGGTTTGCGTGGACGGGTTTCCGCTTGGCTGGGCAAAACGGCAGAAGGGACGCTTGAAGAATAAATACGCTGTCAGCTGGAAATGGGAATAAAAATGTGTACAATAGACAGACATTTGTTTGATTCCTGTTGACAAATGCGGAATCGCCTGTAAAATAGAACTATCATAGGCAGACATAAAAGAAAAGAAGGAGTGGAACAAATGGCATTGACATATATCGGTACAAGAGACAGAAGCATCAAGGCAACAGCGTCCGAGGCGATTCTGCGGGGGATTTGTCCCGATGGGGGGCTGTATATTCCGGAGGAGATTCCCAAAATGGAGAAATCCCTGGAGGAGCTGGGCAAGCTGAGCTATCAGGAGCTGGCGTATGAGGTGCTCAGCAAGTTTTTGGATTTCACGGAGGAGGAGCTGAAGGCGTGCATCAGGGGGGCGTATGATGAGAAATTCGATACACCTGAGATTGTGCCTGTGGTGAAAAAGGGCGATGCACTGTTTTTGGAATTATTCCACGGGAGAACACTGGCATTTAAGGATATGGCACTTTCCATACTGCCCTATCTGATGAAAACGGCGGCGAAAAAGAACGGTCTGGATAAGGAGATTGTGATTCTGACTGCGACAAGCGGCGATACAGGCAAGGCGGCACTGGAGGGCTTTGCAAACGTGGAGGGTACAAGAATTATGGTATTCTTCCCGGAGGATGGGGTTAGCCCCGTGCAGAAGCTGCAAATGAATACACAGGAGGGCACGAATACCTGCGTGGTTGGCATCAAGGGGAACTTTGATGATGCGCAGTCGGCGGTAAAGAGCATTTTCACGGATAAGGCGCTGGAGCAGGAGCTGGCGGCGAAGGGATTCCAATTTTCTTCGGCGAACTCCATCAACATCGGCAGACTGGTGCCGCAGATTGTATATTATTTCTGGGCATATTTGCAGGCGGTACGCATGGGCGAAATCAAAAACGGAGAGGCACTGAATTTTACTGTGCCGACAGGGAACTTCGGGGATATTCTTGCAGGATGGTATGCCATGAAGATGGGGCTGCCTGTGGGGCATTTCGTTTGTGCCTCCAATGATAATAAGGTGCTGTACGATTTCTTCCGCACGGGGGAATATAATAAAAACAGAGCCTTCCATGTAACGGTTTCTCCCTCCATGGATATTCTGATTTCCAGCAATCTGGAACGTCTGCTGGCACACATGGGCGGACAGACCGCGACAAAGGCGGAAATGGAAAGCCTGAACAGGGACGGCGTATACCATGCGGAGATTACGGAAAAGAGCATTAGCGGCGAATATGCAACAGAGGCGGAAACCTTTGCGGCAATCAAGGATTTCTACGAAAAAACAGGCTATGTGATGGATACGCACACAGCAGTTGCCTATGCGGCATATCAGAAATATAAGGCGGAGAGCGGCGACAATACGCCGATGGTGATTGTTTCCACCGCAAGCCCGTATAAATTCACAAAGGACGTAATGACAGCACTGGATGCGAAATACAAGGATGGGGATGCCTTTGCATTGCAGGCGGATTTGGAGAGAATCAGCGGCGTGGCTGTGCCTGCACCCATTGTAGGCTTGGAGCATAGACCGATTCTGCATAAGAACGTCTGCGAGAAAAATGAGATTAAGGAAGTTGTGAAAAACTGGCTGAAATAAAAAAAAGGAGGCGCGTATGGAAGAAAAAAGGCTTGAACATCCGGAGGAAAGACAGGACGAAAAGCAGGAGAAAAAGAAGCAGTATCCTGTGACGCGCAGGGATTTTTACGGCTGTGTGATCATTCTGCTGATTGCGGTTTTCTTACAGGGGATGCAGACAAGAGCGCTCATCCGCAGGGAAGCGCAAAACATGAACAACAGATGCCAGAATATAGAATCGCAGATGTGGAACAGCATCAGTAATATCCAAGACGGCATTGCGAGCAGCTTGGCGGAAGCGGATAACCCCTTGCAGGAGAGCAGTGTGGAGATTGTAGCGGCAAATCTGAAGGAGAAAAAGGTGACGCTTCGCATGACGGCAATGCCGAAGGAATGGAAAACGGGGGATACCTCCTTGAAGTTCTATCTTTCCTGCGATGGCGGCGAAAAGATTGCCGTTGATGCGGCGGCAGGTGCAGACCATAGCTTTACGGCGGAAAAGGAAATACCCTTCTGCGAGGTTGCGGCAGTTACGGCAATCCTGCAAAGAGGGGATACGGAATATCCTTCTGATTTGGGCGAAACGAGTGTAGCGGGTGTGGTATATCCTTTCTTTAGCGGTGATTTTTTTGGCAGCTATTCATGGGTAGCTGTTGGCAAAGAGGCAACGGTCGGTGGAGACATCGATGTAGAGGTACAGCCGAGCGACTGGATGATGCAGAAGGACAAGAGCCTGACGCTGAAAAATCCCACAGTCGAGATTTATGTGGACGGAAAACGCGTACAGAAGCATAAGATGCAGGCAGAAGTGGCAGATACGAATTTTACACGCTACACCTACACGATTGAAAAGGCGTTTAAGGTAAAAGAAGGACAGTACATTGAGGTTTACTTCAAGGCGGAGGATGAAAACGGCTTGAAATATACCTATCTGGTAGACCGCTCTCATGTGACAAACGGCGATGTAGAGACGGCGGAGTCGGCGGTTCCGGCGGCTGATTCGGTGCAGGAGGGCAGATTGAAAGTAGAATAACTTTTTAAGTTGAAAACGGGGTTTTCAACTTGCTGAGACAGAAGAATAAACCGTAGGTTCCGGCGGCGAATGCCTTGAAACCTACGGTTTTTTCGTTTCTTTGGCAGAAAAACGGAAAAGCATTGATTTTATTGCGTGCATGACGTAAAATAAAATCAGCATATTATGTGCGTTCGGCAGGGTGCCGGATGAAATGGATACTGATAAAAAAAGATAAGATAAAAAAGGAGACAAGCATCATGAAAATGTTCATTGACACAGCCAATGTTGACCACATCAGAGAGGCAAACGATCTGGGCGTAATCTGCGGCGTTACCACAAACCCTTCCCTGATTGCGAAGGAGGGCAGAGATTTCGTTGAGGTGGTAAAGGAAATTACAACCATCGTAGACGGTCCCATCAGCGCAGAGGTCATCAGCCTTGACCACGAGGGTATGGTAAAGGAAGCAAGAGAGCTGGTGAAAATCCATAAGAATATCGTTATCAAAATCCCTATGACACTGGAGGGTCTGAAGGCAGTTAAGATTCTGGCGGCAGAGGGCGTAAAGACAAACGTAACACTGATTTTCTCCGCTACACAGGCATTGATGGCGGCAAGAGCAGGTGCTACATACGTTAGCCCCTTCCTGGGCAGAGTAGACGATATCGGCTCTGTTGGGATGACACTGATCGAAGAAATCGTTGATATTTTTGATATCCACGGCATTGAAACAGAAATTATCGCGGCATCCATCCGTAACCCTCTGCATGTAATCGATGCGGCAAGAGCAGGCTGCCATATCGCAACCATCCCTTATAACGTGCTGATTCAGATGGCAAAGCACCCTCTGACAGATATCGGTATCGAAAGATTTTTGAAGGACTGGGAATCCGTACCCAAGAAATAAGATCGTTTTAAAACAGAAAAGAAGAAATTGAAACCTTTGGAGGAAAACCAAATGAATAACATGGACAACCTGACAATCAATACCCTGCGTTTTCTGGCGGCAGAGGCTATCCAGAAGGCAAAAAGCGGTCACCCTGGTCTGCCCCTTGGCGCGGCACCTGCGGCATATACCCTGTGGGCAAAGGAGCTGAAAGCAAACCCTGCAAACCCCAACTGGGATGACAGAGACAGATTTATTCTTTCCGCAGGACACGGCTCTGCACTGCTGTATTCCCTGCTGCATGTGTTCGGCTATGGGCTGACGATTGAGGATCTGAAAAACTTCCGTCAGAGAAATTCCCTGACACCCGGTCACCCCGAATATAAGCATACAACAGGGGTTGAGGTGACAACAGGCCCTCTGGGACAGGGCATTGCCAATGCGGTTGGTATGGCACTGGCAGAAAGCCATCTGGCTGCAAAATTCAACACACCCGAATTCAAGGTGGTAGACCATTACACATACGCACTCTGCGGTGATGGCTGCTTGCAGGAGGGCGTTGCCTCCGAGGCGGCTTCTCTGGCAGGGACAATGGGTCTGAATAAGATTATCGTACTGTATGACAGCAACCATATTACGATTGAGGGCGATACAGCAACCGCATTTGCCGAGGATGTGCTGAAGCGCTTTGAGGCTTACGGCTGGGACACACAGGAGGTTGCGGACGGCAATGATGTTGACGCAATTCAGGCAGCGATTGCGGCAGCGAAGAAATCCGACAAGCCCTCCATTATCAAGATTGAAACAAAAATCGGCTACGGCGCACCCAATAAGCAGGGCAAGGCTTCTGCACACGGCGAGCCTCTGGGCGAGGAGGAAATCAAGCTGACAAAGGAAAACCTGGGCTGGCCTTATGCCGACAAGGAATTCTTTGTTCCCGAAGAGGTGAAGGCACACGTTGCGGCAATCACAGCAGAGGGT
>OBJE01000764.1_pt1 | contig 23659 bp, 19 predicted proteins | sample 1519681 | NCBI WGS metagenome assembly OBJE01 (sample SAMEA3888898, study PRJEB22519) | human gut metagenome | biome: human gut; feature: human-associated habitat; material: faeces | place: Denmark | collected 2011 | reverse complement strand
AAGTATAACACAAACGTGTTAAATATCATAGAGATTTTTTCTTACGGTGGAGGTGTCCGATTTGGGAGGAAGAGCCTGTGGAAAAGGTTATCGAATGGTACGGAGAAACTTGTATACACCATTTTTTTGTTGCATAATAAGAGGAAAAAAATTATAATGAAAAGAAAATAGGCTAAACGCAAAGAATCCGCAAATGGAATCATATTTTGATGGATATTTGCCTGTAGCAGCAGGAGTAAGGGCTGCTGTAAGATATGAAAAGGAGACTTTTTTCATGTCAGATACACCTAACGAGAAAAAATTTATGAGGGAAAAGGTCGTAAAACCTCCGATCGATAAGCGCAGGGCCGCGGGCCGGATCCTGTGCTATGTTCTTTTTGCGGCCGTTTTCGGTGGAGTTGCTGCGGTGAGCTTTGTGGCATCACTTCCGACAGCGAAAAAGCTTTTGGGTAAAGAGCAGCCGGTGACCTCCGCACCGATCACGATCGAACGGGACCAGGATCCATCCGGCGAGCCGACACCGGTGGAGACCATGGCGGAGACCACAGGAGAGGGGATCCGCGCGGAAGATCTGAAGGATGAGGTGGATAAGATCGTTGGGGACGCCATGGAAAAGTTCCCATGGACGACGAAAAACCTCACCGAGTTAAACGACGCGTTCCGGAACATCTACCTGGAATCCGAGAAGAGTATCGTGACAGTTTCCGCAGTGAAAAACGACGTGGACTGGTTTGATAACCCTATTGAGACGACAGGACAGTATGCGGGAATCATCATCGCGGTGAATTCCAGCGAGGCGCTGATTCTGACAGGACAAAGCGCGGTGGCTGGAGCCGACTCCCTGCGGGTGACCTTTGGGGACGGATCCACGGCGGCAGTAGAACTGAAATCCCAGGACATCACCTCCAAGATGGCAGTTGTCAGTGCGAAGATCTCTGATATTGAAGAGCAGACCGTAAACTGGATGAAGGCGGTGGAACTCGGAAACTCCTATTCCGTCCGTACCGGGGACATGGTCCTCGCGGTGGGAAGTCCCTCCGGACATGTCCATTCCGTCAAGCAGGGGCTGATTGCCTATGTGGCAAAGGGAGTCCAGGCAGTGGATGGTCAGACGCGTATCCTGTATACCGAGTTTGAGAGCCATGCAGACGAGGGAACATTCCTCTTAAATCTTTCCGGCCAGCTGGTGGGCTGGGCAACCGACACTTATCAGTCCGGTGATAATGGACAGACGGAAGATAAGACGATGGCGATACCGATCTCGGAGTACAAGGGCGTGCTCCAGAAGCTCACAAACGGACAGTCCGCCCCGTATTTCGGAATCCGGGGACAGGATGTGACCTCCGTGATGATGGAGAGCGGAATCCCCAGCGGAGTATATATAACAGATTCCATTGCAGATGGACCTGCCTACAACGTGGGGATCCAGAACGGTGATATCCTGACAAAGATCAGGGACACGGAGATCCAGACGATCCGGGACTTCCAGAACCGGCTGGAGGACACGAAGACCGGAGATTCTGTAAAAGTTACGGTAAAACGGAAGTCTATTGATGAATATAAAGAGATAGAGTATCAAGTGACGATTGGAGCCAGGTAGTTATTACTGCCTGGCTTGTAACTGCTCAGACTTACTGAACAGTTATCTAGTCCAATAATAACGTTTCAGCCTTAAAACTGCAACGCTAGATGTAAAGACAGAAAACGTCTGTCGACGCAATGAATAGAAGGAGAGATTATGAGATTTATTGAAACATTCCGGGAAGGAAACCACATTTCGGATGTATACCTGTGCAAGACAAAACAGATCGCGCTCACAAAGAATGGAAAAGAGTACGGTTCTCTTGTACTGCAGGATAAAACAGGAACTGTTGACGCGAAGATCTGGGAGTTAAACTCTCCGGGAATCAACGAGTTTTGCGCACTGGATTACGTGTATGTTGACGCGGACGTGACTCTGTTCCAGGGACAAAACCAGTTAAATGTAAAACGGATCCGCAAGGCGGATGAGGGCGAGTACCATCCGGCAGATTATCTCCCGGTGACCACAAAGGACATCCCGACGATGCAGCATGAGCTCACCCAGTACATCACAACCATCAAGAACGAGTACTTAAGAAAGCTGGCATCCGGCTATTTCAACGACCCGGCGTTCATGAAGGCGTTCTCCTTCCATTCCGCGGCAAAGAGTGTTCATCACGGCTTCGTCGGCGGACTTTTAGAACATACCTTAAGTGTTGTAAAAATGTGCGATTACTTCAGTAAACAGTACCCGGTGCTGAACCGCGACCTGCTCTTGACGGCAGCGATGTTCCATGATATCGGAAAGACAAAAGAACTTTCCGCGTTCCCGGAGAATGACTACACAGATGACGGACAGCTTCTCGGTCACATCATCATCGGCTCCCAGATGGTAAAAGAGCGGATCGACACGATGCCGGGATTCCCGAAAAAGCTGGAGAGTGAGCTGATCCACTGCATTCTTGCACATCACGGTGAGCTTGAGTACGGTTCCCCGAAGAAACCAGCCCTGATCGAGGCGATGGCATTAAATCTTGCGGACAACGCGGACGCGAAAATGGAGACCATGACAGAGATCTTAAGAGGTGCCGGGGACAACATGGGCTGGCTCGGCTACAACCGCTTCATGGAGACGAATGTCCGCCGGACGAGTGAAAACTAGTATGTAGAAAAATTGACCCGCGGCGGATCATAAATCGTGCATAATTTTGATAATAATTTGTCATGGAAAGACAGATGACACGAAATGTCCGTGTGCAAAAGATATATGTGCGCTTTGCACTGATAAGAAACCGCAAAGATCAAAAAATAACGGTTGACAAAATCACTTTTGTGACTAAAATGAGTGTTGTTCATATTCAAATGCGATGAACGGGACAGGACTTTCTAACAGGATCTTATTCAGAGAGCTGCCGGTCGGTGCGAGGCAGATAAGAAATTAGAAGGTTATCACCTGGAAGCAGCCGGGATGAACAGCTCATTTTAGTAATTCCGGACGGAAACCTCACCGTTAAAAGGGGACCGATTCATCTGAGAGTACAGCAGATACTTGAGGAGGATGGGACTGAGAGGCCGGTTTTCCGGCAACAGAAGTGGTAACGCGGAGAATGTTAGATCCTTCGTCTTCTAAGGGAGCGATCCCTATGGAGACGGGGGTTTTTGTTTTTTCACCCCCTTTTGAATATGGATGGACTACAGGGACCGGAATTCGCGACATTCCGGTATGACGAAATGAATTTACAAAGGAGCGAAATGACATGAACACATTAGTAATCGTTCTCATCTCAGCTGTGTGTCTGTTATGCGGATATATGGTATACGGACGCTGGCTGGCAAAGACCTGGGGCATCGACCCGAAGGCAAAGACACCTGCCTACACACATGAAGACGGACAGGATTATGTACCTACAAACGGCTGGATCGTTTTCTCACACCAGTTTTCCTCTATCGCAGGTGCCGGCCCTGTAACGGGCGCTATCCAGGCGGCTGCATTCGGCTGGGTTCCGGTTCTTCTCTGGATCCTTGTCGGCGGTATCTTCTTCGGAGCGGTCACAGACTTCGGCGCTCTTTACGCAAGCGTAAAGAACGAAGGTAAGTCCATGGGACTCCTGATCGAGAAGTACATCGGCAAGACAGGTAAGCGGTTATTCCTGATCTTCTGTTGGTTATTTACCTTGATTGTTATCGCAGCCTTTGCTGACATGGTTGCAGGCACATTCAATGCTTATACGGTTAAGGATGGTGTTACAGAGCTGGCCGCAGCGGCTCAGACAAACGGTGCCGCAGGCTCCATTTCCATTGCATTTATCGTATTCGCGATGGTTTTCGGTGTTCTTCAGAAGAAGCTCAACCTTGAAGGCAAGGGCGAGTTCTTCGTAGGACTTGCATGCACGGTTGCATCTCTTGCAATCGGTATGGCATTTCCGTTGATCGGCGGTAAGGACGCATGGACAGGATTCACATTTGCGTATATCTTCTTTGCATCTGTTCTTCCGATGTGGCTCTTAAAGCAGCCGCGTGACTACATGACAACATTCATGTTTGCAGGAATGATCCTCGGCGCTGTTGTCGGTATTGTTGTTGCGCATCCGAACATGAACCTTCCGATGTACACAGGCTTCACAAATGAGAAGCTCGGAAACATGTTCCCGATCCTTTTCGTAACCGTAGCCTGCGGAGCCGTTTCCGGTTTCCACAGCCTCGTTTCCTCCGGTACTTCCTCCAAGACCGTTGAGAACGAGAACGATATGTTAAAAGTTGGTTACGGCGCAATGGTTCTCGAGAGCCTCTTAGCCGTACTTGCACTCTGTGTAGCAGGCGCCGCCGCAGCCGCTGACGGTACCGCAGCAGTAGGAACTCCGTTCCAGATCTTCTCCTCCGGCGTTGCTGGACTTCTTGAGATGTTCGGTCTTCCGATCTATGTTGCACAGTGCTTCATGACCATGTGTGTATCCGCTCTTGCTCTTACAAGCCTTGATGCAGTAGCACGTATCGGACGTATGTCCTTCCAGGAGCTTTTCTCCGTAGACGATATGGAGAATGCGGAGGGTTGGAGAAAATTCCTCTGCAACAAATATGTATCCACGATCATTACACTTGCATTCGGCTATATCCTTACAAGAGTCGGTTACTCCAACATCTGGCCGTTATTCGGAAGCGCAAACCAGCTGTTAAGTGCACTTGTTCTGATCACACTCTGCGTATTCTTAAAGGTAACAGGCAGACAGAACAAGACCCTGATCGTACCGTGCGTGATCATGCTCTGCGTAACCTTCACAGCACTGGTTCAGAGAACGCTTGCTCTTGTAAACGCATTCAGCGCAGGTACCGCAGTATTTATGGTTGAAGGACTTCAGCTGATCGTTGCGATTCTTCTTATGGTTCTCGGTGTGATCATCGTTGTCACATCCGGTAAGGAGCTGTTAAGCAAGAAGGCAGGTTCTGAGGCAAGAGCATAATCGAATCAGGTAAGCAGCAAAGTGGATTGCGAATACCCACTGGACATTGCGATTTACATAATGTTTAACGTATAGAGTTGATATGTTAAGACCGGTTTTCCGGTTCCGGGGACTTCTGAATGGGAGTTTTCGGGGCGCGGGGAGCCGGTTTTTTGTATTGACGTAAAAACGTGACTCATTTGAAAATGCGGATCGGATTCACTTTTTCACTGTTGTTTTGCCTGTATGCGGTATAGGGCAGAGATTTTCACGTTCGTTTATGTGATGGGGGTTGCAAATGCGGGAGTAATTCTTGTATACTTAAGAAAAACTGAGCATTGAGTCTTATTTTTAGGTCTGTTCTGCACTTTGTGTATTCGGTATATTCTCAGTACGGGATATACGCTATTAGTTTGGGTTAGTGAGGTGAAAGGACAGAGTGGGCTCAGCGATAAAAATGTACAACAAGAATATTTATATAGAAGGAACGAATTATGGAAATCAAGAAGAACGATAAATTTACAGTGACCATCGAGGATATGGGAGAGGACGGTGCAGGCATCGGCCGCGTGGACGGATACATCTGGTTTGTGAAGGACGCCCTGATCGGGGATACGATCGAGGCATCGGCCATGAAAATGAAAAAAAATTACGGATTTGCCCGCCTTGTGCGCGTCATCACCCCGGCGAAAGGCCGCGTGGAGGCGAAATGTCCGGTGGCGAGAGCCTGCGGCGGATGCCAGCTTCAGGAACTGGACTATAAAGAGCAGTTAAAATTCAAGGAAAAGAAAGTATACAATCACTTAAAACGCATCGGCGGCATGGAAAACCTGTTCCTGCCGGAAGAGGCGGAACAGGCAGCGGGAGTGCCGGACGCGGTCGTCATGGAACCGATCATTGGAATGGAAGACCCGTGGAGATACCGCAACAAAGCGCAGTACCCGATCGGCCGCGGAAAAGACGGAAAACCGACGGCGGGATTTTTTGCCGGACGGACCCACTCCCTGATCCCGGTACCGGAGCTGGACTGCCTGCTTGGATGTGCGGAAAATAAAGACTATCTGGCGGCAGTGTTAAAATTCATGGAAGATTTTGGTGTGGAACCTTATGATGAGGCAAACCACAAGGGACTTGTGCGCCATGTTCTCTTAAGAAAAGGTTTCGCCAGCGGCGAGCACATGGTATGTCTCGTGATCAACGGAAAGAAGCTTCCTCACAAGAAAGAGTTCATCGAGCGGATGCGTGAAGTGGGCGCGGACAGTATCTCCCTGTCCTTCAATATGGAAAAGACAAACGTGATCCTGGGAACCGAGATCAAAAACCTCTACGGACCGGGTTATATCACGGATAAGATCGGAAACATCGAATATCGGATCTCCCCATTGTCCTTTTACCAGGTGAATCCAGTCCAGACCGAACGTCTCTACGGAACAGCTCTGGAATTCGCTGATTTAAACGGCGGTGAGACCGTCTGGGATCTCTACTGTGGAATCGGAACGATCTCCTCCTTCCTCGCCCAGAAAGCCGGAAAAGTCTGCGGTGTCGAGATCATTCCGGCAGCGATCGAGGATGCGAGGGAAAATGCGAAGCGCAACGGCCTTGACAATGTAGAATTCTTCGTCGGCAAAGCCGAAGAGGTTCTTCCGGAACAGTATGAAAAAAATCATATCAAAGCCGATGTGATCGTTGTCGACCCGCCAAGAAAAGGCTGTGATGAGCTCTGCCTTGAGACGATCGTAAAGATGGCACCGGAGAAAGTCGTTTATGTGAGCTGTGATTCCTCAACCCTGGCGAGAGATGTGAAGTACCTCGGAGAAAACGGATATGAGGTAAAACGTGTCAGAACCGTTGACATGTTCGGAATGTCCGGGCATGTGGAGACTGTGGTGGGACTACAAAGGAAAGATACCTAGAAATCCTTGAATTTACGCACTTTGTAGAGTTTTTCAGTTTCAACAAAATCGGTGAAAATCACAAGGAAAAGATACTTGTGCAGAGAGTAACCGTAGTTGTTGCCTTAGACCTCGGTACGGGGAACACAAAGAATCTTGAATATGAAAATGAATAGAGAGCTATCAGATCATTGATAGATTATAGGGATACTTGTTAAAAGCGGGTGTCCCTATTTTTTATGGGGCATTCCAGAAATGGAGTGTCTTTTTTATACCAAAATATTAAAAATTCAGGAGGAAAATGAAAATGACAAACACAGCGTTAAGAGCAGAGAATAGCAATTCTCGCACAATTACTTTCAAGAGCAAGGAACACGAAAAATTTTATATGGAATATCTGAAAAAATGCAGATATCAGGATGTTTATCATCAGGCTCTGGTTTATTGCCTGGGTATCGACAGAGACACAAGAGAAAATGTGAATAAAATCTATAATTTTAAAACTGGATGTGTAAAAACGGAATCCCTGCAGGAAGGTTGGCAGACTAGTGGAAGTTTACGGATCGTCCGCATGGCATTTAATCTTTACTGCAATGGGACACCAAGTGTCGGAGATTATGAAGCAGAGGAAGATCAGTTAAAAGAGTGTCTGTATTATACCGTAGAAGATCTGTTTTGCTGCGGATATGCCCGGTATTTTTGGGAAGCCATTAAAATCCGTTATCCAGAGTATTGTTTTTACAAAGACTGGGAGGATATGTATGCTGAAAATTAGATTACAGGGTACTTTAAAGGATATTCAATGGTTCCGTCGTATTTTGGAAAAGCATAAAGAATTGGATGTTCTGGAAGTATCGGATGCTTATGCGAACAAAGGAACAAGCAAATATTTTCGTGTTTATGTTGAAGTAGAAGAAAAAGAGTAAATCGGAGGAAAGTATATGTGTAAAGTAATTGCTATTGCAAATCAGAAAGGCGGAGTAGCCAAAACAACGACAACAATCAATCTGGGAGCCGGACTGGTGAAGTCAGGGAAAAAAGTAGTCCTGGTAGATGCTGATCCACAGGGACACTTGACAATGGGATTGGGATTCCCTAAAAATCTCAAGGTAACATTAAAAAGCATGATGGAGAACATTATCATGGGACTGGAATTTGATCCGAAAGAAGCAATTCTGCACCATGAAGAAGGTGTTGACCTAATTCCGTCCAATAAATTGCTTGCCGGAATGGATATGTCTTTATTTACAGTAGAGGACAGAGAAAAGGTGCTGAAAGAGTATCTGAAACTGCTGAAGGATGAGTATGATTATATTCTGATTGACTGTATGCCATCCCTGGGAATGCTGACGCTCAATGCTTTGAGTGCAGCGGACAGTGTTCTGATTCCAGTGCAGCCACAATATTATGCGGCAGATGGACTCATGGAATTACTGAAAGTAGTTAAGGGAATCCATCAGAGGTTCAATCCGGATTTACAGATAGAAGGCATTTTATTCACAATGGATAATTGCCGTTACAATAATGCAAAGAGAAACAAACAGGCAATCAAAACTACATACGGAAGTGACATTAGGATTTTTGAGCAGACGATTCCGAGAACAGAAAGCCTTGCAGAAACAGCATCGGAGGGTGTAAGTATCTTTGCCTATGATGGAAAAAGCAAGGGGGCAGACAGCTATCTGGAACTGGTTCAGGAGGTGTTGAAACATGCGTAGACCGAAAAAAGATATTCAGCTTACCTCTTATGATGAATTACTGGGATTAGAGGAAACACCGGAAAAGAGTATGAACCAGGTTGTGGAAATAGATCTGGCAAAGCTCTATCCCTTTAAAAATCATCCGTTTCATGTAAATGATGATGAAAAAATGGCAGAAACCGTAGAGAGCATTAAAACATACGGTGTTTTGACTCCTGCGCTGGTAAGACCTCGACCAGATGGCGGATATGAGATGATTTCCGGGCATAGAAGAAAAAGAGGCTGTGAACTGTGTGGAAAGACTACATTGCCAGCTCTTGTCCGAAATTATACGGATGATGAAGCGGTCATTATTATGGTCGATTCCAACATTCAGCGTGAAAATCTACTGCCAAGTGAGAAAGCTCATGCCTATAAGATGAAATATGATGCAATGAAGCATCAGGGAAGTAAAGGTGAGAAATATACAGCAGATATGGTTGGGGAAGCTGCCGGGGACAGTGGGAGAACCGTACAGAGGTATATCCGTCTGGCGGCATTATCAGATGCTTTGCTGGAATATGTGGACAATAATAAAATTCCTATGATTGTGGGAGAAAAGCTGTCTTATCTGAAGCCAGAGGAACAGGGGTGGCTTCTGGAAGTGATTACCAACAGCAGCATTTTTCCGACAAAACAACAGGCAGAACAGTTAAAAGAATGCAGTGCAAATGGAAAATTAAACCAGAGTTATATCTATGCTGTTTTATTAAAAAAGGAAAGCAGTAAGATCAATGTGACGATTCCGGCAAAGAAAATTGGAAATTATTTTCCGGAGACATATTCTAAAGAACAGATAGAAGAAGTCATTTTTATGCTTTTGGATAAATGGAAAGAAAACAAAGAAGGAGTAGCAGATGCAGAAGATACAGTTTGATTATTTTACGGGGATGGAAGCGGAACAATACAGCTTTTATCGTGTCCCTAAAGTGCTGTTTACCGAACCATGCTTTAAAACTCTTTCTTGTGAAGCAAAGGTATTATACGGTCTGATGCTAGATCGTATGAGCCTGAGCATTAAGAACAGATGGCTGGATTCAGAGGATAGAGTATACATTATTTTCACTGTGGAAGAAATTGCAGAGTTGATGAACTGCGGAACTCAAAAGGCAGTGAAACTGGTAAAAGAGCTGGACAGCAGTAATGGGATTGGATTGATAGAGAAGAAACGTCTGGGACTGGGAAAACCGAATGTTATTTATGTGAAAAATTTTATGATCAGAGAGGTTCCAGATCAAAAGCCGACAGGTAATTGTGCAGATCTGCAATCTGAGCAGGAAGATCATAAAAAAATTGCAGATTTGCAATCGAAACAGAAAAGACATGAGGAATGTGCAGATTTGCAACAAGAAGCAGAAAACAAGGGGAAAACAGGCATTTCTCTGAATTGTGAAAATCATCATTCAGGAGTAGTGAAAACCACAATTCAGGATTATGGGGAATCACAATTCCAGAATAGTGAAAATCACAATTCAAGAATGGTGGAAACCACAAATCCAGAATTTCCAGAATCACAATTCCAAAATAGTGAAAATCATCATTACAGAATAGTGGAAATCACAAATCCAGAATACCCGAAATCACAATCTAATAATACTGATATTAACAAGACTGATATTAGTGAAACTGAGATAAATCAATCTTATCCAATCATATCAGGTAATCCCCAAAAGAAAAAAGATGTGATGGAGAAGATGAGAGCATATCGTGAGGTGATTCATGAAAACATAGATTATCAATATCATGCCAAGGAAGATGTAGATGAACTGGTGGAGTTGATGATCGAAGTTATGATGATGCCGGAGGACAGTATGATTCGCATTGCGGGAGTAGAAAAACCAGTTGCTTTGGTAAAAAACAGGTTTATGAAATTGAACTATTCGCATATCGAATATGTGCTGTTCTGTCTGAATCGGAATACGACCAAGATTGGGAATATTAAAGCGTATCTTCTGACCGCCCTGTATAATGCCCCGGCAACGATAAACAGTTATTATCAGGCAGAAGTTAATCACGATATGTATGGAGGATAAAGGAACATGAAGAAGATGATTAAAAAAGTGATAGCACCAGTGCTGGTGATTACAGTATTGTTTGCGGTATTAAGACCGTTTTGTATCCAGGATGGGAAGTGCAATTATTTCTTGCTGTTACTTCTGATGGGGATACCGTTTGGAATCGGAAAAATGTGTGTCTGGATGGTTCCAAAAGGTTTTGACCTCGGAGGAACGCTGGCAGTCTGGACAATGAATCTTATGATCGGAGGATTGATCGGAAGCATCGTTCTTCTGGCAATGATTGGACAGGCGATCATTTATCTCTGCGTTTTTCTGATTACAGTTCTTACAGGGATACATAAAATACCGAGAATAAAATGAAATAGATTTTTTGAAAAGCAGCTAAGACAAAAATTAGCTGCTTTTTTTCGGGGAACTTTGCGACACAATGGCGTAAAGTTGGGACAAATTGCAGGAAAGGAGACACCGTATTGAGCAATCGTGCAATTTCCACAGAACTTATTGAATTGGGAGAACGGATCAGAAAACGCAGGCAGGAAATGAAGTTGTCACAGGAATCTTTTGCGGAAAAAGCAGGTATCAGTGTCAATACGGTCAGCAGGATAGAAGGCGGACAAACGGCAATGTCTGTTGAGATTTTCAGGAAGATGATTGAAATATTGGAAACGGATGCCAATCTCCTGCTGGGGAAAGAGGGAGGCGGTACAGAGAATCTGGAATCAATTCAGGAAGTGCTTTACCGTATTCAGAAGATGGAATGGAAAGAGCAGAAAATTATCATGCAGACCATAGATTCTCTGATAGACAGTTTAAATGAATACAGGTGAATTTCACCATATATGGGGTGCAAAATAAAAAAACTCCCCATATATGCTAAGGATAATAGAATCTTGTGTTGTTAAAATGGAAAACAGAGAGATAAAGAAGGGAGATAGGATTGATGACAAGAGAAGAAAATTTGCTTTATCGGAAACAGTGTCCCTATGATGCAATGGGAGACTATTCTGTTTTGATGGAAAATGAAAAGAACATAAAAGCAGAAAGAAATGCCAAGAAGTCTGATGCTGGCATCAGACAGAAAATAAAGTAGAGAATATTGTAACTATTAGAAAGGGCAGTAAAGAAGTTTCAGGCTCTCGTTTAAAAAAAACGGGTGTACCGGAAGCTGTTTTTTACTGTCCTTTTTGTCAGTTGAACAGTAAGAATCCTATCCTTTCTGCTGATGGGCACCTGTTGCCAGCAGGCAGAAAGGTGGTAATTATGCTTACATTGCAGGAATTGAAACAGGTTGTAAGTAACAGGGAAGAAAGAAGAAAGGTTCCGTCCGCTAAATATTTAAGAGAAAATGAGGTAGCAGTTGCGAAGCAAAGGTTGATGGATTGTGCGGAAATTATCGCATATCAGACCGGATATGTTCTCTATTGTGTGGGGGACTATGCAACGGTTTTTCCATTATTTACCTGTCGAGATTATGTATATGAAGCAGAAAGAAAAATAGCAGTTGTTGAGGAGAATTTTTTCGATGATCAACCCTGGTATGTAAGGCTGATATTAGAAGGCGAAGACCGGCTGTGGAGAAACAGGGAAACACGAGAACATAATAATTGTGTTTCATATAGCTGTATTTCTGAAGAATGGTGCGAGTTGGCAGATAAAGGACAATGTCTGCTTGAAAAAATCATTGCAGAGGAAACAGTCAGAGAGCTGATGGATTTGCTGACAGAGCGACAGAGACAGATGATCCAGCGTATTTATTTTCAGCACAAAAAGAAGTTTCGCATGAACTGGGTATTACAGTTCCGGCAGTATCAAAGTGTATTTCACAGGCAATGCAGAAAATGCGGAATAATTCGGATAACTCTGCCAGAGCATTGGAAAAAGGAGACTGGAAGTATGCCTGGTAAAAAGCCAAAAGAAAGACAACGCTATATGCTGCGTATAAATGACACGCTTGTGGAAGTTACCAGGGAAGTATATTTGGCCTGGTATCAGGCTGGAAGAAAAGAGCGATACCAGGTTGAAAAAATGCAGAGGCATGGGGTATGCAGCATGGAGGAATTACAGGAAAAAGGCTATGACTGCTCTTTTTCGGTAGTATCACCGGAAGAAATCGTTATCAGACTGTCAGAAATACAGGAACTGGAAGAAGCTCTGGGATATTTGACTAAAGAGGATGCAGAACTGATAACACTATTGTTTTTTGAAGAATTTACAGTAAAAGAAACGGCACAGTATTTTGGGTGCTGTCCAAAGACGATTAGAAACCGGAGGAAGAAAGTATTGGAGAAGTTAAAAGAACAACTGGAAAACACATAAAACAATGTTGGAATAAAAATTTCTAAAAAATTTTTCAAACAGGTTAATTTTTGCCCTTTCACACATGCGGTTAGTGAAGGGGCAAATGTCTATTTTCAATTCGAGATAATAATACCCCTTAAAAATTGAACCTTGACAATTTCATACCAGCAGCGAGAGGATACCCGGAACTTTTCAGCTACGCATTCTTGCGGCGGGAATCCGGTGAAAACGTGAAGGGATACAGATGGGAGGCACCCCTTGCAGGAACGATTACGAATTACCTCTTGCGGCTTAATGCTTGATCCTGAACTTTACCTGAGTGTCATTCCTGTTTTACAGGATGACAGCAGATACCATGTGGCGGTGTTTCAAAAAAGGCACTGCCATATGAATGTGCTGTTATCAGAGTTATTTCTGTATCAGTAATAAGATGTGGGAGGTGGTTCCAATGATTGAATAATGCAGGTGTGAGCCTGCATGAAAACAGAGCAGATAATAGAAGAAAGAGAGGATTCAGTCAAAATGAAAATGAGATTCAAAAGATTCTTGTCCGGATTTATGGCAGTCGCAACACTGGCCTCTGTCATTATTCAGCCAGTAGCAGTTTCGGCTTCTGAATTAGAACCGGAAGAAATACCATTTGAACAGCAGTATGCAGAATTAAAAGACGTTCAAGATTCCCTTGATCCGGATGAAATCGTAAAGGCAAATGATATTGAACTTTCTTACGGGCAGGAATTTGATGTAGAAGTTGATCTGTCGGGAATCGAAGGTGTAGATGAAAGCAAAATCAAGATTTTATTCCATGAAGCAAAGAACGAAACTGGTACAGATTTTGACACACATACACCGGATACTTACAAAGCTGTCTATGTAGTAAAAACAGTCAGCGGTCATCCTGCTTATAGAATCAGCAGAAACATTACAGTGAAAGAACCGGAAACAGAAGTGCAGTCAGAGCGTGCTTCGGAAAGTACAGTGAATGTTGACGATGATACTGGAGATACGGAGCAGAGCGAGGAGGATTCGGAGTCGCACCGGGAAACACAAAATTCTGAAAGTACAGCAGATTTGGAATCTGAATTAACTGTTTCAGAAGCACTGGAGCAGGCAGAGAGTAATGGAATTAATCTGTATGCAATGAATGAAGGCGAAACAGTAACCTTTATGGTTGCGGCAGGCAATGCCAGAAGTTCACAGCAGGTTTCTGTGACCAGAGGGGCAGAATACCGATATGCAGATTATGGATATGGAACATATCTTACTTATCAGTACACTGTAAAATTCGGTAATATATCTGCCACAGCATACTGTGTGCAGCCATCCAAACCAGGGCCAGGAAGTGGAACCTATACGATCAATAAAGTTGGTGATGGGAAAGCACTTGCAAAAGTGTGCTATTACGGTACAAAGGCTTCTGGTGATGATGGTTTTTTTACAGAAGAAAACGGATATGGCAATTTAAGTACAGGAGCCAGATTTATCTTGGTACATCTGGCAGCATCTTATGCAAATGGAAGTGGGGATGCTTTTTCAGGTGCAAACAGTACAGCACAGAATCTGGCAATGAAACTCTATAATTACTGTATTTCACAGCCGGAAATTCCAGATGTGGCAATGTCCTTTTCGGATGCAGATGTAAAAGCCTATGTGGATGGCAACAGTCAGAGAACAAAGGATATTACATTTAATGCGGATGCGTTACAGACCATTACCATGAAACTTCCGGCAGGTGTACAGCTTCATAACCTGACAACAGGTAAAACAAGTAAAGCCGGAGAAAGTGTGGAAATTTGTGGTGGTACAAAGTTTTATCTGTCTGCACCATTAACACAGGTGAGTGATGTGGCAGGAAGCTGGTCTGCAACCATGAAAGGAAGCATTACCAAAGATTATTCAGCTTATAAGATTTCAACAGGTTCCGGAAACCAGGATCTGGCTCTGGTATTTGGTGAAGGCGTTGATGATGAGAAATATGTAGATTTCAAAGTATCCTGGGTACAGCAGGCAAGTGTTAAGGTGATCAAGAAAGATGCCAAGTCAGACGCAAAGCTGTCTGGTGCTGTGTTTGGATTATACAGTGATGCAGAATGCACAAAACTGATCACACAGTTACCTGCGACGGATGAAAACGGTGAAGCGTCCGTACAGATCACTAAGACACAGGATACTGTATATCTGAAAGAGATTACAGCTCCAAGCGGATATCGTATCAATGCAACAGCTTACAATGTGAAATTGGAAGTCAGCAAGACCACAACCGTTACCGTTCCAGATGAAGAACAGATGGGACAGCTTACCGTTTATAAAGAAGGTGAGGTTCTGGTTGGTGCAGATGTAACAGAAAATGGAACAACATTTAAGTATGAGAAACGCAGACAGAGAGGTGCTGTTTATGATGTGTATGCTGGAGCAGATATTAAAACTGCTTATGGTACAAAAGTTTACAGCAAGGGTGATCTAGTAAAAGAGAATCTGACAACAGATACAAACGGAGCTACCGTTCTTAAAAATCTGTATCTTGGTACATATATCGTAAAAGAGAAACAGGCTCCGACAGGATTCTATAATGCCGGAGAGGAAAAGACAGTAACATTATCCTATGCAGGACAGAATGTGGATGTTGTTTTCACTGAGACAACTTTTACTAATGACAGACAGAAAGTAGAAGTAATGGTAACAAAACAGGATGAAGATACAGAAAATCCTCTGGCTGGAGGAATCTTTGGACTTTATGCTGCAAGTGACATTACCAACGTGGATGGAACCGTCATTGTAAAGAAAGGGACACTGATCCAGAAAGCGACAACAGGAGCAGACGGAACAGCGAAGTTTACAGCAGACCTGTCGCTTGGATTTTCTTATGATGTGAAAGAAGTGCAGGCACCGGAAGGGTATGTGAGAAACACAGATGATGTTTATACGTTTGCTTTCTCTTATACGAATGATAAAGAAGCAAAACAGACATTCAAGCATACATTCAAAAATGAACGTGTGACAGCTAAGATTTCTCTGCAGAAGCAGGATAAAGAAACCAAAAAGGCAGTTCCACAGGGCGATGCCACTCTGGAAAAAGCAGTATATGGACTGTATGCTCGTGAGGATATTGTGCATCCGGATGGTGTTACTGGCGTGATCTATAAAGCAGGAGAACAGGTTGCCACTCTTACGACAGATGAGAATGGACAGGCTTCTGTGGATGGATTATATCTTGGTAATTACTATGTGAAAGAGATTACTCCTCCAACTGGTTATCTGGCAGATGAAGAAGAACGTGATCTGGTCTGCAATTACGAAGGAGATCTTGTAGCAGAAGTAAAACGTGACTGTCTGTCTCTGGAGCAGGTAATGAAACAGCCATTCCAGATTATCAAGGCGGCAAATAACGGAAAGACCGATGCCGACTTACTGAAAGGGGCAGGATTTACCGCTTATCTGGTATCTTCCCTGAAAGTAAAAGAGGATGGAAGCTATGATTTTGATTCTGCAAAACCGGTAGTGATCGGGGAAAACGGAGCAACAGAAATCTTTACAGATGAAAAAGGTTATGCCTGCAGTATTGCGATTCCTTATGGAACTTATATTGTGCGTGAAACCACGACACCTCATAATTACACTCCGGTAGATGATTTTACAGTGCGTATCACTGAGAACAACCCGAACCAGCCACAGACATGGAGAGTGCTTCTGGATGACGAGTTTGAAGCGAAACTGAAAATCATCAAACAGGATGATGAGACGAAAAAGGCAGTGCTTCAGAAGAATACAGAGTTCAAGATTTTCAACATGGACACTGAGAAATATGTGGAGCAGGTAACAACTTATCCGACTACGGTAAAACATAAATCCTATTTTACAGATGAGCAGGGATATTTGATTCTTCCGCAGAATCTTAAAATCGGACATTATCGCATTGAGGAAGTAAATGCACCTTATGGATATACTTTGAATGAAAATTACTATGAGGTAACAGTAGATTCCAATACTGCATACCAGATGGATGGAACTTCCGGGGATGTGATCATTGAAGCAGTTTATGAGAACCATCCTGTTAAGGGTGAACTGACTATCGTGAAAAAGGGCGAAGTTCTGGACGGATTCAAGGATGATTTTACATATCAGACAGAAAATCTGGAAGGGGCAGAGTTTGAGATTTACGCTGCCGAGGACATCTATACTGCAGATTTCCAGAAAGATGATAATGGAAACCGTATTCTGGAATATGCTGCTGGAATACTGGTAAAAACGGTTACAACGGATAAAGATGGGAAAGCGGTCCTGAAAAATCTGCCGCTTGGAAGTTATAAGATTGTTGAAAAGACAGCACCGGATGGCTTTGCTTTAAACAGTGAAGCACAGATCATTACTTTTTCTTACAAAGATCAGGAAACACCAGTCATTGAACAGACAGCTATCTTTGAAAATGACCGTCAGAAAGTAGAAATTTCTGTGGTAAAACAGGATGCTGATACAGAAGCAGCCGTTGCAGGAGCAGAGTTTGGACTTTATGCAAAGAATGATATGAAAGCTCATGGAGCTGTAATTGTAAAAGCAGACACACTGCTTGGAAAAGCTGTTTCCGGAGAAGATGGAAAGGCTGTATTTACACAGAATCTTCCATTTGGTGAATATTATATCAAAGAACTTGCAGCACCAGATGGTTATGTATCTTCTGATGAAGTTCTGGAAGTAAAAGCAGAATATCAGGGACAGGATGTTAAGGTAGTACAGTTATCTTCTGTATTTAAGAACCAGCCTACAAAGGTTGTAGTTTCCAAGTCTGATTTAACTACTGGCGTGGAATTGTCAGGTGCGACACTTACTGTTCTGGACAAAGATGGAAATGTAGTTGATACATGGAAATCTGTAAAAGGCGAGCAGCATCTGATTGAACGACTTACTGTAGGGGAAACCTATATTCTCAGGGAAGAGATGGCTCCTTATGGATACCTCAAGGCAGAAGAGATTACCTTTACGATTGAAGATACCGGGGAAATCCAGAAAGTTGAAATGAAAGATGATGTGCCGACAGGAACGATTATCATCAATAAACAGGGAGAATTTCTGGATAAAGTAACTGCACTGGATTCCGTTGGAGGATGGATCAGCCATTTATTCCAGTATGTAACAGGCAGCCTGAAAGATGTTACTTTTGAAGTATTTGCTTTAGAGGACGTGAAATCTGCTGACGGAGAAGGTGAAGATTATTATAAAAAAGACGAGCTGGTGGCAACCATTACAACGGACGATACTGGTATTGCAAAGGTATCGGGACTTCCGCTGGGTAAATACTATGTAAAAGAAAAAGCTACAGTGGACGGTTTTGTACTGGATGATGAAGCGAGAGAGATTGATCTGACATACCGGGATCAGGATACTGCAGAAGTTACTTATTCTGCTGACTGGCAGAATAACCGCCAGAAAGCAGAAGTGGAAGTTGTGAAAAAAGAGAAAGATTCTGATCATGTACTGGAAGGTGCGGTATTTGCCCTCTGTGCCAAAGAGGATATTACAGGAGCAGACGGAAAAGTAATTCTGAAAGCAGATACTGTGATTGAGGAACTGGCAACGGACAAAGAAGGCAAGCTGACTTTTACGGCAGATTTACCGATTGGCTTTGCGTATTATATCAAAGAAACATCACCGGCATCTGGATTTGCAACAACGGATGAAATACAGGAGTTCACGTTTGAGTACGAGGGTGCAGAAAAGGAAAAAGTATCTTATGCCTTTACTTTTGAGGACGAGCCGACTGTAATCGAGATCACTAAGACTTCCCTGACAGACGGAAAAGAACTGGAAGGAGCTAAGTTACAGGTAACTGATGAAAGCGGTAAAGTTGTAGATTCCTGGACTTCCGGTAAAGAAGCTCATATCATCAAAGAACTGGTAGTCGGACAGAAATATACTCTGACAGAAACAAAACCGGCAGATGGTTATGTGACAGCAGAAAGCATCACGTTTACCGTTGAAGACACTGCAAAGCCACAGAAAATCGAAATGAAAGATGATGTGACCAAGGTAGAAATTTCCAAAACAGATATTTCCGGTAAGGAACTGCCAGGAGCAAAACTGACCATTCTTGACAAAGACGGTAAGACAGTAGAGAGCTGGACTTCTGAGGAAAAACCACACTACATAGAAATGCTTCCGATTGGGGAGTATACACTTCGTGAAGAGTCTGCCCCTGATGGATATCTGGTAGCGGAAGATGTGAAATTTACAGTGGAGGATACCGGAGAGATCCAGAAAGTAGTGATGAAAGATGAGGTAAAACCGGAAGAAACACCAACACCGGAAACACCGTCTACACAGGTAACAGATACACCGAAAACCGGAGATAATACACACATGCTGATTTGGATTTTGCTTGCGATTGCAGGCATGGCAGGCAGTGTATCAGCAGTCTGGATTGCAAAAAAAAGAAAATAAAAGTTAATGGAGGGGCATTTATGGGCAGCAAAGTCGTAGATGCCCTTTTGAATGATGAAAGGGGTATAAAATGAGAACGTTATTGATTATTGCAGGGATTCTTCTGGTATTAGCATTCAACTTTGTTCTGTACTGCTGTATCCGGGTAGGAGCAAAGGAAGACCGTCTGTTGGAAAACCATAGAAAGGAACAGATTGATGCAGGAAGAAGTGAATGAAAAAACAGTGTCCCTGTGTATCACTGGCGGAAAAGTGACAGTTCGCTTATTGAAACAGGCAATGATGCGTTTTCTGGCAGCAATAGAGAAAGAAAAAGCAGAGAAAGCAAGAAAACAGCAGGTAAAAGGACCGCCAGATAAAGATTATCATGGGAAGCAGAGTTTAAAGAAGCTGGCACAGCAGAATGTTCAGCTTTCCAACATTGAGATTACGGATAACAATATTAAGGCTTTTGAAAAAGTGGCAAAAAAGTATGGCATTGATTTTAGCCTGAAACGTGATAAGTCCGTAGTTCCACCGAGATATTTTGTTTTCTTCAAGGCAAGGGATGTGGATGTGATGACAGCGGCATTTCGGGAATTTACCGGAAAGACATTGAATAAAACAAAGAAACCGTCTGTCCGTAAGAAATTACAGCAGGCAATCGCAGCCCGCAGCCAGGATAAACAGAGAGAACGGGAAAAATCGAAAGAAAAACAGAAGGAGCCGACCTTATGAGTGGGATAAAAAATATAAAGAAAAAACTGAAAGGATTTCAGGTGCGTCCCCCGAATGCAGAAGTGATAAAAAAGGTTCTGTTGCATATTCCGTATGTGGTTGTATTTTATGTGGTAAATAAATGCACCTGGCTGTATCAATATTGCAGAGGCAGTACAGTGGTGGACAGGCTGATGGTTCTTCTTATGAACTATCCGTTAGCGTTTAAAAAGTTGTTGCCGAGTATACAACCGAAAAGTCTGGCTGCGGGAACTATTGCTGCAGTCAGTGTGTGGGCAGTGGTATATTTCAAAGGAAAGAATGGAAAGAAGTTTCGCCAAGGGGAGGAATATGGTTCTGCCAGATGGGGAAATGAAAAGGATATAGCTCCTTTTATTGATCCGGTCTTTGAGAATAATATCCTATTGACGCAGACAGAACGATTAACCATGAATAGCAGACCAAAGAAACCAAAGTATGCCAGAAACAAGAATGTCATCGTAATAGGTGGTTCCGGAAGCGGTAAGACCAGATTTTATGTAAAACCACAGCTTATGCAGATGCCGGATAATGTGAGCTTTGTGGTCACCGATCCCAAGGGGAGTGCGAGACGTTCCAGTCTGAAAAGGACTGGCACATCTCAACTGAATCATTGTTTATTGTAATGAAATTAGTTCGAGTTGGAGAACTGAATGCGTGAATAGTCGAATGAAGGGGTAACGCCCTGAAAGGCTACTCTAATACTCCGGCTGGCATGGAAATGAGTAAACATTGAAATGTCAGAAGCCCGGTGAAGTCGGCAGAGAGATACCGTAACAATAGTAGTTGACGAAAGCTGTCCAGAGGTGGATGGTGTATCCTATATGCCGGGAGTCTATAAAATACCTATGGTTAGAATGGTGGATGTTACATAATCCACTGACGAACCCTCGAATGTACGGGTCTATATCGGGACTAAGTAGAAATGCTTAGTAACACAACTAGTGTTGCTACTGCGGGTGAGTAAGACTTCTGCCTTTATGAAAATCCGTGCAATGTTACAGGCATTGATGTGGTAGCAGGCTCAGAGATGGGAACCTACGGGTATATATGAACAGATAACGCATTCGGAACGTCGTAAGCTGACAGCGTGGAGATTTTACTGTCTATGAAACGTATCGAACGGGAAAGTCATCGTGAGATTAGCGATGATATAAGGGAGATAATGTCAGTGAAAGCGGTGGCATAGTACCGATGAAACCGTGATAACAAGCGGTGGAGGGATAGCCACTAGTCATACATTAGAGTAAATAAGTTACAAATGGTATGGGTTCGAGTAAGACTAAGAGATGTAATAACTCCCAGATAGGAGGTTACAGACCATACAAAAGAAAGCTAAGCTCCGGTACAACGAATATTACGATATGCAGAAAGCATTCGATGAGTTGTATCAGCAGAGCAAAAATGGTAACAACTTTTATAAGTTATTAGAAATTATCGGTTCAGAGCAGAATATTTGCCTGGCATACCGAAACCTAAAAACCAATAGCGGAAGTAAAACCGCTGGTACAGATGGTAAAACAATCGAGGATATCAAAGGTCTATCGGACAGGGAAGTAATTGAAACTGTCAGAAAACAATTAGCAGATTATCATCCGCAATCAGTCAGGAGGGTCTTTATTCCTAAGCCCGGAAGCGATAAAAAGCGTCCGTTAGGGATTCCATGTATCTGGGATAGACTGATACAACAGTGTATCTTACAGGTGTTAGAGCCGATTTGTGAACCTAAGTTTCATAATCACTCCTATGGATTCCGGCAAAATAGAGATGCCCACCATGCGGTCAGCAGAGTTGTCAGCATGGTAAATATGTATAAACATTATTATTGTGTGGATGTGGACATCAAGGGCTTCTTTGATAATGTAAACCACGGAAAGCTGCTAAAACAGATATGGACATTAGGTATACGAGATAAACGATTGCTATGTATCATTAGCAAAATATTAAAATCAGAAATTGAAGGAGAAGGAATACCGGACAAGGGTACACCGCAAGGTGGGCTGATTAGTCCGTTACTTTCGCTCATTGTGCTGAATGAACTTGATTGGTGGGTAAGTAGCCAGTGGGAGACTTTTACACCAAATGGAGTGAAGAAAGGCAACATGAAAGGAAGTAAGGGCTGGCTGAGTTATGCACGAAAATATACAAATCTAAAAGATGGGTATGTGGTGCGTTACGCTGATGATTTTAAAATTATGTGCAGAAGTTATACTGATGCACAAAGATATTATCATGCGACAATAGACTTTTTAAAGTCAAGATTAAAACTCGACATTAGTCCGGAGAAATCCAAAGTTGTTAATCTCCGAAAGAACTCTTCTGATTTTCTGGGATTCAAAATTAAAGTCCTGCCAAAAGGCAAGACCAGATATGGATACATTGCTAAAACTGATATGAGCGATAAAGCCATCAAAAAGGTTACTGCTGAATTAAAGGCAAAAGTGATTAATATAAGAAAACACACAACTGTTGGTAGAATCAATGCCTATAACATGGCAGTGATAGGAATACAGAATTATTATTGTATTGCTACCAACATATATAACAATCTAACGGATGTTAATTACGCTCTCTTACCAACCTTTAGAACCAGATTATCATGTATTGGAAGTACAATTCCGTTTGCGGAAACGCCCTATGAATTTCAACAGAAAACTGTAGGAATCAAGAAAGAAACCAAAATTATAACAGTAGGCAAAATGCCACTACTGCCACTTACAGGAGTTCATCACAAACATCCTATAAATTTCTCACAAGATATTACCAGCTATACAGCAAAAGGAAGAGAAAAGATTCATAAATCTGTCCAATGTGTAGAAACACAGGAATTACGAAATGTGATGAAGTATAGGAATCCTAATGAAAGCATTGAATTTAATGATAATAGTATTTCTGCATACCTCGTGCAACAGGGGAACTGCTATGTCATGGGAAATAGGCTGAATGTACATCAAATGAAATGTATAAGGAAAATTCCAGTAGGTGAAGGTGGTACAGATAAGCATACTAATATCGCATTTATTTCAGAGGAAGTATGGCGAGCTGTTATGACAGAGGATATTTCAGAAACTATCAGAATAATGAAGAAATTCAATATGGACGACAAGCAAAGACGGAGATTCAACCGATTGCGTGAAAATTATGGATTACTACCAATTAAGAAAAGATAACTTATAAATTTACTTGAGTATGATGGCACGCCGTATGATGCGAAAACATCATGTACGGTGTAGAGCGGGGGAAAAGGTGGAGATTACTTCAAAGCCTTACCTATCGCTATCAATTATCGTAGAATGTGGTAAGATGTTAGCACGAGGGACACCGAAGAAAGATAAAAATGGGAAAATCCTGCGTGATAAAAATGGCAGAGTGGTAATGGCTCCTTACAAAATCAAGGTGCTGAATACCATCAACTTTGCCAAAAGTATGCACTATAATCCGTTTCATTACATTCGTTCGGAAAAAGATATTCTGAAACTGGTAAATACGATCATGGTAAATACCAAAGGAGAGGGAGAAAAATCTTCCGAGGATTTCTGGACAAAAGCGGAACGTCTGCTGTATTGTGCTTTGATTGGTTATATCCAC
>OBJE01000754.1_pt1 | contig 24008 bp, 20 predicted proteins | sample 1519681 | NCBI WGS metagenome assembly OBJE01 (sample SAMEA3888898, study PRJEB22519) | human gut metagenome | biome: human gut; feature: human-associated habitat; material: faeces | place: Denmark | collected 2011 | reverse complement strand
GTCCATATAGAGTTGACGCGCTTTGTTCAACCAGAAAAAATCGAAATTGATGCAAACGAAAGGGCAGTTAATGAAAAGTCTCAATACTGCTTTTTCGTTTGCACCACCTTCGATTCTTTTCTTAACGATTTGTTAGATTCATAAAACACTATTTTCCATAATTGTATCATAATCACATAATCCGGAAAAGTAATTATTTTTTTCTTTGCCAATCCTTTTACTATCTTATCAAAATATGCCTGCATGGACACAATAATCGAGAATCCCCTTGATATTCTCCTCAGTATTTTGGTGCTTTCTTTATAGATTCCGTCCCTGATACTGTATTGTTACTACATAAACGATTTTGCGTGGTTCGTCAATGCGATTCATTCTTGCAAATTTATCATACAGTTCACTGCTCATTGCAACCAAGTCGCTATATCCGTTTTTGGTGATAAAAATAGGCTCCTGTTCCTTATGTGCAATATTGGAAATCTCGGTTGTATTGCGTAAATCCTTAATAGGCATAATAAGTGGCATGATACTTCACTCCTTTCATTGACATAATTATGTCAATAAAAAGCAACCGCGAAATGCATATCTTCACAAAATAATATATGGACAAAATTGAAAAACTTATTACAAAAAATTAAAAATAATGGTTGACAGATACACCACTATCGTGTATTATATAACACGTGCCAAGCATAAGAGGGCACACAACTTAATACATGCGATAGTGGCGTAGTTGGTAACGCGCGACCTTGCCAAGGTCGAGACCGCGGGTTCGAGCCCCGTCTATCGCTCTTATAACGAAAAGAGATATCCTTCATGGATATCTCTTTTTCATTATAGAAGTGTAGCGGAGCCTCTCACCTGCGGTGCAGAACAATTTATCAATACAACCGTTTTATCTGGTATCGTCAAACTTTTTTAAAAAAATTTAAAATAACTGTTGACAGATGCTCCACTATCGTGTATTATATAACACGTGCTCGACACAAGAGAGCTCACAAACATAACAAATGCGATAGTGGCGTAGTTGGTAACGCGCGACCTTGCCAAGGTCGAGACCGCGGGTTCGAGCCCCGTCTATCGCTCTTATAACGAAAAAGAGATATCCTTTATGGATATCTCTTTTTCGTTATAGGAGTGTAGCGGAGCCACTCACCCGCGGTGCGGCTTCTTGTCTCCGTTCCACGTCTACACTCCGTTTCGGTCGTTTCAAAACCGGCATCCACCGGAAGCCGTTAAACGGTCGGCGCAGAACATAAAAGAGATATCCTTCATGGATATCTCTTTTTCGTTATAGGCAGGAATATCTGTCATATTTTTGCGTCCCCACACATATTATATATAAAACAACCACAGGAGGCGCATATGAGTGCAAAAACAAAAATCGTCGTTGTAAAAATGAAGCATGTCATTCTCACCGGAGTGCTCCTTGGCATACTGCTTCTTCTGATAATTTTCGCTGCTACATATTTCTTTTCAGGTGATGAGCCAAAGCCTGCAGTCGAAGAAACCGGCATGTATACACCGGGTGTGTACAATACATCTGTAGCGCTGGGTGGGGCAGCTATCGATGTGTCTGTGGCGGTGGACAGTAATAACATTAACTCCATAAGCCTTGAAAACATGACTGATTCGGTGGAAACCATGTATCCGCTTGTTGAGCCTGCGATGAACGAGCTCGTATCGCAGATTGTGCAAAATCAGTCCACCGATAATATTTCCTACGCAAACACAAGTCAGTACACCTCCAAAGTGCTGCTCGACGCAATTGATAACACACTCTCCAAAGCAAAAAACTCTGACAGCTCAAATACCGAAGAAAATGCAAAGACTGTATCTGAATCACAAAAAGAGCCCGGGGATTCTTCAAAAACTGAAAATACCTCGCAGTAACCTGCGAGGTATTTTAACTTAATCATATAAATCGTAAAATATATGTTATGTATCAAAAATATAATCTACTGCTCACTGTCTGCAGATAATCCCTGTAGATAATCGCTGACAGCACTGATATCTGCATAATAGCAGTTCACCGGACGACTCTTCTCATAGTACTGATATCCGGAGTAACCGCCCCAGCCTACCAATGCGATTACAGCCGCAGCTGCAACAATTCGTGCTATAACACGCTTTACTTTATTTCTGGCATTTGTCTTTTTACGATTTGCCTTTTCATTCTTATATTTATCAACCTTTGCCTGACTCATTGCTTTTCTCCTTTAACTCAATGCAATAATTCTACTACATTTTGCGGGAGATATCAAGGCATTTCATCATAGCTTCAAAAACACTGCTTCTCATGCCCTTTTCCTCAAGCACACGCACAGCCTGGATAGTGGTTCCGGCAGGTGAGCACACCATATCCTTGAGCTCGCCCGGATGCTTTCCTGTCTCTAGAACCATTTTTGCGCTTCCAAGCACTGCCTGGGCTGCAAATGTATATGCCTGGCTCCTTGGCATGCCGCCTGCTACAGCTGCATCTGCCATAGCCTCGATAAACATAAACACATATGCCGGTGAACTTCCGCTGACTGCTGTCACTACATCCATAAGCTTCTCGTCTATCATCTCAGCCTTTGAAAAGCCCGAGCACAAATCAAGCACTGTATCAAGCTCCGCCTGCGATACTCTTTCATTTGCACAGACTCCCATCATGCCCTCACCAACCATGGCAGGTGTATTTGGCATGGTACGTATAACCTTTAAGCTCTTTCCAAACATCTCGTCAAACCACGAAAGTGACTTGCCCGGTGCAATCGAAACAATGATTTCATCGTCACTAACAGTGTCCTTTATCTCTGCTATAACCTCCTCATAGTACTGTGGCTTTACTGCTAAAAACAGAATATCTGCAAACTCTACTACGCTCTTATTGTCCGCTGTCAGCCTGATCCCAAGCTCTGCAGCATTCTTTTCTCTGGAGCTTTCGGTCTTTGCAGATGCAAGAATATCGCTTGCCTGTGCCTTGCCTGATGCCAGCACTCCGTGTATCATTGCCTTTCCCATGTTTCCACAACCTATGAAGCCTAATTTCTTACTCATATTATCCTCCTGCCGTAATCAATATATCTGACCATTCAAAGCATCCAAAATCATGTTTAACAGTCAGTATTTTTGCAAACTATTTTAGCACACTTCATTCAATCATGCAAAATATCTTTTGACTCTCATATCATCTTATACATCAAAACCTGAATGTACAGGCAGGCCTCTGTGCTCAACAGGAGTGGAAAAAACTATCTGTGTACTTGTCTTGCCGAATTCCTGCAGAGTGTTGATAAAGTCATCAAGCTCCTCCGTATTCAAAAACTCCACCTCTATGAGCATAGAATACTCTCCTGTCACACAATTGCACTCTATGACATTCTCCACACTCTCAATAAACGGATAAAACTCTTCCTTTTGTACAGGCTCCAGGTCCAGATTGACAAAAGCCTTTATCTTATAGCCCAGATTAACCGAATCAACAGCGGCATGATAGCCCTTTATGATTCCCTTGCTCTCCAATCTCTCTATTCTGGCTGTTACAGCCGGTGATGACAAAAACACCTGTGCCGCTATCTCCTTTATCGCTATACGTGCATTTTCCTGTAGCAGCTCTACTATTTTCTCATCAATCATATCCAATGCATTCTTAGTCAATGTACCGCCTCCTAACCTCTCTTTTGTAAATGTGATTTTTCCAACAAAAAAGAGGGCGCAGATAACCTAATATCTGAACGCCCTCGTTCGCTTTACTTTTTTAATTAATTACTCTAAAAAAATAATATCATTAATCAATATTACTTGTCAAGATTAAGATCTGTAATCTCCGTTAATTTTTACATAATCATATGTAAGATCACAGCCCCATGCCTTGGCTGACACATCTCCCTGGTGTAAATCTATGTCGATGTAAATCTCATCCTCATGCAGTATCTTTGCTGCCTCCTCCTCTGAGAAGTCAACTCCGGCACCATTCTCGCACACCTTGATGCATCCTGCTGTTGAGCGCAGGTGAAGCTCCACCTTGTCTATATCAAAATCAGCCTCCGCATAGCCTATAGCACAAAGGATTCGTCCCCAGTTGGCATCCTCGCCAAACATAGCACACTTTAAAAGTGGTGAACGGATAACGCTCTTTGCCACAATAATTGCTGTATCAAGATCAGGCGCACCTGCGCATGTGCACTCTAACAGCTTTGAAGCACCCTCTCCATCCTTTGCAAGCATTCTTGTAAGATTTGAAAGCACCTCGTACAGTGCGTCCTTAAAGGCCTGATAATCATCATTCTCAGTAGTAATAGGTGTGTTTCCTGCAAGACCGTTTGCCATGATGCTTACCATATCATTGGTAGAAGTATCGCCGTCAATGCTTAAGCAGTTGTAGGTAACCTTTACAATCTCGCTCAGGGCCTTCTGGATGAGCTCCGATGAGATGGCAACATCTGATGTGATAAAGTTTAAGGTAGTAGCCATGTTCGGGTGAATCATGCCGCTTCCCTTTGCCATACCGCCTACTGTACACTCACAGTCTCCAAGCATGAACTTTACTGCATACTGCTTTGGAACGGTATCTGTAGTCATTATAGCGTTTACAGCCTTGTCGTTGCCGTCTGCCGAAAGTCCCTTTGCAAGCTCCTTTATATGGCTCTCGATAGGCTCAATAGGAAGCACCTGGCCAATAACTCCTGTAGATGCCACGATAACCTCGTTTGGATCAATCGAAAGCTCTGCTGCTGCAAGTTCGCACATTCTCTGGGCCTTCTCTACTCCGTCAGCATTGCAGGTGTTGGCGTTTTTGCTGTTGGCAATAACAGCCTTTGCCGTATGTCCTGATGCCTCAAGGTGTGCCTTTGTCACCTGAATAGGAGCGCCCTTCACCTTGTTTGTTGTGTAAACAGCCGCTGCCTGACACTGTGTTTCTGAATAAACTAAAGCCAGGTCATTTTTGTTTTTGTCACTGTTTAATCCACAGTTTAATCCGTTTGCAACAAAGCCCTTTGCTGCACAGACGCCCTTTTTTACCTTTGTAAAACTCATTTGTATAATACCTCGATTCTTTTAATATGTCCAATCCCCAACATATCGTATTATTGATATATGAACGATAGACTGTAACATCCTCTCGTTACTCTATCTCTTTCATGACGCTCTTGTAAGCCGGACGGATAATCTTGTTCATGCCGACAATCTCCTCAAGCCTGTGGGCACTCCAGCCAACGATTCGTGCAATGGCAAAAAGAGGTGTGTAAAGCTCCATAGGAATACCAAGCATCTCATAAACAAAGCCGCTGTAGAAATCGACATTCGGAGAAACACCCTTAAAGATATGGCGCTTTTCAGCGATAATCTCAGGAGCCACCTTCTCTATTGTATTATAGAGGTTCATCTCATTATCTCTCTTCTTTGCAACTGAAAGCTTCTCCACATAGCCTCTGAATATACGCTCCCTCGGGTCAGAAAGTGAATACACCGCATGTCCCATTCCATAGATGAGTCCCTTGTGGTCAAACACCTCCCCATCCATCATTTTTCTGAGGTATGCTCTCACCTCATCCTCATCATCCCAGTGCTTCACATGCGAACGGATGTCCCGCATCATCTCCATCACCTTGATATTGGCACCGCCGTGCTTTGGTCCCTTAAGGGATGACATGGCTGCCGCGATAGCAGAGTATGTATCTGTACCTGCCGATGTAACCACACGGGTGGTAAATGTAGAGTTGTTTCCACCGCCGTGCTCCATATGAAGAATAAGTGCCATATCAAGCACCCTTGCTTCAAGCTCTGTATATTGATTGTCAGCTCTGAGCATCCTAAGGAAGTTTTCAGCTGTCGAAAGCTTTGGATCCGGCCTGTGAATATACATGCTCTGATCATTTTCATAATGATTATACGCATGATAACCGTAAACTGCAAGCATCGGGAATATTGCAACAAGTGATAAGCACTGTCTGATATTGTTGTCGATGCCCGCCTTTGCTACAAGAGGATCATATGAAGCCAGTGTCAGTATACTTCTCGTCATGGAATTCATGATATCCTTTGACGGAGCCTTCATGATGACATCCCTCGTAAAGTTGGTAGGAAGGGTTCTGCTTCTTCCTAAAACCTCTGTAAACTCAGCCAATTCACTCTCAGATGGCAGCTGCCCGAAAAGCAGCAGATAAGCAATTTTTTCAAAACCAAACTCACCGGGCCTTAAGTTGTTCGTAAGTGTCTTTACATTGTAGCCCCTGTACCACAATTGTCCGTCACATGGCACGCTGCTGCCATCCTCGCCCGTCTTAAATGAAACAATCTCCGAAATATTCGTAAGACCTGTCAGAACTCCCTTTCCGTTTACATCCCTAAGTCCTCTGTTGACACCATATTCCCTGAAAAGACTATCTGAAATTGTGTCATTTTTAATACAGATATCCTGTTTTTTTGCAGCGTAATCCGCTAATAAATTATTGCTTTTTGTCATCCATTCACCCTTCCTTTTTATCTTTTAGAATATATTATATCCGTTTTCTTAGAAATTGGCAAACCCATTCATGAATCCGTAGCCAAAAATTTTATTTGGGTAGTCAGTTTTTTCTTTTCTGCGGCAGTTTCTTACCATGACATTTTTTATATCCACTCCGTTTGCGAGCAAAACATTGCCTCTCACTATCATCCACTCCATGATGAGAGCCGCCACCGCTGCAGTGATTGCAGCAGCCGCCGATGTGCCACTTAGTGCTATATACATTCCTCTTAGATTTGCCCCTGTGATATCCACAGCCGGTGCTACGAGATCCGGCTTTATTCCACCGTCTGCGTCAAAGCCCCTTCCCGACTCTAAAAGTATTGCATCATTTAGGGAATTATAGCCTCCCGCCGTTATCACAAGCTTAGCATCCGAAGGCATGGTCAGCGTGGTATCAGGCTCCGAGACAATAAAGCTCACATCAGCATCAAGAAGTCCTGTCATCGGGAGCCACATATTAAAAACGCCTCCAATAGTACTAAGTGGAAATACCCTGATGGTCCACACTCCCTTCACCACCTTTTCAAAGCGGATAAATATAAGCAAATCCCTCGTCTGTCTGCCGGTCTGCCTGTAGTCAATAGTCACCTGTGTTCCTTCAAGCAGAAATGAGTATTCACCGCTGTCTATTCGCATTGGTACCCCTGCCGGATTCGACTGACCACTCGGTGATATGACAGAAAGCGTAAATAGCTCAGGTGAAAGTGCCCAGCATTCCAGATAAAAGCCATCCATATCCTGCTCAACATTTATCTCAATATCATCGACTGTATCTGTTATGCGCCCTTTATAATGATGCCTGCTGTTCGCCTCATTGCCCGCTGCCGTAACCACAGCCCTGCCTCTTTTTGCCGTGATATAGTCCAGATACTCTGAAAGATCCTCAGCTCCCGTGTGGCTTCCGTTATTACAGCCAAGCGCCATGCAAAAGACAGCCGGTACTCCCTTTTGACCTGCAAACTCATCTGCAAAATGCACTGCTCTCATCACATCAACCTCCGAGTACACCATTTTACGATCCGGAATAAAGTAGAAATCATACAGCTTTTGAGGTGCCCTTTTCAGCTTCACGACAATAAGCTTAGCCTGTGGTGCCACACCTGCAAAATCATCCTGCGGTCTGTCATTGCCACATATCACGCTCGCCACAAACGTACCATGCCCATCCTCATCGCCCGGTATACTCTCATATGGATTTTCCGATAAAATAGCAGCATTTATCTCATCCTCAGAATAAACCGTATCCGTATTCTGATCCCAGAGCACTGCAATCTTCGTCTTACCCTCAGGTGTCATAAAAGCCTCCTGCGCATAATTCACACCTGTGTCAATAACCACCACATACACACCATTTCCGTATAGTCCCGGAACAAACTCCCTTTGAAGCCTGAACACACCGCTCTTTACAAGTCCCTGCGTGGATAAAGGAGCCAGACACTTTGGAATAGCAGAATACGAATAAACTCCCACCAGAAGTGGTGGGAGTCTTTCGTAATCCTCATATGTCCATATCTCGTAATCATCGCCCAATGTCTCTATGATATCAGGAGCTATTACCGGTGGAATGAACTCCTTTTTTGATACTATGAACTGCATATTTTACCTCATATGATATAATATTTAGATATGAGGGTCAAAAGATATTTTGACCCTCATATAATTATATTCTACAAATAAAAATATGCTACTATATTTATCAATTAATATAAACAAAGCTTCGACCAAAATTTACTCGCGGCTTCCATGACATGTAAAATAGATCACCTGGTAATCCTGCGAAAGCACCGCAAGCAGCCTTCTGCCTCGAGCAAGCTTCTCATCATCCAGATTCACAAACGGATCGTCAAGTATGAGGAACGGTTTCTCGCCCGGATACATCGCATCCACAAGCGCAAAACGCATACATATGCCTATCAGGTCCTTGTAGCCTGCCGACATTGTTCTCACATCGCGAAGCTGCCCCTGCTCCTTCATCCTTATTGAAATATTGGCATCCACCTGCCAGTCTCTGTCTGTATTTTCTGTCAGGATACCGAAGTACTTCTGGAAGCCATTGGAAATAGGCGCCATGTATCTGGCAGTAAACTGCTCCCTTGCCCTGGTCAGATAGTCTGATGTAAGCCCAAGTATCTCGTACTTATGCTTTTCCTCAGCCTGTATCTGCTTACAGTTGCGATACTCCTGCTCCTTTTCATCCCTCATATCAAGCTGCTCCTGCAGATCATCCATCTGTCTGCCGTACTGCACTAAAGATGCCCTGATTTCATCGAGGCTGCCCTCAACCTTTGAAATCATCTCATTGAGCTCATCAAGTGTATACGGACACTCATTTGGTGCAAGAAGCTTGTCCATATCGTTGTCATTCTCAAACTGCGCTTTCTTCTGAAGAGCACTGTCCATATTTTCCTTTGCAAAGCCGGCCTCTGCGAGCTGCTTTTTCATCTGTGAAAGTGCCTGTGTATATTCTGCAGCACTGTCATATCCATAGAGACTTAAATACTCATCAAGCGAAGCCTTTGCCTTCTCATAGTCAGCCTTTGTCTTGGCGCGCTTTCCTATCTGCTCGTTGAAACGGCTGTAGTCATGAGCCTTTGTTCGAAGCTCATAAAGCTTCTCCTGATACTGCGATTCATCTGCTTCAATCGAAAAGCTGTCAAAAAACTGCGATACCTCATGCTCCATTGATGTAATGCCGCCTTGAATCTGCTCAAGCTGCTCCTTTAATTCCTGAATCGGTATCTCCTTCTGCTTTATATTTTCCTCACGCTCAGCCATAAGCCTGATGTATGCTCTCTGCTTTTTGTTGTTCAGACGGATTCCATAGACCATCATGACAACACCGCAAAGCGCCATAGCGACTCCAGCTATGCCTACCACAAGAAACATGATTTCCTTCACATTGTACTTCTCATTCAGACTGAATACCGTGGCAACAGCTGCTGCCAAAAGACCGATAACCATAAGCACAATACCTGCAGGTACAAGCTTAGTCTTCTCAGGTGTCTCCGGCTCCTCCTCATCATCTGCCATCTTTGCAAGTGAGGTCATCTGCGAGAGCTTGAGCTCCATGTGGCTATACTCATTCTTGACGCTCTGGATGTTTGCTATCTTTTTTTGCATCTCATCAAGACCATCATCAGATGGCACACCATCCTTAAACATACCTGAAAGTGTATCTAAATACTGCTCCTCCTCAGGTGTAAAGCTCAGATTATCTTCTACAGCCTTTAAGCTTTCAAGCTCTCCGGCCTGCTTTGTCTTTTCCAAAAGCTCTGCTTCATCCGGTGCTTTGTCTCCAAAGACTGCCATTGCTGCATTGTAAATGCTCTCTTTCTCCTTTGCAACAGCACAAAGCTGCTCGTAGTTTTCACGAAGTGCCTGCTTTCTGCTGTCCTCAGATGCCACCTGAAGCGCCCTGCCGTACTCGGCTCTGATACCGGTAAGCTCCTTCTTCTGGGCAGTTTTCTCATCTATTTTCTCTGAAAGCTGTGCTGCCGCCTCATCCGCGGCCTGATACTTCTTAAGCTCCTGTTCCAAGGCTGTGAGTGTATTTACACGCTTTTTGATAGAGCCTGTGATACGGTTTGGGGACATCTTGTTCATCATGTCCTTAATGTCCGCTGTCGCCGACTCGAAGTTGTTGATGTCATTTGTATTTTCCGCCATATTGCCAAGTTTTGCGCTGATGCTGTCTGATGACGAAAACATGCAGTCTGCCTGTGCTATGTATATCGTTCTCTTGAACGAGCTGCGGTCGAGGTCAAAAAGTTCCTCTCCAAGCAGTGGTGAAAAATCATCACACTCAACCATGGTTGCAAGCCTGTACAAATGAAAATCATCCTGCTTTTCTGTGAGGCCAAATGTCCTTACAAGTCTGTACTCCACTCCATCGGCTTCAAAATCAAGCTCTCCACCATAAGTGCCGCCCTGCCATGGCTTATAGAGCTTTCTTTCCCTCTCAAAGGCGCCCGGCTCCTTTTTCGTATCAAAGCCGTAAAGCATAGCCTTCAAAAAAGCCGCAAGTGTACTCTTTCCCCAGCCGTTTGGCTGGTTTATGACATTGACTCCATCATTGAAATTGATATTAAGATCGGACAGCTTTCCGAAGTTGTTTATGTGACAAGCTATTAATTTCAATTTCTAAATCTCCTCCCCGCTAAGCGCCGATATACCACACCTGATGACCTCAGACTTCTGCTCCTCGGTCATATCTGAGCCAAGCACCATCCGTATGAACTCACCCTTAAGTGATGCATCCTTTTCGTATTCACTGTAATTGATGAGAAGTCTTGTCTCATCATACACCTTTTCATAATAGAAATATTCCTCGAACATATCCTTGAGGAAATCTGTGTTTATCTCACAATCCACGTCCACCTCACCTACAAGCACGAACTTTACCATGCTTCTCGATGAATATTCACTGTCCGAAATGGCTTTTTCCATCTTCACAGCCACATCCTGTGTGGTCATGGCTCCTGTCACATCCACATACAGCGTGTAGAGGCTCCTGTACGCAAACGGTACAAAGCTAAATCCTGCCGTGAGCTTTTCATCATCTATATCAAGTACCACAAAGCCCTTTTGTCCACACTCATCAAAGCCTCTTCCCTCTAAACAGCCGCTGTAGCAGTACATGCCACGGTTGTCAAGCTGTCCGCTCTGATACTCATGCACATGACCGAGCGCGAGATAATCAATGCCCTTATTCTTAAGGTCGCCTGTGGAAATCTCATCACCGAGCTGTCCGTGAAGAGTGACAACGTTGTAATTGTCATTATCGAGCACAAGAGAATTGTACATGGCCGCCTGGTTAGACTTGTCTATCTCAAGACCTGTTATTGTGATATTCCCATAGCTGTATGATGTCCACTGATTAGAAAAAAGCTTAAGGTTGTCAGGGATTTCATCGAGCTTCGATATGAAATTGTCCGAGTCGTGATTACCCTTAAGATAATAGAAATCGATATCCGGATTTGACGTAATCGAATCCTTTACCAGATTTCTGGCAGTCGCTGACACATTTCTCGTGTCAAATAAATCGCCTGCTATGATAATCGCCTTTACATCGTTATTTTTGGCGTACTCTATCATCCTTGAATATGTACGCAGTATTTCCATTTTTCTCTCTTTTGCCTGCTCCTTTGACAGATTCGAGGTCATCTTCGAATCCAGATGCAGGTCTGCACAGTGGATAATTTTCATTTTTCCAATTCCTCTTGATATATGAACGTTTATAAATCATTACAGACTACACATAGATTCATTACGCATAGCCTGGTTGCATCATTTACAGCCAATTCACAATTTCATAATCATTTAACAATTAAACGTGCTGACTGTCTGCAAGCTCAGGTGTACCTCTCATCTGAATGAGTGGACCGCCCTTCTTCTCCACATAGTCCTTAGTGATTGTAACCGTGCCGATATTGTCATCCTTTGGTATCTCATACATGATATCGAGCATGAAATCCTCTATAATCGCACGAAGGGCTCTGGCTCCGACCTTCTTCTCCTTTGCCATCTTGGCGATGGCATAAAGCGCATCGTCGTCGAACTCAAGCCTTACCTCATCCATCTCAAGGAGCTTCTGATACTGCTTGATAATGGCATTCTTTGGCTCCTTCAATATCTTTACAAGCATATCCTCGGTGAGCGCCTCAAGTGAGAACATGATAGGAAGTCGTCCGATAAACTCAGGAATCATTCCGAATTTGCGGATATCATCAACAGTTGCCTGCATGAGCAGGTTCTCATCCCCATCATACTTGTCCTTTAAATCAGCCTTGAAGCCTATAGAAGCCTCCTTGTTCAGGCGCTCCTTTATGATATCCTCAAGTCCCGGGAAAGCGCCTCCGCAGATAAAGAGAATATTTCTCGTGTCAACTGTGGTCATTGGAACCATGGCATTCTTGCTACTGGCACCAACCGGCACCTCAACCTCTGAGCCCTCTAAAAGCTTAAGCATACCCTGCTGCACAGACTCTCCGCTCACATCACGCTGGTTGGCATTTCTCTTCTTTGCAAGCTTGTCTATCTCATCTATAAAAATGATACCGTGCTCAGCTCTCTCCACGTCATTATCTGCAGCCGCAAGAAGCTTACTTACCACACTTTCGATATCGTCACCGATATATCCGGCCTCAGTAAGTGATGTGGCATCTGTTATGGCAAGTGGCACATCTAAAAGCTTTGCAAGAGTCTTTACGAGATATGTCTTTCCTGAACCTGTAGGTCCGATCATGAGCATATTTGATTTCTCAATCTCCACACCATCGAAACTTTTTGAACTCTGCTTTGCAGTTGTCTTTTCTTCCTCTGCCTTATGCTTATTGTCTGCCATGACACGCTTGTAGTGGTTATATACTGCAACCGACATGACCTTCTTTGCATGCTCCTGACCTACCACATAATCATCAAGACTCGCCTTAATCCTATGCGGTGCAGGAATTGAGTGAATGTCAAGAATCGGCTCGACCTTTTTCTCTTCCTTTGGTTTTTTCTTCTTAAGCTTCTGGCTGTTTGGTATGCCTCCTGTCAGATCTGACAAATTTATCATGCTGATATTGGGCATATTGCCAAAATCCATATTGGTTATATTTCCCAGATTTCCGAGGTTGCCAAAATTACCATTGCTCATGGAGTCAAAAGTCTTTTGCATACAATCGTTGCAAATGCACAGGTTCGGCTGGATATGTATCATCTTGCCTGCCACGCTCTCCGGTCTGCGGCAGATATAGCAGACATCCTCGTAGTCGTTTGCCTTGTTATCGTTTGTATTATCTATGTTATTTGTAGTTTCTTCATTATTATCCTGAATATTGTCAGGTACTTCCTTAAAATCATCATTATTCATAGGTGAATTACCGCCTTTGTATCATTTAGCTGCTTTATCAGCCATTTAACTATTATACACTACTGAATAAATGCGTGCAAGCAAGCTGAGGCGCTTTTGAAAAAAAAGAACCGACAGATCAAAAGACCTGCCGGATCCATTTTCTTAATATCTATCCAATTATAACAGCTCCATAAGAAGTTTATTGACAACAGCAGGATTTGCCTTGCCCTTTGTGGCCTTCATGGTCTGACCTACAAGTGCTCCGATGGCTTTCTTCTTGCCATTGTGGTAATCCTCCACCGCCTGTGGATTTGCATCGATGACAGCCTGGATTGTGGCTTTAAGCTCACCCTCATCATTCATGCTCTTAAGACCGTTCTCCTCGACATACTGCTCAGGGTCGATATCATCCGAGAATATTTTCTCAAATACTTCCTTTGCAACAGATGAGTTGATTGTGCCTGCATCTACCAGATCTACAAGCTTTGCAAGGTTTACAGGTGAGAATTTTATCTCATCTGCATCCATATCATTATCCTTTAACAGTCGCATTGTCTCAACCATCAGCCAGTTTGAAACCTTCTTCGGCTTGCCGCAGAGCTTTGTGGCAGCCTCAAATATGTCTGCCATATGCTTTGACTCTGTGAGAATCTTTGCATCATACTCAGGGATGTCGTATTCCTTCTTGTAGCGTGCAAGCTTCTGTGGACGAAGCTCAGGCTGCTTTGCCTTTATCTGTGCAATCCATTCATCGGATACGACGATTGGCACAAGGTCAGGCTCAGGGAAATATCTGTAGTCCTGTGCATCCTCTTTTGAACGCATGGCATGTGATGATTCCTTGTTGTCATCCCATCTACGTGTCTCCTGTACTACCTTTCTGCCCATCTCAAGAAGTTCTATCTGACGCTCACGCTCACCCTCGATGGCATGTGCAATAGCCTTGAAGGAGTTAAGGTTTTTCATCTCAGTACGTGTACCAAACTTCTTTGCGCCCACCTCTCTTACTGAGATGTTGACATCGGCACGCATTGAGCCCTCATTCAATTTACAGTCAGATGCTCCGAGATACTGGATGGTCTGACGCAGAGTCTCAAGGTATGCGATAACCTCCTCAGCGGAGCGCATATCAGGCTCTGATACTATCTCTATAAGAGGTACTCCGGAACGGTTGTAATCTACGATAGATACGTCCTCCCACTCGTCATGTACGAGCTTTCCGGCATCCTCCTCCATGTGGATTTCATGGATTCTGACGTTTTTCTTTCCGTTTGCTGTCTCAATCTCCACTGAACCGTTGCGGCAGATTGGCAGATAAAGCTGTGATATCTGATAGTTCTGTGGGTTATCCGGATAAAAATAGTTTTTTCTGTCAAATTTGCTGTACTGTGTGATAGTACAGTTGGTGGCAAGTCCTACTGCCACTGCGTACTCTACAACCTGCTTGTTTAAAACTGGAAGTGAGCCGGGCTGTCCTGTGCAGACAGGACATGTATGTGTATTTGGTGCGCCTCCGAAAGCTGTGGAGCAGGCGCAAAAGATCTTTGTTTTTGTAGCTAACTCTACATGGACCTCAAGTCCGATGACTGTCTCATAGTTTTTCATATCCTTTTTGCCTCCTTCCTACTGTGCACCGGCAGATTTATTGGTATCTGCTGTATTTTTGTTACTGTACTCCTCCGCGATAGTGCTGCGCTTAAGCTCTCTTGTTTTTTCAAAGCTGTATGCTGCGCGGATGATATTCTTCTCCTTAAAGCAGTCTCCGATGAGCTGTAATCCGATTGGAAGTCCGTTTTTGTCCATGCCGCACGGAAGCGATATTCCCGGAAGTCCTGCAAGATTTACAGATATTGTGTAGATATCACCGAGGTACATCTGGATTGGATCACTTAAGCTCTCTCCAAGCTTTGGAGCTGTGGTTGGTGCTGCCGGTCCGAGTATCACATCATATTTGGCAAAAGCATCATCAAAGGCTTTTTTGATAAGTGCTTTTACTCTTAAGGCCTTTAAGTAATATGCATCATAATATCCTGATGAGAGTACGAATGAGCCGAGCATGATTCTTCTCTTCACCTCAGGTCCAAAGCCCTCAGAACGCGATTTCTTGTACATGTTGTGAAGGTCTGTGTACTCCTTTGTACGGTATCCGTATTTGACACCGTCGAATCTGGCAAGGTTTGAGCTTGCCTCTGCGCAGGCGATTACATAGTAAGCCGGGATGGCATACTCTACAAGTCCGAGGTCAAATTCCTCCACAACAGCACCTTTTTTCTTTAATTCATCTGCTGCTGCAAGGATTGCCGATTTTACCTCCGGGTCAAGTCCATCTCCGAGATAATCCTTTGGAATACCAATCTTCATACCCTTTACGTCATCGACAAGCGCCTCTGTAAACTTCAAATCGTCTCTGTTTACTGATGTCGAATCCTTCGTATCATATGAAGCGATTGCCTCAAGTATAGTAGCACAGTCTGTGACATCCTTTGCGATAGGTCCGATCTGGTCAAGCGATGAGCCATAGGCAATGAGTCCATATCGTGAAACTGTGCCGTAGGTTGGCTTGATTCCTGTCACACCACAAAAGGAGCTTGGCTGTCTGATTGATCCGCCTGTATCTGAACCGAGTGCAAACGGTACCTCCTCTGCTGCAACTGCTGCACAGCTTCCACCTGATGAACCTCCCGGTACGTGCTCTGTATTCCATGGGTTTTTGGTTGCTCCAAATGCAGATGTCTCTGTGGTGCTTCCCATGGCAAACTCATCCATGTTGGTTTTTCCAACGATGACACAGCCTGCATCCTCAAGGCGCTTAACAGCCTCCGCTGTGTAGGTCGGGATGAAATTGTAGAGTATCTTTGATGAACATGTGGTGAGAAGCCCTTCTGTACACATGTTATCCTTTATGGCTACAGGCACACCCGCAAGCGCTCCTTTTAGCTCTCCCGCATCAATTTTTGCCTGAACCTCTGCTGCTTTTTTAAGTGCACCCTCTTCGTCTATTGTGACAAAGCTGTTTATCTTTTCTTCTTTTGCTTTTATAGAAGCAATGGCAGCCTTTACAGCCTCTTCCACTGTAACTTCCTTTGCCTGTATTTTCTTGCCGAGTTCCACGGCAGTTAAAGACATTAAATCCATTTTTCTCCTCCTTGCCGTTATTCGCCGATTGTCTTTGGTACCTTGAATCCGCCGTCCTTCTTGACCGGTGCATTGGCAAGTGTTGCTTCACTTCCGTCACCGTTTGTGACAACATCATCTCTGAATACATTGTTTACAGGGAATACGTGGCTCATAGGCTCAATTCCCGAAGTATCAAGCTCCTCAAGCTTGTCGATATAATCAAGCATATCTGCCATATCCTTCTTGGCAGCCTCTGCCTCCTCCGGTGAAAGCTCAAGCTTTGCAAGGATTCCGACATACTCCATAGTCTCGTCTGAGATTACGTTTCTCATGACTCCGTCCTCGCCCATCACCTTTGTGGTAACAGCCTGCTGCTCAGGAGTCTCATCCTCTGGTTCCTCGTCAAGCGCAGCACTTCTGACCTTTGCATATACCGCTTCATCGCATATACCCTGATTGTTGAAGCCTGCATGGCGTAAAGTACCCTCATAATCCATGCCTGCGGCAGCCATAACCTTGCCGGAATTTGGATTTTCAGTATCATGTCTGGCCCATACACGTCCGGCACCAACCTCATTAATGAAAAATCTGATGATAGCTGTGAGTGCCTCAGTCATATATCCTTTATTAAAAAACTGACTTCCTAAGCAATATCCAAGCTCAATGCTCTCCGTCTTTTCATTAATGCTCACAACCGAAATATTGCCGATAGGCTGCTCAAGGTCATTAAGCTCAATAGCCCAATTGTAATACTCTGTATTGTCATACTGTGCAATCCAGCTCTTTATCATATCCTCTGCCTCATCAACACTCTTGTAAACAGGCCATGTAAGATACTTAACTGTCTGCTCATCAGAAAACCAGTTGTAAAAAACATTTTCCGCATCTTCTATTTCAAATCTGCGAAGAGTAAGCCGCTCTGTGGCGATTTCTCTTGTTCCTATATGATTCATACGATATCCTTTCTCTCTTTCCTAATATTTAAATTTATTCTTAGAATATACCAATATCTGCCCCGGGGTGCGCTAAACCCCCTGCAACGCATGGGTGCATATATATTGTGAAGACAAATTTTTAACAGTTCCGACGTTCACAGCCTGTAATACCTCTCAGCATACCTCCTGCCAATAACCTATCCGCAGGAAATGTCGGAACAAGCTTAAAAATTTTCTGAGCAAAATATATACACACATGCCACCACACAGCCTGCATGCGCACCCGCCACAACCACAGAAGCTAAATTCTATGGCTCCAATCTGCTGAGATCACGAGGAAACAGCGTAGCCTCACGCACATTATCCTCTCCGATAAGCTGCATAGTAAGTCTCTCAAGTCCTATTCCAAGACCTCCATGTGGCGGCATGCCGTGCTTAAAGGCTGAAAGATAGCTCTCCATACCCTCTGTCTCCATGCCACGCTTTGCGATTTTTTCCATAAGCTTGTTGTAGTCGTGGATTCGCTGGCCGCCTGTTGTGATTTCAAGGCCTCTGAAAAGCAGGTCAAAGCTTAAGGTGTATGTCTCGTCTGCCGGATCATCCATGGCATAGAACGGTCTCTTCTTTGAAGGATAATGTGTGACAAATACAAAATCACTGCCATACTCTTCCTTGAAGTACTGTCCGATAAGTACCTCCTCCTCCGGCTCTAAGTCGAATGGGTTTCTGAACTGTCTGTTATATTTTTCTGCGACACGCTGCTTTGCCTCGTCAAATCTGACTCTTGGTATGCTTGTCACGTCAGGCAGCTTAATCTTTAAAAGCTCAAGCTCCTTGGCGTATGAGGTCTTTAAAAGCTCCATGGTGTACTGCAAAAAGCCGGTCTCCATCTCCATGATATCCTCGAAGCCGTCAATGTAGCCCATCTCGAAATCGAGTGATGTATACTCATTCAGATGTCTCTTTGTATTGTGCTTTTCTGCTCTGAAAACAGGTGCAGTCTCAAATACCCTGTCAAAGACACCTACCATCATCTGCTTGTAAAACTGCGGGCTCTGCTGTAATATAGCCGGTCTGTGGAAATATTCAAGCTTGAAGAGGTTGGCGCCTCCCTCGGCTGACTTTGCACCAAGCTTTGGCGTATGAATCTCTGTAAATCCATTATTATAAAGGAAATCCCTAAAGCCCCTTGTGATACCCTCCTGTATACGGAACGTAGCACGCTCTCTTGGATTTCTGAGTGCCACTGCCCTGTTATTGAGCTTTGCCTCAAGCGAAGTATTCAGTTTCCATTTGTTGATCTGAAGCGGCATAGGCTCCGCCGGCTCAGATAAAATTGTGATAGTGTCAAGACGAAGCTCGAAGCCGTTTGGAGAACGGTCATCACTCTTGTATGTGCCGCATACCTCCACGGTATCTGCTTCCTTTAGATCATCGACGCTAAACTTGGATTTGCCCGGCTCGTATACACACTGTACGAGTCCGTCCCTGCGTCTTAAGACGATGAATGCAACCTCACCCATATCTCTTATGGTGTGAATCGCACCCTTTACTTTGATGCTTTTGCCCTCGTAGTCGCCTGCAAGAATTTCTGCGATACCGAGGTCTTCCTTTTGAACTGCTCCTGTTAAGAATTCCATATTTTTGTGCTCCTTTGATTTTTTAAGCGGGACGGAAAAAAGCCCCGGAGCATATCAAATTAATGAAATGCTCCGGGGCGAAAATTCTAAAAATATTCCGCGGTACCACCCGCTTTGAGAAAAAGGACTGTTCCTGTTTCTCCACTCTTATCCGTAACGTGGATGAATCGTATCTGCCTACTTTTGATATATAAAAAGCTTAATTCACATACGATAAACCTATCTATGCAATAAACCATATCAATCGTTCAACAGATCTGCTCCGGTAGTGTTCCTGCAATCAGCTCTTCCAAACAGCGCTCTCAGTCGGTGACGCTGTATTCCTGTCGGTGTCTGGTGATTCAAGTCTCCTTCAACGCATTTATTGTTTTTTTGTTGTTTAACGTTATAACACAATAAACTTATTATTTCAACCCATCATAGTCAAAACTTAAGAAAATAAAGTATAGGAATATATTATAGTTTTTCTTAATTGTGGTTATAACAGAGCCTTCTTTTGCAACAATTATTAAATAAATTTAGGCTATTCCCTATTGCCTTTATTGAATTCGTATTGTAGAGTATATTTGGTATATGTAATTAATAATAAGGCAGGTAACACTTATGAAAAAACTATTATTTTTTGATATAGACGGCACTCTCGTTGATTTCGGCAAGAGCACCATGAGCCCATCAACCGCTGATGCTCTAATAAACGCAAAACAAAACGGTCACATGATTTTTCTTTGCACAGGACGTAGTTACAATCAGATTTATCCATCATTAAAAGCCTTTGATTTTGACGGCGTGGTGGCTGCTGCCGGTGGCTATGTCACTGTGGGTGATAAGGTAATTGCACATCATGTCTATGGGCAGAATCTGTTACAGAAGGTTCTTGACACTGTTGGTGACAACAACACAGGTCTTATCTTCCAGACAAAGGATAAAAGCATCACCAACCACAAGTGGGCCGACAAATTCATATCAGCATTCTCAAAGCAGTTTGACATGCATGTGATACAGGACAACCCGACATTTAAGGATATCGTGATTGATGATGAATTATCAAGCTTTTCTAATCGATACGCTGATGTTGAAAGCACCATCTACTGCAATTGCAACTACCACATTGATGATTTAAGAAAGCTCCTCGGCGATGAATTTGTAGTAACCCTGAGCAGCTTTAAAGAGCCTGAACCTTACAGCGGTGAGATTACATTGCGCGGTGTCAACAAGGCAACCGGCATACGTGATGTGGTAGAGTTTCTTCACATGAGTCAGGCTGATACAATAGGCTTTGGCGATGGCCAGAATGATTTTGATATGCTGCGCTACTGTGATGTCGGTGTTGCCATGGGCAATTCCAGCGATGAAGTCAAGGCTGTTGCCGATATAGTGACAGACGATATCAAAGAGGATGGGCTTAAAAATGCCATGGTGCATCTTGGACTTGTCTAAAAATGCACCATGGCATACTCTATGCCTCAATATTCATAAATCTGTCCCACTCGCACTCGTCTTTTGATGCCGATACAATCAATGTGTACGAGCGCTCATCTGTTCCGTCGAATACGAAGGTATAATTTTCATTCTCCTTCTCGATTAAATATGCGTATCCGTCAAGAAAATTGTTGAAGGTGTCGATATAATCTGTCTCCTCTATCTCCTCGTCAGCCGTGGTGCTCTTTAGGTTGCCATCGGCATCATATGTCTTAAAGCCCTCGCGTATGAATGAAATAATATTTGCATCTGAAAGCTTTAATATAAGGCCGTTTGTCCTCATATCACGGATATCTCTGTTTTTAGAATTATCTGCCTTTATAATTACGTTGTCAAGGCATATTTTGAAGGTGCCAAAGCTCATCATGATATCGCTCACATGCACATCCGAAAATTTGAAATGTGTAAATTCGTTTTCTGTCCTGAATTTCATCTGTTATCCTCCGTATATACTCATGCCGATATTTTATCAGATAATTTTGCTTTGGGCAACTTGCATTTTATAACGTGCCATACAGCTCAAGCGTATACCCCACACTGCCTCCGCATATAAAGTAATAGTCGCTTTGGGTGTCACCGTCTGCATAGATATACTGTCCGTACATCTTTATATTGCAAAAGAGTGCCGTGCGGCTTGATGCCGGAGCGATTCCATAGCCCTTATTTGACACGACAAGCGGCAGCCTCCGCTGTCTGCCTCCGAACGAAATATATCTGGCTTTGTTTGTCAAATCAGTAAGGTCTGTTGCAAGTATTCCCTTGGATTTGAGCTTTTCCGATTTATCCCAGTCAAAAAATGTGTAGCACTCGCCATTATTTAAAAGCCTTGGCTCTGTGGCATTTTCACTTACAAGGAGATTTCTGTCGGCATCAAAATACTGTATGGCTCCGTTTTTCTTTTCTATCCTTAGTATCAGCTTCTCCGTTTGAATTTCAATAAGCGATTTGGATTCCTTTGCCACCCATTTGAAGGCTGTATCGGCCTTTTGCTTCCAATAGGTTTTGTGCGGCTTCACTCCAATTCCTTCTACAAAGATTACACGTACTATCTCCGGTGTTATTGGTATCACATAAAGTATGCCGTCCGCTGTGGCGATTTCAACATGCGATTTACCTTTTTTGAGCCATTTTACCGCAAACTTGCCCTTTGAATGTCCCTTTACACGAAGTATATCGTTGTCCGGAATTGAGCCGTATGCGTATGGGGAGGGATTGAGAGGGAGGCTGCTCTTTTTTGCAGCCTTACGTACCTCCTTAATCTTAATTTTATTTTCCATATCTGTAGCAGTACATTGTGTTTGATTTTCCCTGTCTTTTTTTACAAATGCAGATAAATCAAGCTTCTCATTTTCAGCCTTATTTGTCAACTGCTCAGGCTTTAATGCAATGCGCGACGGACCAAAATACGGCTTTTTCCGCGCCTTTTCACATCTTACGATATTTCTCTCGTTCTCATGAAGCTGCGCTGTCGCATTGTTCCACAGGGCAAGTCCCTCCTTGTCCTGCGCCTCGTAGACATCTCTTAAATCCTCTAAATCATCTGTCAGCTTTTTTACCGATTCCTTTGCACGGTCCAGATTATCCTGTGCAATCCCTATGATATTCTGAAGCTGTCTCTGCTCGTCTTTTAATGAAATTCCCGGTAAATCATTTTCTGTGTCCATCATGCCTCCACGACTTATATATGCTGTGATTATACTATACTTTTAATCTCATCTATCCTGTCAACACAGGCAAAAAGCATCTTTTTCAGCTCCTCATCAGGCTGTGTCAAATCCGGCACCATGACAACCTTACAGCCTGCAGAATATGCACTTTTGACACCATTTGGCGAATCCTCAACCGCCATGCACTCCTCAGGTGCCAGCTTAAGCTCGCTGCATGCAAACTCATACACATCAGGTGCCGGCTTTCCATGCTCCACCATAGGTGCACAGATGATCTTGTCAAAATATCCGTAGAGCCCTATCTTTTTAAGATATTTCTCAGCTCTTTCTATATCATTCGCTGTGGAAATCGCTCTGTGAATGCCTTTTTCCTTCAAATATGTAAGTATCTCAATTGCACCGGGCTTAAGCTCAATACCCACCTTTTCCAGATGCTCCTCCATGATTTTTCTCCGATATGCCCTGATTTTATTATAATCCATATCCGGATCATGAAACATATCCTTAAGATGCTGCGGTGCATACGGCTGCCCGAGGCTTCGCATTGAAAGTGCCTGCTCATCCGTCATCTCGTAGCCGAATTGCTTAAGTGCCATCGGCCAGAAAATACGATAATATTTCTCCGTATCTATGAGTGTTCCATCCATGTCAAATAATACTGCTTTTACCATTGGTTCTCCTTACGTTCTGTCAGGCTTTACTATGCTTCACCTGTTAATTTTACCACTGTCATATCATGATGCATGGCCTTTATCACCGGGCCAAACATGTCCTTTGTCTTTATCCTGAGGCTGGAGGTATTTATGCATGGATGACATCCAACCCACTCACCTTTTAGCACATCCTCATCCACCAGAAGCCTGACCGCATTGTCATGGTCGTTCATCAGTCCCATCACACTGACTGAGCCCGGTGTGATATCCAGATATTTTTCCATATCCTGCGGACTTGCAAACGAAAGTCTCGCACTGCCTATCTGATGCGAGAGCTCTTTTGTCTTAAAGGTCTTGTCTCCCGGTATCATGAGCAGGTAAAAATCAGTTTTCTGGCGGTTGCACAGAAAAAGATTCTTACAGATTGTCGCGCCGAGTGTCTTGTCAATCTCCTCACAAACCTCCATCGTAAATGCCGCTTCGTGGTCTATTCTCTGATATTCGATTCCCAGTTTGTCCAAAAAATCGTATGTACGAATTTCTTTATCCAGTCTGCCTGTGGTATCTGTCGGTCTTCCATTCTGTAATTGCATTTGTGCCTCCTGAAATTAATTATCGCAGCTGTGTTCAGCACCGTAACCGCTGCTATTATTGCCTTTTAATTGCTATAGCTATAGATTATACACCTCTTTTATGTATTCTAACAAGCCCCGGCATCCACTGATTACATCATCAAAGGTCGCATCAAAATCACCTGTATACCATGGATCTGCAACATCGCGCGCTGCTGTAAGCTTATGATTTGTCCTGTAATCAGCAAATGACAGCATCTTAAATATCTTCTGCTGACTGTCACTGCCACCTGCAATCTTTGTCATATTCCTGATATTTGCAGTGTCCATTCCAATCAAAAGGTCATAGTACAAATAATCATCACGTGTCATCTGTCTCGCGCGGTGTGGAATAAGAGGAATATGCTCCTCGTATAGTTTGTTTTTGGTGCCGTAGTGCGGCGGATTGCCTATTTCCTCACGGCTGGTCGCAGCTGAATCTATCTCGAAAACAGCATCGAGGTGCTGTCTGTGGACCAGATGGGTGAAGATGCTTTGGGCCATGGTGCTGCGGCAGATGTTGCCGTGGCAAACCATGAGCACTTTAATTTTATCTTGCATATCTTCGTTTTTCC
>OBJE01000745.1_pt1 | contig 24238 bp, 9 predicted proteins | sample 1519681 | NCBI WGS metagenome assembly OBJE01 (sample SAMEA3888898, study PRJEB22519) | human gut metagenome | biome: human gut; feature: human-associated habitat; material: faeces | place: Denmark | collected 2011 | reverse complement strand
ATTCCGGTCTTTCTGATTGGGAAGTCCAGCCGTTTTCAAATTCGGGCAAAAGAATGCAAGGAGCAATCATTACTTTTTGTTTTTCATTGCTATCTTCTGCTTTCCAATCAGGGAAAATAACAGGAATACTTTTGAGAGGAACGAATTTAAGTATTTTATCACCGATGTTTAAGGTGATTCGTGCTCCTTTGGGAGCAATGGCTTTGCGTTCTGCATCTTGAAGGCAGGCTTTCCAGTATTTTAGCAAGGTTTGGTCCATTTGTCTTTACGTTTGTGTGATGGAATAATGCACAAATATAGAAAAATAGGTGAAAAAAAATATGATAATTGGGGTAACATTCCTGAATTTATAAGTTTTATTTGGAAAATGTTAGAGTAGTCCTTGTTGGCGGTAAATGAATTGGAATAAAACGGGATAATTGTAATATTTTGTGTTGATGAGGCTAAGAAACCGGACTTTATGAAGCAAATGAAGCTAAAATAGACGAAAATTTATCTGTTTGGGGAGCGTGGATATACTAATTTTGCCAATAAATGAAACTTAAATCTATGATGAAAAGACTTGTTAATTTATTGGTTGCTTTTATTCTTTCTGTAAATTGTATTAGCGCCCAGAATCTTACTCGTTGGGTTAATCCGTTTATTGGAACCGGTGCTGTTCAATCTAGTCTTTCTGGGAATAATTATCCGGGAGCTACTGTTCCTTTTGGTATGGTGCAGTTGAGTCCCGACACTCGTGAAGCTCCTGATTGGGCGCAAGCTTCAGGATATGATTATAATGATTCTATTATTTATGGTTTCAGTCATACGCGTTTAAGCGGAACCGGTGCTTCTGATTTTATAGATATACTTCTATTTCCTACCATCAGTGATAAAAGGAAATCGACTTTCACTCATCAACACGAACAGGCGCGTCCGGGCTATTATCAGGTATTATTGAAAGATGAGAAGATTCAAGCGGAGTTGACGGCTTCTGTACACGTAGGAGTGCATCGCTATACCTGTTCTGATGGTGACCAGTTGAAATTATGGTTGGATTTGGACCACTCGGCAAATAAGGGGAGTTGGAACCGCCGGATTATTCAATCACAACTCCGCATGGTTTCTCCTACCGTAGTAGAGGGATATCGTATTATTACGGGATGGGCAAAGCTGAGAAAGATTTATTTTCATCTTGAATTTTCCCAACCGATCCTATCCAATCAGTTATATGATGGCAATCGGATGTATGAGAATACTCCTGTCATTAATGGTACGGAACTGCGTGGATTGTTTTGCTTCGATAAGAAGTGGAATAAAGAATTGATATGTAAAGTCGCTTTATCTCCGGTTTCCATTGAAAATGCCCGGTTGAATATGGCAACTGAGGTCCCCGGATGGGACTTTGAATATATTGCTCGTGCTGCCGAAACTAGTTGGGAGAAAGAATTGAAGAAGATTATCATTCAAGGTACCGATTTGCAGAAAAAGATTTTTTATACGGCTTTATATCACACTATGGTACAACCCAATACGATGAGTGATGTTAATGGTGAATATATGGCATCCGATTACGTCACTCGTTCTGTGGCAAAAGGGGAGGTGCATTATTCTACTTTTTCTTTATGGGATACTTTCAGGGCCGCCCATCCACTTTATACTTTGATACACACGCACCGCATTCCCGATTTTGTTAAGAGCATGATGAGGCAATACGATTATTATGGCTATTTGCCTGTATGGCAATTATGGGGACAGGATAATTATTGTATGATTGGCAACCACTCCATTCCTGTCATTGTGGATGCTGTTCTGAAGGGTGTTGCCGGGGTGGATGAAGAGAAAGCCTATGAAGCGGTTTTTAATAGTTCTATCGTGTCTCATCCGAACTCTCCTTTTGAAGTATGGGAGAAATATGGATATATGCCGGAGAATATTCAGACACAATCTGTTTCTATTACTTTGGAGCAGGCTTTTGATGATTGGTGTGTCGCACAGTTGGCTAAGCGATTGGGAAAAGAAAAGGATTATAATCATTTTATGAAACGATCTGCTTTCTATCGGAATTTGTTCAATTCTAAAACCGGGTTCTTCCAGCCTAAGAATGATAAGGGTGAGTGGATTGAGCCATTTGACCCTTATAAGTATGGGGCGAATGGAGGTTATCCTTTTACTGAAGGGAATGCTTGGCAATACTTTTGGTATGTACCCCAGAATATCCCCGATTTGATTTCACTGACAGGGGGGAACAAAGCCTTTGTCGCAAAGTTGGATACATTCTTTACGGTTAGCTACCAAAGTGGTGCATTGAATGACAATGCTTCCGGTTTTGTAGGACAGTATGCGCATGGTAATGAACCGAGTCATCATGTGGCTTATCTGTATGCTTGTGCGGGGGAACCTTGGAAAACACAGAAATACGTGGCGTATATCATGAATGAACTGTATAACGATTCTTCTTCAGGTTATGCCGGAAATGATGATTGTGGAGAGATGTCTGCTTGGTATGTGTTTGGAGCACTTGGCTTTTATCCGGTAAATCCGGTAAGTGGGGAGTACGTTATTGGTACTCCTATGTTGGAAGAAGCTGTCATTCAGTTACCCGGTAGAAAGACTTTTACGGTAAAAGCTCCGCGTAAGGAGGACAATGAGGTTTATATCTGTTCCATGAAACTGAATGGTGAAAAATATACGAAGAATTATATTACTCATCAGGATATCATGAAGGGCGGAATATTGGAGTTTGTTATGACTGCCTCACTGGGAAAATGATAACAAATGGTGAAGTGTTGGAATTTGTGCCGGGAAAGATTTCTAAATGTTGAATAACTCCCTTTTATAGGTTACGATTGAAGCAAAAGAGTCTAAAAATGGCGAGTTTTTCTCTACCTAATGGGAGAGGTATATCTACTTTTGTTTCAGAAGAAACTATTAATCATGAAAAATATGAAACATTTTAAGACTTATTTAGCAGCAATGGCTTTGGCCCTTTCCGGATGCCAGAGTGCAACTGATTCCTGTGAAACTACAGAATTGTGGTATGCCCAACCGGCAAAAGTTTGGATGGAATCTTTACCTATCGGTAATGGGCGTTTGGGAGCTATGACTTATGGTGGAATAGAGGAAGAGAAACTGGCATTGAATGAATCGACAATGTGGTCCGGCCAGTACAATGAGAACCAGAATAAACCTTTCGGACGAGAGAAAATGAACCAGCTCAGAAAGTTGTTTTTTGAGGGAAAACTATCGGAAGGAAACCGTATAGCCGGAGATAATCTTCATGGTAACCAGACTTCTTTCGGAACTCATCTTCCCATTGGAGATTTGAAGATGCAATTCATTTACCCCGAAGGTAAAGTGACCGACTACCGCCGTTCGTTAAGCTTGGATGAGGCTGTCAGCAGCGTTTCTTTCAACTCCGGTGGTGTGAACTATAAACGTGAGTATTTTGCTACAAACCCGGATAATGTTCTCGTACTCCGCTTGACCGCTGATAAGCAAAAGTCCATTACTATGAACATGGGATTGGATTTGATGCGTCAAGCTGATCTTTCTGTAGAAAATAACCAATTGGTGTTTACCGGAAAAGTAGATTTTCCTTTGCATGGTCCGGGCGGAGTCTGTTTTGAAGGAAGAATAGCCGTTTTGGCCGATAACGGAGAGGTAAAGATGGAACAGTCTGGGGTAAGTATCAAAGAAGCTGATGCCGTGACTTTGATTGTCGATGTGCGTACGGATTATAAAAGTCCTGATTACAAGACTCTTTGTGCTGACGGTGTGGAGAAGGCTGCAGCTAAATCTTATGATGAATTGAAGCAGGCGCATATAAAGGATTATAATACGTTGTACAATCGTGTTTCTATCCATTTCGGGCAAGACGCTAACCGGGCGATGCCTACGGATGTCCGTTGGAAACAAGTGAAGGAAGGCAAGACCGATACCGGACTGGATGCCTTGTTCTTCCAGTATGGTCGTTACCTTACCATTGCCAGTTCGCGCGAGAACTCTCCCCTGCCCATAGCTTTGCAAGGTTTCTTTAATGATAACAAGGCTTGTAATATGGGGTGGACGAATGATTATCATTTGGATATCAATACTGAACAGAATTATTGGGCAGCCAATGTCGGTAATCTTGCCGAATGTAATGCCCCCCTCTTTACCTATATAAAGGATTTAGCTCATCACGGTGCGAAGACTGCTGAAGTGGTTTACGGATGTAAAGGCTGGACTGCCCATACCACCGCTAATGTTTGGGGATATACTCCCGCATCCAGCACGATTATTTGGGGACTGTTTCCTATGGCAGGCTCATGGATTGCTTCTCATCTTTGGACACAATACGAATTTACACAAGATAAGCAATACCTGGCCGAAACTGCCTATCCGCTTTTGAAAGGTAATGCACAGTTCATTTTGGATTTCTTGGCAAAAGACCCGAAGAGTGGTTATCTGATGACAGGGCCGAGCATCTCACCCGAAAACTGGTTCCGTACAGCAGGTGGTGAAGAAATGGTTGCTTCCATGATGCCTGCCTGTGACCGTGAGCTGGCCTACGAGATCTTGTCGAATTGTGTCTGGGCTTCAGAAATATTAGATACAGACCGTGAGTTTGCCGATAGCCTGCGTACCGCTATCGCCCAGCTTCCTCCTATCCAGTTACGTGCCAATGGTGCTATCCGTGAGTGGTTTGAAGATTTTGAAGAAGCGCATCCCAATCATCGTCATACTTCCCATCTGCTAGCTTTGTATCCTTTTTCCCAGATCACTTTGGAGAAGACTCCCGAATTGGCGGAAGCTGCCCGTAAGACTATCGAGAATCGTTTGTCTGCCGAAAACTGGGAAGATACAGAATGGAGCCGTGCCAATATGATTTGTATGTATGCTCGGTTGAAAGATGCGCAGGAAGCATATAAGAGTGTCCAATTATTACAGGGCAAGCTTTCACGTGAAAATTTAATGACTGTATCTCCTGGTGGCATTGCTGGTGCGGAAGGTGATATTTATTCGTTTGATGGGAATCCCGCCGGTACAGCTGGTATGGCAGAAATGCTCATACAGAATCATGAGGGTTATGTAGAATTCTTACCCTGTTTGCCTGTTGAATGGAAAGATGGTAGTTTTAAAGGTCTGTGTTTAAAGGGAGGAGCTGAAGCAACTGCTGAATGGACGAATGCTGTCATCAATAAAGCTTCTTTAAAAGCTACTGCTGATCAGGTTTTAAAAGTGAAAATTCCTCAAGGGAAAAAATATAGAGTGCTTTTAAATGGTAAGGAGGCAATTGCAAATCCTGATGCAAAGGGTTTAATAACGGTGGATATGAAACGTGGAGATTTGCTGGAGTTATTGTAAAAAAACAGGCTGCTTTGCATAGCTTGATTGAGGATTACATCTTAGTATATTGAGGTGTAGTCCTCGTTTTATGATAAGACAACCTGCAAAGTGATGAAATAGTAATATTGTCCATGTTCTCAGTAATTTTTTCTATTCTTTAAGTCCTTGAATCCTTGTTACTTTGCATTATAAAACTAACTAATATATGATATTCATGAAAACACAATCTAATTTTTATCTATTTCTTATCGCTTTGATTTCTGCTATGGGAGGTTTCCTGTTTGGATATGACTGGGTGGTAATCGGAGGAGCAAAACCTTTTTATGAACAATACTTTGGTATAGCAAATGATCCTGTCATGCAGGGGTGGGCAATGAGCAGTGCTTTGATTGGCTGTTTGTTTGGGGCACTAAGTGCCGGTAAGCTGAGTGACCGTTTGGGACGTAAGCCGATTTTGATTTTGGCAGCAGGACTGTTTATCTGTACGGCTGTCGGTACAGGGGCTGTTCATTCTTTTACTTTCTTTAATGTATTTCGTTTGGTAGGGGGCTTTGCTATAGGGATTGCTTCTAGTTTGTCACCTATGTATATAGCAGAAATTGCTCCGGCGCATCTGCGTGGACGGTTTGTGTCCATCAATCAGTTGACGGTAGTATTAGGTATCTTGACTTCTCAGATTGTAAATTGGCAAATAGCTGAGCCTGTGGCATTAGGAGCTACTCATGAAATGATCCGTGAATCATGGAACGGACAGATGGGATGGCGCTGGATGTTTTGGGCAATGACTGTCCCGGCCGCCTTGTTCTTTGTTTTTAGTTTTATATTACCGGAAAGTCCTCGTTGGTTAGCCTCTTCGGGAAAACGGGAGGCGGCACTCAAGGTTTTTACCCGTATGGGAGGAAAGGAATATGCTGTTACCGAGTTGGCTGCTATAGAAGCTGTTTCAGCCTGCCAGACGCAAGAAGGAGGCTACCGTCAATTATTAAATCCTGCTATGTATAAAGTGTTGACTATAGGTGTTGTTATGGCTATTTTGCAGCAATGGTGTGGCATTAATGTTATTTTTAACTATGCACAGGAAATATTTATGGCAGCAGGTTATGGCGTGTCTGATGTTTTGATGAATATTGTGGTGACCGGTATTACGAATGTCATATTTACTATTCTAGCTATGTTTGTGGTAGACCGCTGGGGACGTAAGGCATTGACATTGATCGGATCATTTGGCTTGGCAGTAATTTATACCTTTATGGGAGCCGCTTATTATTTTCATATCACAGGAGTTGTTCTATTGATTATTGTCGTGATGGCCATTGCTTGTTATGCCATGACTTTGGCTACAGTGATGTGGGTCATTATCTCAGAGATTTTCCCGAATCGTATTCGTGGAGTTGCTATGTCTGTTTGCACTTTCGCTTTGTGGGCGGCTTGTTTTATACTTACCTATACTTTCCCAATGCTGAATAGTGGTTTGGGAGCTGCCGGAACATTCTGGTTGTATGGATTGATTTGCCTGGCTGGAGGAATATTTGTTGTGTTCCGTTTGCCGGAAACCAAAGGGAAGAGCTTGGAAGAAATTGAAAAAGAATTAGTGAAATAACAATATTTATTATGGAGAAAATAACTCAATATTTAATTCAAAGTACCGTTCATGGCAGTGAGGTGCGTGCATGGGAGGAAGATATCATGCTTCCTACTTATGAGATAGGAAAGGAAGAGAAGAATCCTATTTTTCTTGAAAAAAGGGTTTATCAGGGAAGTTGCGGATCAGTCTATCCTTATCCGGTGGTAGAGAAGATTTCAGATAAAAAAGTAGACAAGAGGTATCATGCATTATTTATCGAGAATGAATACATCAAGGTGATGATACTTCCCGAGCTGGGTGGTCGTATACACATGGCTTATGATAAGGTGAAAAGACGTCATTTTGTTTATTACAATCAAGTAGTGAAACCGGCATTGGTGGGATTGACAGGACCTTGGATTTCTGGAGGCATCGAATTTAACTGGCCTCAGCATCACCGTCCTTCTACTTTTTTGCCTACTGATTTTTTGATAGAGGAAAATGCGGATGGCAGTAAGACAGTATGGTGCAATGAAGTGGAGAGAATGTTCCGCACCAAAGGTATGCAGGGATTTACGCTTTATCCGGGCAAAGCTTATATAGAAATAAAAGTGAAGATTTATAATCGTACGTCTTTCCCTCAGACTTTTTTGTGGTGGGCCAATCCTGCAGTAGTAGTCAATGACCATTATCATTCGGTATTTCCACCTGATGTGAATGCGGTGTTCGATCATGGCAAGCGCGATGTTTCTTCTTTTCCTATTGCTACAGGAGTTTATTATAAACAGGATTATTCTGCTGGGGTGGATATCTCTAAATATAAAAATATTCCGGTTCCTACATCATATATGGCTATCAAGTCTAAATATGATTTTGTAGGTGGTTATGAAGAAGATGCCCATGGCGGTCTGCTGCATGTGGCCGATCATCATGTTTCTCCGGGAAAGAAACAATGGACATGGGGGAATGGTGATTTCGGTAAGGCGTGGGATCGCAATCTGACCGATGAGGATGGACCTTACATTGAGCTGATGACCGGTATGTATACGGATAACCAACCGGACTTTACTTGGTTACAGCCCTATGAGGAAAAATCATGGGTACAGTATTTTATGCCTTATAGTGAAGTGGGTTATGTAAAGAATGCAACTAAAGATGCTTTGCTGAATTTGGAAATAAAGGAAGGTAAAGCCCGTTTGGTGCTTTATACTACGGGAGTGAATAGTGGAGTACGTATTATAGTAAAAGCTATTAAAGGCACTGTTTTATTGGATAAGACTACACAAATTTCGCCATCAGAACCGTTTATTACGACTTTTGCGGCAGAAGGACTAAAAGAAGAGGAGGTATGTGTAGAGGTTCGTGATAAGGAAGGACAAATTTTGCTTTCTTATCAAGCGGATAAGCCGGAAATCAAGCCGGTTCCTGATCCTGCTAAAGCTGCTAAAGATCCTCAAGATATTGCTTCTGTCGAACAACTGTTTTTGACCGGACTACATTTGGAACAATATCGCCATGCTACTTATAATCCGATGGATTATTATATGGAAGCATTAAGACGTGAACCGGGAGATGTACGTTGTAACAATGCGGTAGGGTTATTGTTGATGCGTAAAGGACAATTTGCAATGGCGGAGAGCTATTTCCGGAAAGCGGTGGAAACCTTGACTGAACGTAATCCGAATCCTTATGACGGTGAACCTTATTATAATTGGGGTTGGAGTTGTATGATGCAACAGAAATGGGATGAGGCTTATGATGCTTTCTTTAAGTCGGCATGGAATGCTGCTTGGCAGGATGCGGCTTATTATGCACTAGCACAACTTGACACTCGTAAAGGAAAGTATGAAAGTGCTTTGGACAAGATAGACCGTTCATTGATTCGTAATTGGCATAATCACAAAGCGCGTCAGTTGAAAATTTCCATTCTACGCAAATTGGGTCGTAAAGAGGAAGCTTTGGCGCTCGTAGCCGAATCATTGCAGATAGATCGTTTTAATATGGGATGCCGTTTTGAACATTATTTGTTGACCCGGGATGTGGAAGTGTTGGAGGAAATGAAAAAGTTGATGCGTGGCTGGGCTCACGGATATATAGAATATGCATTGGATTTTGCTGCTGCCGGACTGTACGAGGAAGCTCTTTCTTTGTTGGAATGCTACGTAACCGGAGTTACAGAAGTATATCCTGTCGTTTATTATACAATGGGGTATTTCCATACCTGTAAGGGAGATGAGAGTAAAGCATTGGAATATTATCAGCGAGCAGAAAAGGAAAATCATTCATATTGTTTCCCGAATCGTATAGAAGAAGTATTGATTCTTCAAGATGCCGTACGTTTGAATATTCATGGAGCAAAAGCGGCATATAGTTTAGGAAACTTTTGGTATGCTAACCGTCAGTATGATAATGCTATTGCTTGTTGGGAACATTCGGCTGCTATAGAGCCAACATTCCCTACCGTATGGCGTAATTTATCTTTAGCTTATTATAATAAGCGTAATGATAAACAAAGGGCTTTGGAAACTCTGGAAAAAGCTTATGCATTGGATGAGCACGATTCTCGTATATTAATGGAGTTGGACCAACTTTATAAACGTTTAGGCCGACCTCATACAGAACGTTTGGCTTTTTTGGAAGCACATCTGTCTGAAGTGGAACAGCGTGATGATCTGTCCATTGAGCGTATCACTTTGTATAATCAACTAGGGCGCTATACTGAAGCAAAAGAATTGATTGCCGCACGTAATTTCCATCCATGGGAAGGAGGAGAAGGAAAAATCACCGGACAATATGTATTGTGCCGTATAGAATTAGCAAAGATTGCTTTAAGTGAAAAACGTTATGCCGATGCTTTAGTCCTTTTGGATGAAACGAATGTTTATCCATTTAATTTGGGTGAGGGAAAATTGGCAAATGCTGAAGAGAATGATATCTGGTATTATAAAGGTGAGGCGCTTCGTGGATTGGGAAATGAGCAACAAGCTATAGATTGCTTCACCAAAGCAACCATTGGCTCGTCAGAACCACAACAGGCTTTCTTTTACAATGACCAACAGCCCGACAAGATTTTCTATCAAGGTTTGGCATGGCGTGCATTGGGCAGGGAAGACAAGGCGTGCGGTTGCTTTAACAAATTGATAAAGCATGGTGAAAAGCATTTATTTGACCACTGCCGGATTGATTATTTTGCTGTTTCTCTGCCTGATTTGGCTATTTGGGAAGATGACTTGGATAGACGTAACCGCATTCATTGCAATTATGTGATGGGACTGGGTTGTTTAGGATTGCGTGAAATGGGAAAAGCCATTGATTTTTTGGATAAGGTGCGAGAATTGGATATTAATCATCAAGGTGGACAAATCCATCGTAACTTGTGTGCCGTATGAAAAAAAAGAATATTTTCCTTTTGTTGGTAACATGGTGTCTGTGCGTTTTTGCACAGGCACAAACACCGTCAGCTTATGAATTATCATCCCCAAACGGGCAATTGGCACTTACTATAGAGAATGGAAGGGTATTACAATATTCTTTAAGTTTGGAAGGTAAGCCTGTCATTCATCCCTCTGCTATTTGTATGACGATGGAAAATGGAAATATATGGGGAAAGAATGGTGAAGTGGTAGGAACTTCTACAAGGAGTACTTCCGAGAAGGTTTATCCGGTAGCTGGTAACTATCGTGAATTAACAGACCATTATAATGAACTTTCTTTGAAATTCAAGGATGGTTATTCAGTTATATTCCGGATGTATAATGAAGGAATGGCATATCGTTTTTGTGGAAATCTTCCGGAGCAGGATTCTTTGATTGTAGCTGATGAAGAAGCTTCTTTTAATCTGGGCGATGATCCGGCAGTTATTTTACCCGAAACAACTAATTTTACAGCTTGGGAGTTGAGCAATGTGCTTTACGAGGGCATTTCTAAAATAGAAGAACATAAATATGGTATTACACCAACTTTATTTACAAACAAGATGCAGAATGTGCGTGTTGTGGTGGCTGAATCAGATTTGAATAACTATCCGGGTATGTATCTTCGTAAGGAAGATGGCAAGATGAAAGGTTATTGGGCGGCCTATCCTAAAAAAATAGAGATGGGCAGTTGGGGAAATTTTATTACGGTAGTTAAAGAGAGGGAGAATTATTTAGCACGTACTGCTGGTAATCATGCTTTCCCTTGGCGTATAGCTATTGTAGCCAAGGATGATAAGGAACTACTGACTAATGAAATGATTTACTTACTGGCCAAGCCCCAACAAATAAAGGATACGGATTGGATTCGTCCTGGTAAAGCAACTTGGGAATGGTGGCATTGTGCTATTTTGGAAAAAGCTCCTTTCCCTTCCGGTCATCAAAACCTTTCGACGCAGATGTACAAGTATTATATTGATTTCGCTTCCGAAAACAAGATACCTTATCTGCTGGTCGATGCCGGTTGGAGCAATGTTTTTAATCATGCTGATTTGAATAAGAATATTGATATAAAAGAGGTGATACGCTATGGAAAAGAAAAAAAAGTAGGTGTATGGCTTTGGACTGTTGCTGCTACTTTATTCCAACATCCGCATTGTTATTTGGATTCTATCAGCAAATGGGGTGCTGTTGGGGTAAAAATAGATTTTTTTGATCGTGATGATGCCCAAATAATCCCTCAATATGAAAATCTGGCAAAGGCTTGTGCTGAGCGGCATCTTATGGTGGATTTTCATGGATGCAGCAAGCCTACCGGACTTCATCGGGCATATCCTAATATCCTTTCTTATGAAGCCATGCGATGTGCGGAATGTTTTAAGTGGGATACCACTTCTAATCCGGATTATCAGCTTCAATGTATCTTTGCCCGTATGCTGGGAGGTGGAATTGATTATACTCCGGGTTCGATGCGTAACAGCACATTGGAGAAATTTAAGCCGATCGATCCGGGGTTGCCTAGTTCATTGGGGACTCGTTCACATGAATTGGCCTTGTTTGTTGTACTTTCCGCACCATTTGCCAGTTTATGTGATTCTCCGGATGAGTATCGTAAGTATCCTGATATTTTAAAGTATTTAGCGGAAGTACCGACTTCATGGGATCAGACGATTCCCTTAGCTGCCCGTGTGGGCGAATATGCCGTGTTGGCCAAGCAGAAAGGAAATACTTGGTATATAGGCGGATTGAATGCTTGGGGAGAGAGAACAATTCAGGTGGATTGCTCTTTCCTGCCTCAGGATAAGAAATATACCATTGAAATTTTTCAGGATAAAAAAAGAAGTAACAAGAATGCTAATTTATACGAACATAAAATAATGGATATAGATAATAAGAATATTATTGAAATGTTTATGGCTTCTGGTGGGGGATTTGTAATAGTCATTCGTGAAAAGAAATAGAGGGGCAACCCTCTATTTCTTTTATATTGGCATTATTTATCCTTTTTTTCTTTTATCTTTGACTCGAATTTTGAACAAGCTATGAAAAAGACTTTGCTCATTTTATGTTGTTTGTATGTTGTATTTACATTACAGGCAGTTGATAGGGGATTGTCCAATTTTTATTTTTCTCATATAACGGGTGAGAATGGACTATCACAAAGTAATGTGAAGGCTATCATTCAGGATAGTTACGGGTTTATGTGGTTTGGTACAAAAAATGGTTTGAACCGTTTTGATGGAACTTCTATTGTACAGATGAACTGTGATGACTATGTAGCCGGTACGGGAAACCATAATATTTCTGCTTTGTTTGAAGATAAGGAACGTCAGTTATGGGTAGGAACGGATAGAGGAGTCTATCGTTATAATCCTGCCTTGGATATATTCACGGCAATGAATATGGAAACAGAAGAAGGGGTGAATATGAATAATTGGGTATCTAATATTGTGGCGGATTCTATTGGTAATATTTGGATTGTAATTCCTGATCAGGGAGTTTTTCGCTATAAGGATGAGAAGCTTTATTTTTATGAAGTAACCAACAAAGAGCATTTTAAAACAGAAGCTCCGGATTGTATTTTGGTACGCCCTGATGGTGATGTTTGGGTTGGTACATGGGGAGTCGGACTTTTTCGATATGATAGAAATACGGATAAATTTGAACAATATTGTGTTGATAAAACCGGGCGTTCGTTAAAGGGAAAGAATATTAATTTTATTTGTAATTATGGTGATTGGATTGCAATGGCTATTCATGAAGGGGAACTAATGAAATATAATCCCGGTACGAATCAGCTGGTAAAAATAGATATACCGGAGGCTAACCATACATTTGTACGTAATGTAGCCTGTTTTGACAATGAACTATGGGTGGGAACTCACGAAGGTTTGTTTGTTGTAAATGAGAGGAAGAATAAAATAGTTCATTTGAAGCAAGATCTGATGCGTCCGTTCAGTTTGTCAGATAAGATTATTTATACTATTTACCGAGATCGGGAAGGGGGAATTTGGCTGGGAACCATGTTTGGCGGGGTGGATTATCTGCCTCATCATGATTTATTGTTTGATAAATATGTACCTGGGAGTGATGGGAACTCATTAACAACGAAACGGGTAAGAGAGATAGCTTCTGATAATAAGGGTAACATATGGATTGGCACTGAAGATGATGGGGTGAACATATTAAATATTGCTTCCGGAAAGGTAAGGCGGTTGAGATTGAACGATTATGATAAAGGGAACTATATGGTTACTTTGGGAATGTTTGTCAAAGGAAGCCAATTGTTCTGTGGCTTGTTTAAGCAAGGATTGGATGTGATTCAATTACCCGAGAATAAAGTTTGTCATTATACTCCTGAGGAGTTAAATATAGGAGAAGGAAGTGTTTATACTTTTTTTATAGATAATGAAGGATATAAGTGGATTGGTACAGGCTGGGGACTTTATAAAGCTGCTCCTACAAGTTTTCATTTTGACAAAGTGGAAGAAGTGGGATTTGATTGGATTTTTGATGTATTTCAAGATAAAGATGGAATGATGTGGTTCGCCTCCATGGGAAGTGGGTTATGGAAGTATGATCCCCATAAGAATCTTTTTAAAAAGTATACTCATGAGGAAGGTAAGGAAAATACATTGAGCTCTAATTCTGTGAGTTCTGTCATGCAGGATTGTAAAGGCCGTATTTGGATTTCTACGGATCGTGGTGGTATTTGTTGTTATAATTCTCAAACGGATGATTTTACTACTTTTTCTATCAAAGACGGTTTACCAGATGATGTGGCTTATAAGATCTTGGAAGATGAACAATCAAATTTATGGTTTGGAACAAATCGTGGACTGGTTAGATTTAATCCGGAATCAAAAGATATACGGGTGTATACCACTAAAGATGGTCTATTAGGGAATCAGTTTAATTATAAGTCAGCTTTAAAGGGTGAGGACGGTAAGTTTTATTTTGGTGGTATAGACGGATTGATTGCATTTGATCCTAACTCTTCAGAGAAAATAAATTTCTTACCACCTGTTTATATTTCAAAGTTCAGCATTTATAATCAAGAAATAACAGTTCACACTCCTAATTCTCCTTTGAAAAAGTGTATAGAACATACAGATGAAATTATATTACCTTATGATCAGGCAAATATTAGTTTCGATGTTGCTTTATTAAGTTATTCTACTACGGAGTCCAATCAGTATTATTATAAATTAGTTCCGTTGGACAAAGACTGGATACGGGCAGCGAGTAATCAGAATATTTCTTACGCTAAACTGCCTCCGGGAGATTATATCTTGCAAGTGCGGGCTACCAATAGTGCCAAAGAAGGCCCTTATGCTACCCGGTCTTTATCCATTGTTATTCTGCCTCCTTGGTGGCAGTCCGTCTGGGCTTATTTTCTGTATATTATATGGGGAATCTGTGTCGTACTTTGCTGGTTCTTTTGGTATAGAAGACGCAAAGAGAAACAGATGGAAGAAAAGCAGAAGTTATTTGAAATTGAGAAGGAGAAAGAACTCTATGAATCAAAAGTCAGTTTCTTTACTGAAATAGCTCATGAGGTGCGCACGCCCTTGACATTGATAAATGGTCCGTTGGAAGCAATTGAGGAAATGGATATCAAGGATCAGAAATTGAATAAGAATTTGAAAGTAATCGGGCAGAATACCAAGAGATTATTAGATTTGACTGGACAGTTGCTTGATTTTCAGAAAATAGGGGCGAGCAAATTTGAACTGAAATTTGAAACGGTTGATGTAACGGCATTGCTGAATGAAACGATTGCTCGTTTTGAGCCTACTATTCTGCAAAAGCAGAAAGAGTTATTGCAGCATATTCCCCAAGAAAGAATTATGGCTGCCATAGATAAGGAGGCTATCACAAAAGTATTGAGTAATTTGTTGAATAATGCTTTGAAATATGCCCGTCATACCATTACGATAGATTTATTCCAAGATGAAGCTGATTTTACAGTTCGTATTGTCAGTGACGGAGAAAAGATACCTGAAGCGTCCAGCCAACAGATTTTTGAACCCTTTTATCAGATGGAGAAGAAGGATACAGTTCGGATGGGAGTAGGCATAGGATTACCTTTAGCTCGTTCGCTAGCCACTTTGCATAAAGGCAGGCTTTATTTGGATATAGAACAACCGGAGAATACATTTGTTTTGATCATTCCTTTGAATAAAGAGGAAGTAAGGCAGCAAATAGAGAAGGTAGTGGAACAAAATATAGAAGTATTGGATGAGGAAACATCAACAGAAACAGACCAGATGAAAGGTTATACTTTATTGTTAGTAGAGGACAATGAAAGTATGAGATCTTTTATCTTTGAACGATTGGAAGTTTTGTTTACGGTGGAAACTGCTGTGAATGGACAGGAAGCGTTGGATGTTTTACGTAGTAATCACATAGATTTGGTAATCAGTGATATAATGATGCCGGTGATGAATGGCTATGAATTATGTAAGGAAATAAAGGGGGATATTGATTTGTGTCATATTCCGGTTATTTTCCTTACCGCCAAGAACGATTTGAAGAGTAAAATTAACGGATTGAAGATAGGAGCGGAAGCTTATGTGGAGAAACCTTTTTCTTTCAATTATTTGAAGAGTCAGATTTTGTCTTTACTCAGCAATCGTAGAAAAGAACGTGAGGCATTCTCTAAACGTCCTTTTTTTCCTGTGCATAATATGCAGATGAACAAGGCGGATGAAGAATTTATGAATAAAGTAATCAATGTAATTCAAGAGAATATTTCAGATGAAAATTTCAATGTGGAACGTATGGCTGATATCTTATGTATGAGCCGTTCCAGCTTATTGAGGAAAATAAAGATTCTGTTTAATCTTTCACCCATAGATTTCATTCGGTTGATCCGTTTGAAAAAAGCGGCCGAATTGATTCAGGAAGGTAAATACCGTATTGGGGATATCTGTTATATGGTAGGAATAAACTCTTCATCTTATTTCAGTAAATTATTCCTGAAACAATTCGGAATGACTCCGAAAGAGTTTGAGAAACAGTATCAAACATCCAAGGAAAAAGCTAAAATAGATTTGACGGAGAATCTCTGATTGAAAGAAATGCAGCAAAAAATGACACATTTGCGGATTCTTCGGACGCAGATGAGTCATTGCTGCAAAAATCCTATTTATTGCTGCGTTTGTATATTAACAGGTTGTCAAGATATGCCTACTTTTGACCATGCTTGAAAGGAAAAGAATTCCGAACAGTAAAGCAAACCTTAAGTAGATTTATCTCTTTGACAAACTAATAATATTATGAAGAATAATTGGTTAACTTTAAAATCATTGTTTCTCTGTGTTTCTGCATTGAGTGTTTCCGGTCTTATTTTGTCCGGGTGTACTGAAAATGCAAATCTAAATGTCGGTGAATGGTCTTTGGAGTACGATGCTCACGCTAATGGTATTGATATCAGCAAAGGCTCTAAGCTTATTTATGATAATGTATATGCAGCTTATAAATTGGCCGACAGTGTTGTTTCGACTCGTGATTATGCAAAGCATCATGTTTCTACAAAAAAAATCAATGATCATTTTGGAGAAGGGTATCATTATGAGGTGACTTATACTGGGAATAATTTGCCTGTACTGGTTCAATCTTTTTATGTATATCCGACAAAGGATTATGTGTTGACAGATTTTACTTTGGAAAGTACGTCTGAAATGGCTTCGAATTATATGGCGCCGGTCAATGTGGACCGAATGCCTGAAGTCCTGAACCAGGGTGAAAATAATCGTGCGCTTTTCATTCCTTTCGATAATGACTGTTGGATCAGATACCAATCTCATCCGCTCACATTTACAGAATTGACTAGTTATGAAGTTACTGCCATATTTAATAATGATGATCGTGAAGCTATGGTGATAGGTTCTGTGGAACACGATTCTTGGAAAACAGGTATAACAATAGGTAAAGGTAATATATATAATGTAGGTTCATTGGTATGTTATGGGGGTGTTGCTGATAAGACAACGCGTGATTCGAAACCTCACGGTGCATTGAAAGGTACGACAATCAAGTCGCCTAAGATTTTAGTAGGATTTTTTGAAGACTGGCGTGAAGGCATGGAAGAATACGCTCAGGCTAATGCTGTGATTGCTCCGCCCAAAGCTTGGGATAAAGCTGTTCCTTTTGGCTGGAACAGCTGGGGAGCGTTGCAATTTAATCTGACCTATCCGAAAGCATTGGAAGTTTCTGATTTTTATAAAGAGAATTTGCAGTCCCATCATTTTGTGAATTCGGATAATCTGGTTTATACAGGTTTGGATTCTGGTTGGAATAGTTTTTCAGAAGAGGAGTTGAAAGCTTTTGTGGATAGATGTAAGGCAAACGGTCAGATAGCCGGCGTTTATTGGACTCCGTTTACTGATTGGGCTAAAAATCCTGAACGTGAAATAAAAGAAATTCCGGGGTATAAATATAAAGATGTGTATCTCTATGCAAATGGAAAACCGCAGGAATTAGACGGAGCGTATGCTGTTGATCCTACCCATCCAGCTATTGAAGCTATGATGAAGCGTACATCGGAACTCTTTCATCGGGCAGGTTTTGAATATGTGAAAATGGATTTTATGACACATGGGGCGATGGAGGCTGACAAATGGTATAATCCGGAAATACAAACAGGTATTCAGGGATATAACTATGGAATGCAATTGCTTGACAAATATTTTGGCGATATGTATATCAATCTTTCTATTTCTCCTGTTTTTCCTGCTCATTATGCTCAGTCTAGAAGAATTGCTTGTGATGCGTGGAATAAGATGAAGGATACTGAATATACCTTGAATGCACTTTCATACGGTTGGTGGCAGGATAAGGTTTATCAGTTTAATGATCCTGACCATATTGTATTGCGTGATGCTACAGATGGTGAGAACAGAGCGCGTGTTACTTCGGGGGTCATTACAGGAATTTTCATTGCTGGAGATGATTTCAGCAAAGGCGGTTCTAAAGAAGTGAAGGAGAAGGCGATGAAATATCTGACTAATGCTGAGATCAATGCTATAGCCAATGGGGAATCTTTCCATCCTGTAGATGGGAATGGTGAAAAGTCAGAAAATCAGTTTGTACGCATGGATAAGGATGGTAAGGCTTATTATGCTGTGTTCAACTATATGGATCAAGAGTTGAAGATGACTACAGCTTTAGAGCGTCTGGGGTTGGATTCGTCAAAGGAATATAGGCTGAAAGAATTATGGAGTGGCATTGAAAGTACTGCTAAAACCAATCTGGAAGTAACGGTTCCTGCATGTGATGTTGTAATTTTCAAAGTGGAAGAATAAACCAATATAAACTTTAAATCGTACTTAAATTTACAAATTATGAAAAGAATTAGGCTTATTAATTTAATCCTTATCATGTTTTGTTGCTGCAATATGCTAGCACAGAACATAACGGTTACAGGACAGGTGGTGGATGTTACATCCGAACCTATCATTGGTGCAAGTGTAGTGGTAAAAGGTACAGCCAATGGGACTATTACCAATTTTGATGGTAAATTTACATTATCAGTTCAGAAAGGGGAAACATTGCATATTTCTTATATAGGATATGTTGCACAAGATGTTAAAATAATGGGTAACCAACCAGTCAAAGTTGTGATGTCGGAGGATACTGAAACATTAGATGAAGTGGTTGTTGTAGGCACTGCGATGAAGAAGAGTGATTTGACGGGAGCTGTTGCCAGTGTTAGTTCTAAAGTATTGGAAGAAAAACCAGTAACAAATGTAAATCAAGCTCTTCAAGGTCGTGTCGCAGGTGTGTTCATTTCTCAACCTACGCGTCCTACGGATGATGCATCTATTAAAATTCGTGGTATTAATACAATTAATGGATCTACAGACCCTATTTATGTCGTAGATGGTATGGTTATGGATAATTCATTCTCTGGATTTAATGCAGTCAATTTGAATGATGTGGCTTCTATTGAGGTCTTGAAAGATGCATCAGCTACAGCTCTGTATGGTTCACGTGGTTCCAACGGTGTTGTTGTTATTACAACTAAGAAGGGTAAAAAAGGCGAAGGTAAAGTTTCTTATGATGGCTGGATTGGCTTTCAGACCTATGCTAATACTCCAAAAACTATGAATACTCGTCAATTATTTGAACTTAGAAAGGAGGCCTATACGAATGGTTATATGCAAACAAATCCTGATGGAGATGTCAATGCTTATATCAATGATGTGATAATGGGATCGAATACTGTTTTTGCTGATTATGAATTCGATGCCTACAACAATAATAAAAATTATGATTGGCTGGATGCTGTGAGCCGTACTGGAGTACAACACAATCATGTAGTAAGTCTTTCGAATGGCAATGATAAAGGTTCTTATTATATTAGTTTTGGTTATACAGACAATAAAGGTGTAATTGAGAAGTCTGAACAAGAAAAATACACAGGACGTATTAATGCGGATCAACAGATTAAATCCTGGCTGAAAGTAGGTACTAATACAACTTTTACACGTACCGAGAACACGTTGGTTGATGATGGAGTAATGAATCGTGCACGTTGTGCTAATCCGATGTTGGAAATTTCTGATGAGATTGAAACTTTAAATTGGCAAGGTATTTTTGACCAAAATAATTTTAATCCATTACGTTCTTTGAAAGTCGATAATGATTTGGTGTATAATCGCTTGTTGAGCTCTAATTATATTAATATCAATCCTATTGAAGGATTAAACTTGCGTTCTACTTTCTCTATTGATTATGCTCAAAAGCAGCAAAATAAATATACCCCGAATGATATTTATGAGTCGGAACGTTATGGAACACAAGGTGAAGCCAAAGATGATAGAGATACACGTACTGTATGGCAATGGGATAATTCATTGTCTTATGAAGCCTCTTTCGGTAAACATAAGTTGAATGCGATGGTTGGTACCAGTGCTACACGGACTACGTATAATTATATTAATGCTACGGCAACAGGGTTTGGCACTAATTTATTTGGATATCATAGTTTGGGATCTGGTTATAAAAAAGATCAGCGCGGCTTAAGTACAGCTTGGTCCGAGCAAACATTATTATCTTATATCGCTCGTGTTAACTATAACTATGCGGGTAAATATTTATTGACGGCGACAGTGCGTTACGACGGTTCTTCTAAATTTGCTAAAGGAAATCAGTGGGGTATTTTTCCGTCTGTGTCTGCAGCTTGGAATATTACAGAAGAAAAGTTCATGAAAAATCAGACGATTTTTGATCAGTTAAAGTTACGTGCTGGTTTTGGTATCGTTGGTAATCAGAATATTGATGATTTTGCCTATTTATCTTTATATAATGTCAGCTATACGGGTACTTCCGATACAGGTTATACGAATTCTTTTGTTTCCAATGGGCGACGTGGTACTCCAGATATTAGTTGGGAGAAACAAAAACAATGGAATTTAGGAGCAGATATGGCTTTCTTACAGAATAGAGTGCGTTTGTCTGTTGATGCTTTCTTGATAAAAAATAAGGATTTGTTAATGAGCCATTCGTTGCCTACGACTACTGGTTTCAGCAGTACTATTGAAAATATAGGTGCGATTGAAAACAAAGGTTTGGAATTTGCTTTGAATGCCAATTTGGTAAGAGCTAAAGATTTTGAATGGAATTTTGCAGCTACATTGTCTATGGATAAAAATAAGGTAACTCAATTATATGGTGATAATGATGTTGTATATAATGTAGATAGTGATCGTAATATTCAAAAAGAAGGTAATTTATTCCTTGGTGAGTCTCGTAACACAATTTATATTTGGAAAACAGGTGGAATCGCCCAAGAAATTGATATGGATCGTTTGAATAAAATAAATTGGAATGGATATAATGTGAATCCTGGTGATTTGTATCCGTTGGATTATGATAATAATGGACAGATAGATCAAAATGACCGTGTTGTAATTGGTTCCACTGATCCTAAGTTTTATGGCGGTTTTTCTACAGATTTTTCTTGGAAGGGATTGTCTTTAAATGCAGTATTCAGTTATTCTTATGGGGCTAAAAAATTGAGTCCTTGGTATGAAACTTTGATTGGAAGTACTGGATCTGGAGTCGCATCAACGGATTTGTTGGATCGTTGGACTCCTGAAAATACAGATGCTGAATTTCCACGTGTGTTGGCTGGCTTTGATTATAATCATTATGGTGCAAGTTCTATGGATTTTAGTGTACAGAAAGCTTCTTTCTTGCGTTTGTCTGCTCTGACATTGGCCTATACTTTCCCAACTAAAGTGATAAATGCTCTGAAACTGGCTAACCTGCGTGTTTATGCCACTGGTTCTAATCTTTTTTGCTTAACTAATTATAATGGTTATGATCCGGAAACTGGTGATTGGTATCCTCCTACACGTATGTATACTTTTGGTCTTAATTTGGCTTTTTAATGGAAGGATAGAATAAATAGTCTAACTTTAAAAGAAAACACAACAATGAAAAAGATATATAGATATAGTGCGATATATGCTTTGGCTTTGACCTTTGCACTGAAAACCTCCTCTTGCTCGGATTTTTTGCAGGTAGAACCTACGGGATCTTTGACTGAAGAACAAGTATTTGAAAAAATAGATAATGTAGAACCTTTAGTTCTTGGATTGTATAAGAGTTATAGGGGCTGTAAAGAAGGACGTAATGGATTGATGCCTTATTTGGGGACAGATGAAACACAGCAGGGTAATTATCAGTTGATTTCTTCAGGCGATCAAGCCGGTATGGATAAATATAATGGACAGTTGAATCCTACATCTACTCAGGTTAGTTCTATTTGGAACAACCGTTGGCCGGCTGTCGTTTCAGCTGCTAAAGCTATATATGCATTGGGTATGACCACTGAAGAACCGGAACGTGCTAAACAGTTGATGGGAGAGGCATGCTTTATTCGTGGTTTATTAATGTTTGAATTAAGTATGTATTGGGGTGAAATCCCTGTGATAGATATGAACCGTACTGATGAATTGGGCTTGGGACGTCAACCTTTAAAGACTGTATGGGAATATATTATTAATGATTTTATTACTGCTACCAATAATTTGCCTGAGTCTTATAATAGTGAACCGCAGCGTGCTACTGTTGGGGCTGCATGGGCCATGTTAGGAAAGGCTTATATGGCAGCTCCGGAAGAGACAGGATTACGGGATTTTGCCAAGGCTGATGAATGTTTTAAGACTATTATTAATATGGGGCGATATGAATTGCTGAATAATTATGCTGACTTGTATCGTTATGATAATCCTAATACAAAAGAGTCATTGTTTGAGTTGCAATTTAATAATGTATATCCTGATTGTAATTATTGGGAGTTTGATTGTGGTTCTCGTGCATGTGACTCTTGGTTTGGTCAGGGATGCTCTTTCTCTGGTTACGACTTTCTAGTTCCGACTCCTTTTGCTTATAAGACGGTAGAAGAAGGTGGCATTTGGGAAGATGGAGATTTGCGTAAAGAAGAAGCATTGCGTTATGATTTTACGTATTATACTAATAAATATTCAGAAGATGGAACATTCGAATATGTAACTCCTGATTTGTCAAAGACTCAATGGACGGGAACTACAGATGAATTGGAACCGCATATAAAGAAATATGAAGACTATCGTACAGATATTCTTTCAGGGCTTGGCATTAATAACATGTGGAATTCTGGTAAGAACTTTTCAATGATTCGTTATGCTGATATATTATTATTGCATGCTGAATGTCTGAATGAATTAGGACAGACTTCGGAAGCAGTACAGATCGTGAATAATCAAATTCGTACTCGTGCATGGGGAGGAAACTTGCCAGAAGATAAGAAATGGAATTCGGGAATGAGCAAAGATGAATTCCGTGATAAAGTAATGGATGAACGTTTGCGTGAACTTTGTTTCGAAGGTTGGAGACGTATTGATTTGCTTCGTACTAATAAATTTGTAGAATTGATAAAAGAACGTAACCGTTGGGCAAAAGAATCAGGAACAATTCAAGATTTCCATAAGCGCTATCCTATTCCTGATACTGAAATTAAAACAAATGATGCATTCGGCCCTGAAGATCAGAATCCGGGATATAGCAAATAAATTGTTTCTATCCATATAAATTAGAAGCATCAGGAGGAAACATCTGCTTCCTACCTGATGCTTTTTCTTTTTCTGAAATTTGGAATAATATGAAAATAATACATAAAATAGAAACTTATACCTCTGACGGAAAACCTGTATTACGATTTACCGTAATGAACTCCTCGGGAGCTTATATGGAATTCACTAATTGGGGGGCACGTTGGATTACAGCTTCAGTACCCGATGTTCAGGGAGCATTAGCCAATATTTTGATCGGTTATGATACCTTGTCCGATTATTTGAAAGATTCTTATTATATGGGAGCGACTGTTGGCAGATTTGCCAATCGTATTGCTGATGCTTCTTTTACAATAGATAGGAAAACCTTCCATTTGGAAGTTAATGATGGGAATAATACCAATCATGGAGGTTTTTCCGGCTTTCATAACAAGATGTGGCAATGGGAAGAATTACCGGATGGCATCCGTTTTAGTCTGTATTCGCCAGACGGAGAAGGAGGTTTCCCGGGAAATATCCATGTGATAACAGACTATCGTTTCAATGAGGACAATGAACTTTCTGTACGGCATTATGCGGAAACAGACTGTGCTACTTACATCAATATGACTAATCACGCATATTTCAATTTGCGCGGAAATGGAAAAAAGATAACAGAGCATCGGTTGCATATTTCGTCTGACCGGATATTGGATACTACCTCGGCGTTCATTCCTACGGGAAGAAAGATGAAGGTGAAAAATACTCCGTTTGACTTTACTTCCCTAAAACCGGTAGGTGCAGACTTATATGCTGATCATGAGCAATTACTTTGGAATAAAGGATATAAGTGGGCTAAGCACCCAGCGCCATACCCACCTTGCGGTGGGCGGTTTCCGAGTACT
>OBJE01000741.1_pt1 | contig 24350 bp, 20 predicted proteins | sample 1519681 | NCBI WGS metagenome assembly OBJE01 (sample SAMEA3888898, study PRJEB22519) | human gut metagenome | biome: human gut; feature: human-associated habitat; material: faeces | place: Denmark | collected 2011 | reverse complement strand
TATGAACAACGTTCCGTCGCTCGGCAAGGGCATCAAGGACGTGAAGGTGGACCTGCCGAAGAAGGAGGTCACCGTGATTTACGACGCTTCGAAGAACAACGACGAGAACATCGTCAAGGGGTTCGCCACGATCAAGGTGAAGGCCGAACCCAAGAAAGCCCCTGCGAAGAAATAGCTTCGGCGGGTTTGTTATCGGAAACGGGGGAGCCTCTTCGGGAGGTTTCCCCGTTTTTCAGTTCCGGGAGGAGGCGATGCGGCGGCGGATCACGAGGTCGGCGAGCAGCAGTGCGAGAAAGACCAGCGCGATGCAGACACACATTGCAACCAGCCATTTGTCCTCTTCCGACAGCGCGAAGTGCGACAGCGCGAAGTGCGGCAGTTCGGGGCGGGGAAGGGCGAAGTCGGTGATTCGCAGCCTGAAGTCCGGCCACAGCGTCGTCACGCAGGCGGCGATCAGCGCCGCGAAGCAGCCGGCGCCCCCGGCCGTCAGCAGCCACGTTTCGCGTCGTTCGCGCCGCAGGGTCTCACGCCGCATCCGTTCCATCAGCCGCGGGGTGAAGCCTGCGGGCAGTTCCGGGGGCGGAACTTGCCGGACCGCGCGGCGTATCGCATCACTCTGTTCCATTCATCTCGTCGTTTACCAGTACATATAGTTTTTTCCGGATTCGGTGGAGCCGCACCTTGACGTTGCCTTCCGAGAGTTCCGTGATCGCGGCGCACTCGCCGACGGAGCGGTCCTCGTAGTAAAACAGCGTTACCAGCGCCCGTTCCTCGGGATCGAGCCGTTCGACGGCGCGGTTCAGCGCGTCGAGACGCTCCTGCTTTTCGGCCCACTCCTCCAGCCGGTCGGCCTCGCTGTCGGGCAGGGCCGCCAGCCGCCGTTCGTCGATGCCGCAATGCTTCGGACGCGTGCGCCGCGCGTGCGACACGGCCGTGTTGTAGGCGATGCGGTAGAGCCACGTCGAGAAACTGCTCCGCCCGCCGAACCGGTCCAGACTGGAGAAGGCCTTCAGAAAAATGTCCTGCGTCAGCTCTTCGGCGTCCTCCGTGCATCCGGCGATCCGTGCGGCCAGCGTGTAAACCGCCCTTCCGTAGCGATCGACCAGGCGGGCGCAGAGACGGGTCTCTCCGCCCGCGATTCGTCGGATCAGTTCCTGTTCTTCCGTTTGCATGGTTATTCCGTTAGACGCGCCGCGGCGGAAAAGGTTACACGTGAGCCGTGTTTTTCCGTCGTCTGTAACCTTTTTGCACATTCGGCGTCTAACAGGGCAGAGATCGCAAAAAAAGAATCGGAAACCTTTTAATTTTACAGATTATGAATTTTATCATGGTCCCGCTGGTGACGGGAATCGTCACGCTGGGAATTTACAAGTTCTTCGAACTGCTTATCTGCCGCCGCGAGCGGCGCGAGATTATCGGGAAACTCGAACCCGGTTCGCTGATCGATTACCTGAAACTGGTGCCGATGGGGCTGCGGACGGGCGCCACGATACGGACTGCGTCCGAAACTGCTCCGGGTATCCCGGCCGGGGCGTTGAAAGTCGGCTGCTTGCTGCTGGGGCTGGGCGCCGGGCTGCTTTTCGGCTTTATGCTGACCCGGATAACCGAAATCCAGTCCTATGACACGCGCAGCGCCGTTTATGGCGGTTCGGTGCTCGTTTTCGGAGGCCTGGGACTGATCGTCTCGTTCATCGTAGAGCGCGCCCTCTCCCGCAGAAGGTAGGGCGGGAGGACCGCTGTGAAAAGAGCGTCCCGCCGGGACGCTCTTTGTTTTGCAGTGGCGTACCCGCTATTCCATCGGCCGGATGCGGACCTCCGTCACGCCCTCCAGCTCGCGGGCCAGACGGTCGATGTCGGTCTTTTCGTCCACCTCGCCGTAGTGGTAGGGGTAGAAGATCGCCGGTTTCAGTGCCTTCACCGCTTCGACGGCCTGGTCGACGGTCATCGTGTAGGGCTGGTTCACGGGCAGAAAGGCGATGTCGATCTTTCGGAGCGCCTGCAGTTCGGGGGTGGGTTCCGTGTCGCCCGCGATGTAGATGCGCGTGCCGCCGATGGTCAGCACATAGCCGCAGTCCTCGCGCTCCCGGGGGTGGAATTGCAGATGGCCCGGCGTGGTGTTATAGGCCGCGACGGCCTCGACCTTCACATAGTCGCGCGGCGTGGTGACGCTGCCCGGACGCATCGTGTAGCAGTTCATTTCGAAAGCTTCGGCCGAGGTCCGGTCGCAGAGGATTTCGGTGTCGGCGGCGAGCAGCTTCTCGACGGCCGCCACGTCGAGGTGGTCGTAGTGCGAGTGGGTGATCAGCACGATGTCGGCCTTCGGCAATGCGCCGTAGTCGGCGTTGGCGCTCACGGGATCGACGTAGATGTATTTGCCGCCCACGGAGATCGCGAGCGAAGCGTGCTTGAAAAAGGTGATCGTGAATTCGGTCCCGTCGCGGGCGGAGAGCCGGTCGGCGGGATATTCGGGGGTTTTTGCGCGGCCGCAGCCGAAAATGGAGAGCAGTGACATAAGAATGAATACGGTTGGTTTGTGTGTTTTCATAATCGTTCGATCGCGAAATCTGCGATCAGCGTGTGGCTGAACGGCAGTCCGGCAAAAAGGGGTGTCGTCAGTCGGAGCATCATGGAATAAAGATACAAATTTGCGGCGAAACGGCAAAATAGATTTCGCATACGCGAAAAAAAAATCTATCTTTGCGGCAGCACAGCTCCGACGCACGCCCGAACCGGAGCTGGAAACCCCGACGCGGCGCGCCAAAGGTTCGCTGCCGGGTTTCTGCAGGCCGGCATACCGGACGGAAATCGGATAAAGGGAAATTTTTTACGGCATCCGCGCAGTATATTGCCGCCGGGTGCGTTTATATGAATAAATTAACCAAACATACCGTATGAATAAACTTATTGCAACAATCGCGCTGGCGGCTCTCGCATTCACGAGCTGTATCAAGGAAAACGATACCTGGAAGGAGATGCTTCCCGTTCAGCCCGGAATGTACATCTATCAGCTGGCGACGGATCAGGATAAACTCGCCATGCGGCCGGCCAATGCGGCCTTGCGCCTGGCGATGCTGCTGGCCGAAGCGGATAAGCAGGGCGAGGATGTCCTGTCCGCAGACCTGAAGGAGATCGTGGTCAAAAAGGGCGACGCCTCGATCAAGGTCTGGGAAACCCTTTTCGGCGCGCATACGAAACTCGAACGGCAGGGTGAAGACTATCTGATCACTTACAGCGACGAAGCCCAGCTGCCCGACCGTTTCTTCATGGCGGGTTCCGTGCTGGTGAAAACCAACGGGACGAAGGTGCTGAACCAATCCTCCTATTCTGCGCCCTGGACCGTCGAGATGCAGGATCTCAAGGTGTTCGCTTACACGAATACCGGTCTGCGGTCGGCGTTCAATTTCGATGGCGGGGAGACTACGCTCTATTTCGACGGCGCCGATTCCTATATAATCGGAGCCTCGTCGTTCCGTATCCATCTCGATAATGTGGATGCGTCCTCCAACTGGACCGGCCGCTATACGCTGCGTGCCGAGGATTCGAGCCTGGCCTATTCGCTCTGCTCGGGCAAGGATTTCAAGGTCGAAGGCGGCGCTTCGGGTCCGACCCTCTATTCGTCCGACATGACGCAGGCGGTGGGGATGGGCTATGAACTGACCAATGGCGTTTACCGCGGCATGCAGATCATCAGCGGAACGCAGGAGTGCCGTTTCCTCTCCCCTCTGGAGTATGATACGACCAAGTACCCCGCATCGTCGGTGACCTACGAATGGTCGTACGACAGTTCGACCAATACGGTTTTCCAGAAGATTCGCTACAACGGATACGTTTATCCGAAGGATTGATAAAAGGGCTTATTCAGACTTGCTTGCGAGGCGCGAATGGATGTTGTTCCATGCGCGCCTCATTTTTTTGCAAGTGCCGGGTGGGCGGATCAGGGGTTGCGGTCGAGCCGCATGACGGAGGGGATGAAGAATCCCGCCGCGCCCACCGCGACGATGATCGTTCCGGCGACGACGAAGGTCGTGGTGAGTCCCGCGTTCTCGGCCAGGAATCCCGTGCCCAGCAGTCCGAGGGCCGCCGGCAGCAGCCCGAAACTGCGGTAGAGCGACATGACGCGTCCCAGCATGCCCGCTTCGATCCGGGTCTGGACCACGGAGACGAACGAGGCGTTGAACATGCTGCTGGAGATGCCCGCCGCCGCCGTGAAGAGGGCGAACCAGAGGAATCCCGCAGGCGACAGAAGCCCCGACAGCGCGAACGAGAGCCCCACGACGAGATACATCAGGTTGACCAGCACGATGCGGCTGACCCGGTAGGTGCGCGCGCCCATGACGGCGCCTCCGACGAGCGCCCCGCCGCCCCAGACGATCTCGATCAGGCTCATTTCGAAAGCGCCTCCGCCGAAGTGTTGGAGCGTCATCAGCGGGAACATTACCCCGACGGGCATGATGAAGAACCATACGACGATGGCCAGCGTGAAAAACCATCCCATGCCCGGAATGGCGTGCATGGCCGAGAAACCTTCGCGGAACTCCCGCCACAGGTCGGGTTTGCGCGTCGTGTCGCGCGCCGGGTTGGGAATCCGGACGCACAGCAGCGAGATGCAGGCGATGGCGGCTCCCGCCACGTCCAGCAGCAGGATGTTGCCGATCGAGGTGAGATTGATCAGCAGCGCTCCGAGGGCCGGACCCGCGATGCTCGACAGCGAGGCGATGATCTGGTTGACTCCGGCGATGCGCGTGAGCTGCGATGCGGGGGCCAGCAGCGGGACCGACGCCTGCATGGCGGGTATGTGGAAGGCCGAGCCGGCCGAGCGGCAGGCCAGCAGGATGTAGATGTGCCACATCCGGGCTGCGCCGAGCCAGAAGAGCGCCGTCAGCGCCAGCGTGCAGAGGGCGATGAAGCTGTCGGCGAGGATCATCGTGCGCTTGCGGTCCCAGCGGTCGACGTAAACCCCGACGAGCGGCCCCAGCAACGACTGGGGCAGCATCCCGGCGATGGCTGCGAGAGCCAGCACCTCGGCCGAGCCTGTTTCAAGGCTCATCCAGAAGATGATCGAGTAGGCCACGACCTCGCTGCTGAGGATCGAGGCCAGCTGCCCGCTCCAGATGACGGCGAATGTTTTTTTCCAACTTTCCACGATGTGTTCTGTCTTTTTAGAATCCGAGTTTAGGGAGGATGAAACCCATGCGGGCTTTGTCGCTCCATAGCCGGAACTGCCGCCCGTCGGTGTGAAGTTTGAGCGCGCCGGTGCCGAGGTCCCTATTGTCGCTTTCCGTGCCGCTGAATGCGTGCAGCCGGCTCGAGGCCGTCGTCAGGAGCAAGGTCAGATGTTTCATGCGGTTTATTTTAGGTTGGAGGTGCTTCCTGGAAAAATTCCGGAGAAAAAAAGGCGGATACCAAGGTATCCGCCGCGCTAAAACCCTTCTCGCGAAGGGCTATTTAACTGCTTTAACTATTGCCTCGAATGCCTTCGGCTCGTTCATTGCCAGGTCGGCCATCACCTTGCGGTTGAGGACGATTCCCTTGGCGTTGAGTTTGCCGATAAATTGTGAATAGGTCATTCCCTGGGCGCGGACGGCGGCGTTGATACGCGTGATCCACAGCGAACGGAATGTCCGCTTCTTGAGGGCGCGGTGTGCATAGGCATAGCACAGACCCTTCTCGACCGTATTTTTCGCAACGGTCCAAACGTTTCCCCTTGAACCAAAGTTACCTTTGGCAAGTTTCAAAACTTTCTTTCGACGTGCGCGTGACGCGACAGCGTTTACTGAACGTGGCATATTGTAAAGTTTTTGGAGGACTGCCAGCGATACGGTTCTCCCGCATTCTTTGGGGCTGGTTCGTCCCGATTAATAAAATGCTGCGGGTTAATTACTTAACGAGCAGGTTCTTGATTTTGGCCTCGTCGGCCGCAGAAACGGTTCCCGAATAGCAGAGGTTGCGCTTCTGTTTCGTCGTCTTTTTGGTCAGGATGTGACTGTGATAAGCGTGTTTGCGCTTGATCTTTCCTGTGCCGGTGAAGGTAAAACGCTTCTTCGCAGCGGCATTGGTTTTCATTTTCGGCATTGTCGTAAATAGTTAATTAGTTAAACATAGCCTGCAAAAGTACGAAATTTTTCCCACAGTGCAACCTTCCCGCCGAAAATTCTTCGCAATCCGGGATTTTTTCTTACATTTGGTGTCGTAACGACGTTTTCGGGAGGTCGGGAGGCTTTGCCGGGTCTTGCGGCGGCCCGGTTTTTCCCGTACTTTTGGATGGACCCGGAACGCGCCGGCGGTCGTGTTTTGCGGAGCCGGATGCGGCGGCCGGGGACCTCTCCCGGAGAAATGCCGGAATTTTATGTATGATTTTTGCGGGGCGAAGCCCGGAGTGCTTATGGAGATGGAATGGAATTTTATCGTGCGGTTGTGTGTGGCGGGCCTTTGCGGAACGATCATCGGCCTCGACCGGGAATACCGGGTTAAGGATGCGGGTTTCCGCACTCATTTCCTGGTGGCGCTGGGCAGCGCGCTGATTATGATTGTCTCGCAATACGGATTCGAGGATTTTCTGGCGACCCACGACGGGCTGCGTCTCGACCCCAGCCGTATCGCGGCGCAGGTGGTCAGCGGCATCGGTTTCATCGGGGCCGGCACGATCATCATTCACCGGCAGCTGGTGCGGGGGCTGACCACCGCGGCGAGCCTCTGGGCCACGGCGGGCATCGGCCTGGCGGCGGGAGCGCATATGTATATCGTAGCCGGAGCGGCCACCGCGCTGACGCTGTTCGGACTGGAGGTGCTGACGCTGGTTTTCGGCGGACTGGGGCGGCGCCGGACGATGATCGTCTTCTCGGCCTCGAAGAAGGAGTTCGTCGACGCGATGTTCGAGCGTCTCGAAAGCAAGGACTATTCGGTGATCTCCTACGAAGTCGAGACCCAGCGCACTTCCGACGGAGTGGTGCACCGCGCCACGATCGTCATCCGGGCCAAGGGGCAGGCCAGCGAGGAGGGGTATATCGACCTGCTGCGCGCAAATCCGGACATCACTGTCGAAAAGATCGTCTGACGCTGTTTCCGCCGTCACGGTCTCCGCTTTCGTTTTTCTTCGTCGCTTTACATGAAGGTGCAGGCGTTTTCGCTTTCCGGCGGAATTGTCCGGGAGTCTTTTTTATTGTCTGATGAACCAGCCGGATGGCATTCGATTTGCAGATTGGCCGCCTGTATCTGAAAAAGATGTAAATATCTGATATGGATGCATATGTTTGATTTGCAAAAAATAATTTTAATATTTAATTTTGCGGTGTTTTTGTATGCGATACGCTGAAAGTTGAATGTTATTTGACTGAAAATATTTTTCACTTATATTTATTGTTTGAATAATTATTTGCTTATGAGAACCTTACAGAAAAGAGGGGGGGGGAATATCAGGTCCCCGAAATTGAGATTGTCGATGTAAAGGTCGAGGCGGGATTTGCCGTGTCGACCGAGACCGGAGAGTCTGCTTCCGGAGGATGGGGTATGACGGATAATTCCGGAGACGGCGAGTGGGAATAACATTGTCTAATTCCAAATTTACGGTAAAATTATGAAAAAACTTTGGATGATTGCAGGTTCGGCATTGGCCTTCCGATCTTGCTCGGATAATGTCGCTGAAATGAATCCCGCTCCGGCCGGAAATAACGATTTCGTCACGCTGGCCGAGATCTCGGCAAGCCTGCCTGCGACGCGCGCGTATCTCGAAGACGTTGAGTTCGGTGCGGGTAAAGAGGTTAAAACGTTTTGGTCTTCGGGCGATTGTATTACCGTCTGGAGCGAGCAGGAGCCGGAGAGGCTGCTGCTGTACCGTCTGAAATCCGGAGCGGATACTCCGAATGCGGTTTTCGAAGTTGTGGGTAACGAAGAGGGTGTCCACGGTACTCAATTCTATGCTTTGTACAACGGTTCTTCGAGCGCCTCGAAGCAGATTACGCTGAACTCGGTGCAGAATAACAATATAAACCGGCCTTCGAACAATATCGCCGAGGGTGCGGCTCCGATGGCTGCTTATGCGGCGGTGGAGGACGGCAACCTTTCGAATGTCAGGTTTGCCTTTAAGAACCTGTGCGGTATTATGGCCGTTACGCTGACTACCGATGCTGATGCTGCATTGGGTTCGATTACACTCAATTCGACGGCGAATCTTACCGGTAGCGGTGAAGTGAGGTTCGTTAACGGTGAGCCGTCGTTCCGTATCGGGGCGAATGCCGGTAAGTCGATTTCGCGCGAACTCGGTAACTATAAAGTGAAGGGTGGGGAGCCTAACACGTTCTATTTTGTCGTTCCTGCCCAATCTTATGGCTATCTGGCGCTGGATGTCATGTCTTCAACGAATCCCAAACCTGTTTGGTCCAGAACGCGCACCATTGCCGACGGCCTTTCTGTTGGTGCCGGAAGCATAACGCGAATTGCAAACGTTACGGTCAGAACCGTTGCTCCGCATGTTTATAAAGTGGGCGACATCTATCCTAACGGCGCTGTCGGCGGTGATGTTAAAGGCATCGTCTTTGAGGCCGCACAGGACGGGCAATCCGGTAAGATCGCTGCGCTGAAGGACTGCTCGGTGAATGGTACGGAGGTGTCCGACGAGATCGGTACGTATTATTGGTATAGTTGGGGCCCCTCTGCTGCTGCGCTGAATTCGATTTCGGACGGTAAGGCGAATACGGAGGCCGTTCGGGGAAATTCTGCCGATTATCCTGCTTTTGCCGCAGCGCTGGCTTTGGGCGACGGTTGGTATCTGCCTGCAAGAGACGAGTTGTCAACTCTTTTCGATATGCAAGGCGAACTTATCAATAAGGGCGGCTATCAGGAGATGCTGGGTATTGCCTATTGGAGTTCCACGCTGACGGGTAGTGCGCGAGCCAAGAAAATCAATTATTACGACGCTGTGGAGGCGGCTATGGCGACTGTTTCGCTCTCCAGCCAGTCTACTGTCGAGGGTTCGGTCCGTGCAATCGCACAATTCGAGATAAAATAAACATACGCTCTGTATAATTAGAAGCCCGGCCTCGCAGGAACGGGATTAAAAAGCTGTAATGATTCGATTTATCGGGTCGTTACAACTTTCATATAGGAGAATAGGTAACGAGAAGGTAACGGTTTATTTTCAGCTTTTTGTGTTCAAATACCGCATTTCAAATAACTAATTGCAAGATACGAAAAAAATACGGATTTGACAAATTTGCTAAAAAGGGCGGCATTCTAACCCATGGAGCCCATTGTCATGGCAACGTACAATTGTCGGGTTCTTTCGTCCGAGGACAAATTGAAGTTATTCAGCATCAAAAAACATGATCGAACATGGCACTGTAAAGTCCGTCGACTCTCTCCCATCGGCTACTCCTGCAAATAGACACACCAGCGGTATCATAATCTACCCCGCCCTGAGCAGAAAAAGGAGCATTGCAAAATAGTGGGAAAATTTATTCATTATAAAAAGAGTGCGAAAAAATGTGCCATATGACGCTCTCAAACATACCTATTTGTTGGTAAAAATAGTCCATTCGGGCAGTTATTAAAAAAAATTCATTATATTGGCATCGCGAAAATCGCAAAATTCTTGCCCCTCCGGAGTCTGCATACAATCCGTTCTATTGCTAAGATTTTGCATCCGGAAGATTTAAGAATCATTTATTAACCCAAAACATTCTGCTTATGAAGGTTTTTTTCGCCAAATTAAGTGTGTTAACGAGTATGCTGCTGCTTTACGGTGCCACCTCCGTGTGGGCGCAGGGCAAAGGTAAGATCTCGTTCAGCGGCACGGTCCAAGCCTCGGAAACTGAGGGGGGGGGAAATTCTAAGATCACTCCGCTGGCCTACGCCGTTGTCTCCCTGCCCGAAATCGGCGTAGCAACGACCACCGACGTCAAAGGCCGGTTCGAAATCCAACTCTCCAATCCGGGGAAATACAAGGTCGAGATCAGCTCCCTGGGTTACGAGCCGCTGTCTCAGACCATCCAGCTTCCCGCACGGGACTCGCTCAAATTCACCCTAAAGGCCACCTCGTTCTATCTGGAAAACATCGTGGTGTCGGCCGAGTCGAAAAAGACCGGTGCGGCAACCGCTTCGAAGATTTCCAAATCGGCCATGGAGCACATTCAGGCCACATCGCTGGCCGACATCATGTCGCTCCTTCCGGGCGCCAGCACACGCACGGCCGAAGAGATCGCCCTCAAGAAAGTCAGCACATTCTCCGTCCGCAACGGCCAGAGCTTCGGCACGGCCATCATCATGGACGGCGCTCCCCTTTCGAACAACGCCAACATGCAGACCCTGTCGCTGGCGTTGGGAGCCGGCGCAGGGCCCAGCATATCGACCCCCAACTCGGGCGTCGACATGCGAACCATCACCACCAACAACATCGAATCGGTAGAGGTGATCCGGGGTATTGCCTCGGCCCAGTACGGCGACATCGCTTCGGGCGCCGTCATCGTCAACAGCAAGGCGGGACGCACGCCGCTGTCGATCCAGCTGGATGTCAATCCCAATGTCTACATGGCTTCCGTATCGCACGGCGTGGGCCTCGGCCGTAAAGCCGGCGTGCTCAACTACGGCGTAGACTACACCTTCGCCCAATACGATCCGACCGAAGGATACGACACCTACAACCGTGTGACGGGACGCGTAAGCTACTCGAACACCGTCGGCAAATGGTCCACCAACACCTCGTTCAACCTGTTCTACACCAAGGACAAGGCCGAACCGAATCCCGACGACGCGAGGGATCTGGACCTGATGACCCAGCGCGACCTGGGCCTGCGCTTCAACACCAACGGGTCGTTCAATTTCAACAAGAACTGGCTCAAAAACCTCAAATACACCGTCTCGGCGAACTATACGAACAAAAAAACGTACCGGGAGGAGTTCGCCACCAACTCCGACTGGACCTACTCCACCTCGAAAACCGACGGAGCCATTCTTTCGAGCATGCCCGGACAGGATATTTACCTGGCCGACGGTACGAAAATCACGAACATCCCCGATGCCGACAAGAACGGCAAAGCCTGGCGCCTGCCGTCGGACTATACGGCCATATACAACCTGTACGGCAAGGAGCTCAACACCTTCGCGCAGCTGTCGGCCAATTTCGCCGGCGACCTGGGACGCACTCACCACCGGCTGATCATCGGCGGCGAGTACCGCGCCACGGGCAACCTGGGCGAAGGCAAGGTCTTCGATCCGGAGACTCCGCCGCGCCGCTCGGTCAACACCAACTTCACCACCCAGCGCGAACGCGCTTTCAGCGACGTGCCGTTCATGCACCAGTTCAGCCTCTTCGCCGAGGAGTATTTCTCGATGGACATCCTGCGCCGCAAGCTGGAAATCGTCGCCGGCGTCCGCTATGACCATATTTACAACATGGACGGAGGCGTCGCACCCCGTATCAACGCCTCCTACGACCTGATTCCCGAGAAACTGAGCGTCCGCGGCGGCTACGGCATCACGTACAAAGCCCCCTCGCTGGGTTATCTCTATCCCGACAACGCTTATTTCGACATCCTGAACTTCGACAACACCACGGCGAGCGGCTTCAGCGACGCCCAGAAATTCCAGATCGCCACGACGCACGTCTATTCGGCGGAGAATCCGGATCTCGAACTGGCGAAAACCACCAAATGGGAGGTCGGCGTCGATTTCAAGATCGGGCAGGTGCGCGGTTCAGTCACCTATTACGAGGACAAGACCCGCAACGGCTACATGACCAGCGCAACGTTCGACACCTTCAAATGCGTGGACTACAATCAGTATTCGGCGGCCAAACCGGCCAATGAGACCGATATGCCCGAGTTGTCGCTCAAGTCGTCAGACAAAATCCTGCTCCAGTATTCGATCCCGACCAACTACTTTGCCTATAACAGCCGGGGCGTCGAGTTCGACATCGATTTCGGACGTATCAACTCCATCCGCACCTCGTTCGGACTGAACGGAAGCTGGACGCAGTACAAATCGTGGAAGAACTACTACACGTTCACGAACCATACGACAGGCAGCAGCGTAGCCGGTTCCTATCCCCACATGGGCGTCTTCGAACCGGGCAACAAGGCGGAGCATTCGTCGTCAACGACGACCAACCTGCGTATCACGCACAACATTCCGCGAATCGGTTTCGTCGTCACGCTGACAGCCAGCGTCAAATGGAAGGAGCGTGAGTACACCACCTACGGCAACGACTCGATCCCTGTGAAATACATCTCGCGCCTGGACGGTCAGGTGTATGATTTCGACGCTTCGCGCATCGGGGAAGAGGAGTTCCAGGCCCTCGACATGCGCGGGCGCCTCGACGCACGCCGGCTGATTCCCGAAAGTTCGATGCCCCCGATACTCTGTATCAACATCAATCTGACCAAGGAAATCCGCAATTTCATGCGCATTTCGTTCTTCGCCAACAATATGTTCCGCAGCGCGCCGATCTGGGAGAGCAAAGTCTATCCGGGCAAGTACACCCGGCGCAACGCAAAGACCTTCTTTTTCGGAGCTGCGCTGTCTGTCAAGATTCGATAACCCTACAACGCAAGTACAACCATGAAAAAGACATATATAGCCATACTGACGGCCGCTGCAGGGCTCTGTTCGTGCATCGAGATGATGGACTCCGCCAGCCAGGCCGATGTTGTGAATCCGTTGAACGTCTCCTTCAAGGTCAAGGCCGTGACCGGCTTTGTGGATGCCGACGGCAACGGTACCATCAACACGGATTTCCCGGTGGATGGGCTCACCGTCCGTTTCACCAATTTCGAGGAGGACGCCGTCATCGAAACGCTGACCGACGAGAACGGCATCGCACAAACCGAGGTCGCACCGGGCAACTACACGATCTCGGTATTCGGCGAATCTGAATCCGAAGGCAATACCTATTACCTGAACGGATCGGTGCAGAACAAAGCCATCACCAAAGACATCACGCCGGAACAGGCCGAGGCGTCGAACGACTTCTCGATCGCCATCCGTCCCGCCATGGTGGGCCCGCTCTGCTTCAGCCAGATCTTCTACTGCGGAAGCACCAATCCCGAGACGCAGGCGACCTATTTCCGCGACCAGTTCTACGAAATCTACAACAACGGCGACGAGACCTATTACCTCGACCACCTCTGTTTCGCGCGTCTCGTGCCCGAATTCGCAACGGCGACGCTCCCAGAATGGCCCGCCGAGGACGGACTGAACAACTACGTCTATGCCGTGACGGTCTGTCAGCTGCCGGGTAACGGAACCGACTACCCGCTCAAGCCGGGCGAATCGTTCATCATCACCCAGGAGGCCGCGAACCATGCCGACCACAGCAAATACGGCGGACTGATCGACACTTCGCTGTCCGAATTCGAAACGTGGGCCGGCAATCCGCAGCGTGTCAACCCGGACGTTCCTGATCTCGAGTACGTTTTCTGGTCGGGAGACATCGTGACCATGCAGTGGCTGAACACCGTCAGCGGTCCGGGACTCTGCATCTACCAGCCCGGCAAGCACCTCGAATTCCCGACCATCAATACGGGCGTGGTGGGAGAGACGACCCAGAGACAGGTGGGCAAAACGCAGGAGTACGTCCGCATTCCGGCCGAACAGCTGATCGACGGCGTGGAGATGCTCCCGACATCGAACAGCCTCAACATGAAGCGTATTCCCGGATTCGTGGACGCCGGAGCGGCTTCGACGGAGGAAATTTACGTCGGCAAGAGCGTGTGCCGCAAAGTGATCGGCCAACGGCCCGACGGCACCCCGATCTACCAGGACACGAACAACTCGACGGAAGATTTCGAAACGCAGGTCCCGCAGTTCCGCCGCAACGGCGAAAAGATGCCCGCCTGGAACTGGTCCCTGAAATAATAATCCCCCTAAATCGAATGAGTTATGATAAAATATAGCTACATCAAACTGACGGGATGCCTCGTGGCTGCGGCCCTTGCGCCGCTCTGCACCTCGGCGCAGCGGATCAATACCGAGGCCTCCGTCGAACGGCTGAAAAGCGAGAGTCTCCAGTTCAGCTACTCGGACAACGCGTCGGGCATCCAGCTCGACCAGATGGACTACTACAGCCAGGTCGGACTGGGATACGATATTGAGAAAGGTTCGTTCAAACGGGCGCAGGAGGGGGAACACAACACCGGGTACCGCTTCTTCACCGACGGCGGCGGCACGATGAAGGCCCTCAAGGGCGCTTTCATCTGGGGTAGTTTCGAATATTCGCGCGACCAGCTGCGCGATGCCGAGTACAACGCCTCGCTGATCGACCCGCTGCGCGGCACGCCCTTCTTCATCGCCGACACCTACAAAAGCAAATGGATCAACCAGCTCTACGACATGACCGTGAAGGCTGCGGCGCCCAAATTGTGGGACCGCCTGATCTTCGGAATCGAAGCCACTTATCAGAACGGCCAGGGCGCCAAACAGCACGACCCGCGTCCGCTGGTCAGCCTTTCGAAATTCGAGATCAAACCGGGTGTGACCGTCACGCTGGGCAAGCACGCCATCGGCGCTAACTACCAGTATTACTCCCGGCGCGAAGACGGAACCGCCTCGAATAAAATCTCGATGAGCACCAACCCGGTCTATATTTTCAACTTCCCGGGATTCTACGTCGATGCCTCCATCTCCAGCAGCACGGATGACAACCAGCGCATCTACAACGCCAACTGCATGGGCGTCGGCGGCCAGTACTCGTTCACGACCCAAAAACTGCGCCTGCTCGTATCGGGCAAGTACACCCGGGAAATAGAGGATGTCACCAACAGCTACACGACGCCCAAAATGGTCGGCACGACCCGGGACGAACGCTGGTCGATCGGCTTGAACGCCGTCTACAAGCCTTCGAAGGAGAATACGTTCTTCCTGAATGCCGCTTACGGCGACCGCAGCATCGACGGCATCCAGTATGTACAGGAGTGGGACAACTCCTTCGAGGTCGCCAAGTGGATCATAAAATCGAAATCCGTCCGTTCGAACAGCTCGAAGGCCGGTTTCGAGGGGCGTTTGCAGTATATGCGCACCACCCGCGGCGATTCCTACAACTGGACTGCCGGCGTCGAATTCTCCACCGAGAAGCTCAGCGACATCTACTATTTCCCGCGCAGCACCCAGGACATCGAAAACTGCAAGATCGGCATCTTCGGACGCAAGAATTTCATCTTCAACGAAAAGCACTCGCTGCTCGTCGGAATACGCGCCTCCTACAAGATGAACAACAGCAGCGACATCGACTACAACGGCTACAAGGCCGACACGAAATGCTACACCGATTTCACGCTCCGCGACTATTACTACCTCGGGTCGGGATACGCTGCGTTCGGCGGTGAAATCACCTATTCGTTCGCCCGGCTGTTCAAGGGCCGCGGTTCGGTCTTTGCCGCAGCCTCGGGCGACTATGTGCGTGCCGACGACCACCGCGACCTGTTCGACCGCCGCTTTTACGCCAATTTTAAAATCGGACTGATGTTTTAAAACTGGAACCCTCCGGAGAGGACGACACATATCCTCCCCGGAGGGTTTCAAATAACTGCTCCATATGAATTATAGAAAACCGTTTTTTGTCCTGCTGGCCGGAGTTCTGCTGCTTTCGGCCGCGCCGGGACGATCGCAGACGTTCGAAAACCCCTCCATACAGGGATCGAGTTCCTTCGCCGTGATCACCGACTCCCGAACCGCCCGGGAATGCCGGCCCCAAATGACAGCCTACAAACAGACGCTCGAAGCCGAAGGACTGCCCGTTTACATCGTTTCGCACGACTGGACGACGCCCGAACAGGTGCGTGACGTCCTGCGCAAACTTTATGCGGAAAACGCTTTGGAGGGATGCGTATTCATCGGCGACGTGCCCATCGCCATGATCACCAAGGCGCAGCACCTCACCTCGGCCTTCAAAATGGACGAACGCGACCACCCGCTCCACGAAACCTCGGTTCCTTCGGACCGCTTTTACGACGATTTCGATTTGCAGTTCGTCCCGCAGGGCACTCCCTCGCAGGGACTGTTTCATTATTACGAAATGTCGCCCGATTCGCCGCAGTACATCTCCTGCGACATCTATTCGGGCCGCATCAAGGCGCAGAAAGCCTACGGCGATCCCTACAAACAGATTGCCCGTTACCTGGAGAAAGCCGTGGCCGAACACCGCGACGCGACGCCTTTCGACCAGTTCGTCTCCTACACGGGCCACGGCTCCTACTCCAATTCGCTCATCGCCTGGCGCGATGAACAGCAGCTGCTCGACGAGCAGTTCGGCGACGTGTTCAGCCGCACCCACAACGCCAAATTCCTGCGTTACTCGATGCAGCCCTTCGTCAAGGAGTCGCTCATCCGCGAGGTCCGCCGCGACGACGTGGACATGATGGTCTTCCACGAACACGGAATGCCCCACCGGCAGTACCTTTCGGGGACGCCCTATGTGGAATCGGCCGAAGATGCCGCCGCCGAGATGCAGCGCAGCCTGCGCGAACTGGCCCGCCGTCCCGGCAGCGGCCGGGAATCGGCCGCCAAACGCGCCGCGGAGAAAGGACTCGATTCCACGTGGTACAACCGGGCCGAGGAGCCCGAAATGCTCCGTCTCGACTCGATCGCCGACCTGCGCACGGGCATCATCCTCGAAGAGGTCGAAGCCATCGCCCCGAATGCCCGCTTCGTGGTCTTCGACGCCTGCTACAACGGCGACTACCGCGAGGACGATTTCATCGCAGGACACTACATCATGGCTCCGGGACGCTGCGTCACGACGTTCGCCAACAGCGTCAACGTGCTTCAGGACAAGTCGGCTTTCGACCTGCTGGGACTGCTGGGCGAAGGGCTGCGCATCGGCGCCTGGGCCAAGAACATCCACATCCTCGAGTCGCACGTGATCGGCGACCCGACCTACCGCTTCAAGGCCGCCCATCCCGAACTCGACATCAATTCGATGGCGCTGAAGCGCAACAACGGCTTCTGGCTCGGACAACTCGACAATGCCATACCCGACATCCAGAACCTGGCGATGATCCGGCTTTGGGAAAACGACTACCCGCAGCTGCCCGCCATCCTGCTCGACAAGTGCTCCGAGTCGCCTTACAGCGTCGTGCGTTACAACGCCTTCCGGCTGCTCGAGTCGCTCAACGGCCCCGAATACAAGCAGGCGCTGATGCTGGCCGCCTACGACCGCTTCGAGTTCCTGCGCCGTATCGCCGTCACACGCATGGGACGTATCGGCGACGAGGCGTTCATCTCCGTGCTCATCGACGTATATGTCAGGGACCGCAATGCCGCCCGCATCGTTTTCAACATCAGCGAGGCGATCCGCTGCTTCGACAAACAGCAAGTCGAAAAGGCAATCGAGACCTATTTCGCCGACAAGAATTTCTACCATGCCCGGGAGGAGAAACAGGAGCTGCTCGACAAACTCATCGAGCGCAACGAGCTCTCGCCCGGCGAGTCCTCGACGCGGGAGATTCTCGACCCCCAGGGCAAGCCCCGCTGGCGGCAGGCCCGCATCAGTTTCCTCAAGAACCGCCCCTATCACCAGCACGTCACGGAATACCTCACCCTGCTGGGCGACGAGCAGGTTCCCGAGATTCTGCGTGTGCGGATGGCCGAGGCGCTGGCGTGGTTCAACCTCTCGGTGCGGCGCCATGAAATCGCCGATGCCGGACGCAAACTGCTCGCCCGCGGCAACTGTTCACCGGAACTGGCCAAAGAGGTGCAGCGCATGATTAACCGCGTAGAATCCAAGAAATAATCCGTAATGAAAGCTATGAAAAGATATTTATTGGCAATCGTCCTGCTGCTGCCATTCATCCTGCAAGCCAAAGTCGCAGTCGAAAAGCCCCGCAGCAAACAGCCGACGGCGTTCGCAATCGTCGTCGATCAGGCGACCTACGACAAAACGGCGCCCCAGATTCATGCCTACCGCGATGTCCTGGAGGCCGACGGACTCTCGACCTACATTCTCCGCGACAACTGGCAGACCCCCGAGCAGGTGCGCGAACAACTCATCGCGCTGATGCGCAAAACCGCCAAACGCTCGCCGCTCGAAGGCGTGGTCTTCGTGGGCGACATTCCGATCGCCATGGTGCGCAATGCCCAGCACTTGACCACGGCGTTCAAAATGGACGAGGACAATTTCCCGATGATTCAGTCGTCGGTCCCCTCCGACCGCTACTACGACTGCCCGGACCTGCAGTTCGAGCTGATCGCCCGCGACACGACCGACCGTCTGCTCTCCTATTTCAACCTCGCCTGCGACTCGCCGCAGCGGCTCGACCCGGCCTTCTATTCGGGACGCATCCGCTATCCCGAACAGCTCGGAGGCGACAAATACGAAGGGATTGCCCGCTATCTGGAAAAGGTCGTCGCCGAACGCGGCAAAGTCGACCAACTCGACAATCTGGTGACCTACGCCGGCGACGGATACAACTCCGACTGTCTGGTCTGCTGGATGGACGAGCGCGTTGCCATCGACGAAAATTTCCCGCTGACCGACACCCGCAAGGCCGGAAACCTGCGCCAGCTCAATTTCCGGATGGACGATTACATGAAATACCGGGTTTTCGACGAGTTGGTGCGCCCGGAGGTGGATGCCATGTTCTTCAACGAGCACGGTTCGCCCGACAAACAGCACGTCGGCAGTTATACGACGGAACCCGACAGTTTCGACGGCCAGTACAGCCAGCTCAAAGCCGAAGTCATGATCGCCCTGTATATGGAACGCCGCAAGGGCGACAAAGCCGACGTGGAGGGCGCCAAACAGTATTTCAAGGAGAAATACCACCTGACCGACGCCTTCTTCGAAACGAAAAAGACGGAGGCGGACGACGACACGAAGGCCAAGGGCGACCAGACGATCGTCAGCCTCGAGGACCTCGAGACGCTGGCCGCACAGCCGCGTTTCGTGATGCTCAACGCCTGCTACAACGGTTCGTTCCACAAACCCGGCTACATCACGGGCTACTACATCTTCGGCCCGGGCCGCACGGTGGCCACGCAGGGCAATACGGTCAACGTACTGCAGGACCGCTGGACCTACGAGCTGGTCGGCCTGCTGTCACACGGCGTGCGTGTCGGGCAGTATAACCGGCTGATCGCATCGCTCGAAGGACACATCATCGGCGACCCGGCCTTCCGGTTCCAGCCCGTCGAGCCGAATACGCTGGCCACCGACATGACAACCCGCAAGGGAGACGCCGCCTACTGGCGCAGCCTGCTCGCAAGCCCGTGGGCCGACGTGCAGAGCCTCGCGCTGCGCATGCTGACCGACGCCGGTGCGATCTCGGCGGGCGAACTGCTGGAGTTCATGAAACAGTCGCCGCTGGCGACGACCCGTATGGAGTGCCTCAAACTCATCGGACGCTTCGGCGACGAGGAGATCTTCGCGCAAGCCATCATCCGGGGACTGAAAGACCGTTATGAACTGCTGCGCCGCAACGCTGCGACCTATGCCTGGCAGTCGAGCCGTCTGGAGCTGCTGCCCGCGCTGGCCGATACTTATGTCAACGACAGCGAATCGAAGCGTGTAGCCTACATTGTCATGAAGGGGCTGGAGCTGTTCCCCGAAAAAGAGGTCGAACAGGCGCTGCGCACGGCCGTCGAGGCTTCGCCGTATGCGGACAGCGAGGCAAAATTCACCGAGCTCTGGGAAGAGGTCGCCGGCGAACAAGCGATGAAGGAGCGGCAGCGGAATCAGCTTTTCAACGGCAAAACGCTCAAAAGCCGCATCTCGGCCATCCGTTCGATGCGCAACAACACCTACCACGAACTGGTGCCCGAGCTGCTGAAACTCGTGGCCGACGCTTCGCAGCCCCTCGAACTGCGGGTCAACACGGCCGAGTGTCTGGGCTGGTTCGCGCATACCCCGCGCCGTGCCGAGATCATCGACGCCTGCCGGCAGGCAGCCGCCGACAAAAACCTGGAGAAAGAGCTCCGCGACGAGCTGACGCAAACCGCGATCCGGCTCGAAAGCACCGTATCCGTACCGACCCGATAATCCGACATGACCATGAAATTGAAAAGAATCGTCTTACTGATCGCCGTCTGCCTGCAGGCCCTGTCGCTTGCAGCGGCACCGCGGATCGTCCGTCCCGGCGTGAAAAGCCCCACGACGTTCGCCATTTTCATCGACAGCCGGAGTTATGAAGCCGCAGCCGCCGAGGTAGACGCCTACCGCGCCGCCGTGGAGCGCGACGGATTGGGGACCTACCTGCTCATCGACGAGTGGCAGAACCCCGAAAGCGTGCGCAGCGAGATCATCCGGATGACGGAGGCGCAGCCGCACCTCGAAGGCGTGGTGTTCGTCGGCGACATCCCCATTGCCATGATCCGCGACGGACAGCATCTCACATCGGCGTTCAAGAGCAGTCAGGACCGCGACTGGAAAGATTCGTCGGTCCCCTCCGACCGCTATTACGACGATCCGGAACTGCAATTCGAGTTCCTGCGCCGCGACGCCGACGAACCGCTCTATTTCTACTATTCGCTCTCGCCCGAATCGCGCCAGCACATCGCGTCGCCGATCTACTCGGCCCGCATCAAGCCGCCCAAACGCGAAGGCGCGGATTCCGACGAACTGCTGCGTGCCTACCTGCGCAAGGTAGTGAAGGCCCATGCCGAACAGAACGAGCTGGACAACCTGTTCGTTTTCCGCGGCCACGGCTACAACTCCGAGGCTCCCGAAGCCTGGGCCGGGGAGCAGATCGCGCTGCGCGAACAGCTGCCCGCACTTTTCCGCACCGGCAGCACCGTGCGTTTCTATGATTTCGAAAGCCGCTGGCCCATGAAGCCCTACCTGCTGGAGAAGATGGCCCGCAAAGGCGTCGATGTCGCCCTGTGCCACCACCACGGCGCTCCCGACACGCAATACCTGAACGGATACCGAAACGGTTCGGGCATGAACGTTTCGATCGAGAACATCAAACGGTTCCTGCGCAGCAAAATCGACGGACACAAAGACCCCGAAAAACGCAAGGCCGAGCTGATCGCCTATTACGGCGTGCCCGAAGCGTGGTGCCAGCTCTCCGATTCGCTGCACACGGCCGATTCGCTGCTCGACCAGGCCATGGACGTACACATCGAAGACCTCTACAACCGGCCGATGAATCCCCGTATGGTGATGTTCGACGCCTGCTACAACGGCTCGTTCCACCTCGACGAGTGCATCGCCGCGAGCTATATCTTCGGTCAACGCCCTGCAGGACAAATGGCCCGACCGCTATATTGGACTGCTCGACTGCGGCGTGCGCATCGGACAGTGGGGACGCCACGTGCATTACCTCGAAACACACCTGATCGGCGACCCGACCTACCGTTTCATCAACCGGGCGCTGCCCGGCACCGACCTAAACACGGCACTCACGGCAAAAGCATCGGACAACAAATACTGGCTCCGGATGGCCGCCGAAACGATGCCCGCCGACGTGCAGGCCATCGCCCTGCGCAAGCTGGCCGACAACGGTTACGACAAGACCGCCGACCTGTGTGAAAAACGGGTCGCCGAATCTCCTTACGGACCGGTGCGTCTCGAAGCCCTCAGGCTGATGAGCACCAGCCGCTCGCCGCGTTTCAACGCGATGCTGGTGCAGGCGGCGGGCGACAGCTACGAACTGGTGCGCCGTCTGGTGTCGCAGTGGATCGGCGACTGCGGCGACGACGAGCTGGTTCCCGCAGCCGTCGAGATGCTGCTGGACGACGAACTCTCGCTGCGCGTGGCCTACCATGCCGATGAGAACATGATGTTCATGAATCCCGACGCCGTGAGCGCTGAGCTCCGCCGTCAGTCCGCGGCCAAACACGAACTCTACCAAAACGAAGAGTCGCTACAGAAACGGCTGAAGCGCATAGCCGACAAGCAGGCCGAACAGACGGAAACGTTCAAATTCATCCGCGACCCGCAGAACAAGATGAAGCGGCGCCTGAGCGAAATCACCTATTTCCGCCTCTACCGCCACCACTACTGCGTACCCGAACTGATCGCCCTGGCCGAAGACGCCGCGCTCGAAGAGCCGCTGCGCGTAGCGGCCGTCGAGGCGTTGGGATGGTTCGGACGATCCTATCAGCGCCCCATAATCTCCGCCATGTGCGAACGGCTGCTTCAAAGTGAACAGCCCCGAACAATTTTTGAACAGACCCAACGCACATCTAAACGGTTAGAAGCTTATTAAAAAGCGAATAATGGTAAATTCCCAGAAAATCCGCGCAGCTTTCGGTTCTTTATGAGATGAAATGCCGGAGGGTTTCCATTACTCGCCAATGCATGGCATGACAGTGACAGCATAGGAACAACGAGTAATAATTATACTCAACGAGAATTAGTCAAGACTTAATCCGACAGTTTTTGTCCGATAGTGATTCAACTGTCAGAATAAGTCTTGACTATTTATACATTACGGTTTGATTGCCTAATCAGAATTCAATTTTAGTTATTATCGATGCAGTTTCCTTTTTCTCCGCCGTCGCTGGATTCTTTGCTGTTCCTCGAAAGCCCGCGCATCGACCAAGTCCAACAACGTGTCGACAACTCCTGAGACAGGATTTGCCGTGCGGCTTCGTTGTTCGTATTGGCGTTCCGCGTGCTGTTCTGCGGTATGCAGTGTTTCTTTTCGGGAGGTTGGGAACAGCTCGTTGAAAACACCGGCCGAGAACTCCCTTCCCAGCACCGAACCGTTGGCGACAATGCCATTGGTGTGGTCGATAAACGTTACGCCGTAAACCCTTCCTACGGGGTTGATCCGGAAAACAGTGTTGATACTTTCCGCTTTGAGCAATTGTCGGAACTCGTCCCGTGTGTTATGCGGGTTCATGGCGTCTTTGACCGTCTGCCGCAGACGATCGAGCGCGCCCGGCTTTTTCAGGTTGTCTTTCGACATCCCGTAATACTTTTGAAGGGCCTTATAGCCGACATCCTTTCCGATACGACTCGACTTGAATGGCGTGCCGATGCCGTAGCCGTCGTCGGTCAGAGCCCGAGACACTACCTGCATAGTTTCTTCCGTCGATCGTTCCGGTGCGTTCCTCGACCGAGACGTTGAACAGTTCCAGCAGTGTGCAAAACTCTCCGTAGGACGAGCATTTGTAATTTCGCAGGCACGACCTCACAACGGACGAGATCTGCTGCTTGACATTGCCTTCTCTGTAGTTTACCCTATGCAATCCCACTTTGTCGGCCTGCTCCTCTCCCTTGACACTCGGATGCAGGCCGTATTTGCGCTCCAAGTCACGCAGAATCTCCATCGAGCGCCGGGCTTCGAAATCGTGCGGGAGTTTGCGGCCCTGCTCATCGACCCGCAGCGACACGATATGGAGATGCTCTCTGGAAATGTCCTTGTGCTTGAAAACAATATAAGGCTGTTTGCCGTAACCCATGCGTTCCATGTACTCACAGGCGATTTTCCTGAGCTGTTCGTCGGTCAGCTTATCCTCTGGCGAGGGGTCGAGCGAAACATGGAACACCGTATTGGTAGTCCTTCTGTTGGCTTCGAGATACGGCATAAAACTCTCCATGCAGGCGTCAATATCGAGGCTCCGCATTTATCGTATGGTTCGAGCATCTTCTGCCAAAGCAGCACCTCGGCTTCATCCTTATCCACTTTCTCCTTGTTATAGCGCAAAGCCCCACCGGGCGAGGAACCCGATCTTATATTCGCAACCACTCCTTAGCTTGTTTTGCGAGGTTGAGAATCTCCATACTCAAGGCTTTCAATTCCCTCGTGCGCTGTTCCAATGCGGCGATCTGATGCGGGATCGCGACGCTGGAAAAGTGAGAATTGATGGCTTTCACAACTTGATTATAGTTGTTGGCGAGTTTCTGAAACTGGAAATAAAACTCGTTCAGCCGGGCGACGAACTGCGTCTTCGACGGGTCGCGTTTGATGACGACAAACTCCTCGGCGAAGATTCTTTTGACGATAAAACGGCTCCGGTTATGCTCCGATCCGGCTTTGCAGAGCAGTTCGTTGAAGCGGATGTTCTGCTCTTCATTGAGGCGGAAAGAGTATTTATAACTCGGCGTTCGGAGCTTCTTGCCGGTCATGTCTGTCAGTTTTCGGTTGGTATCCATAATATCGGTTCAAAAGGCGTTCGACTCGGGAGAACGCTCGGCCTCGCAGAGCGAGCACCTTTGTCGGACAAATGCCAATTTGTCGGACAAAGGTACAGCTCGCTGTTATCTGGCGATAACAAAAATCCGCGCCGGAGAATCTCTGACCAAAGTTTCGAAAATCCTCCGTTGCGGCTTCCGGAGCCGGGTCGGTTCCCGGTGCAATATTACAACCGTTTCGGGGTGTCCCGTCCTGAAAAAGGTTTACAGTGATTGATAATTAAAGATAAGCATTTTGGTTCAAAAAATATTGTCCTGATATAAGTTTACATATGCCTTCCGAACA
>OBJE01000726.1_pt1 | contig 24844 bp, 18 predicted proteins | sample 1519681 | NCBI WGS metagenome assembly OBJE01 (sample SAMEA3888898, study PRJEB22519) | human gut metagenome | biome: human gut; feature: human-associated habitat; material: faeces | place: Denmark | collected 2011 | reverse complement strand
CGCAAAAACCGTGGCTGGGGCTTTTCGGCACGGAGAAGGTCAATGTGCTGCGCCTGAACGTCGCTTTGGAAGAACTGAACGAAAACTAATCGCAAACCATGAAAATCAATAAAACGATGAAACGCTGGGTATTCATTCTGATCGCCGCTTTGGCAATCTTTCTGACCGCCGACCTCTGCGCCCGGGAGCGCGGGGTGAAATTCTCGGGCGGAACCGACCTGGTGAGCACCTACGTATGGCGCGGCGTCCGCGAAAGCGGCCCGGCTTTCCAGCCGTCGCTGACGATGAGCGCCGGAAACTTCTCGGCGACGGCCTGGGGTTCGGTCGATTTCGACAGCGCCTACAAGGAGATGGACCTCACGCTGGCCTACGCGCTCGGACCCGTGACCCTTTCGGTGGCCGACCTCTACTGGACCGGACACGCCGACGACCGCTATTTCGTCTTCGACAGCCGTTCGCCCCACCGCATCGAGGTGGGCGCCAGCTGGGTCGTTTCGGAAAAGGTCCCCGTCACGCTGTCGTGGTACACGGTTCTCTTCGGCGCGGCCGACGTGAACCACAAGGGCGAACGCGCCTATGCCTCGTATTTCGAGGCGGCCTGCCCGTTCACGGTGAAGACCGTCGACATGAAGGCCGGCGTGGGCATGGTTCCCTGGAACGCCGCCGCGACCTACCTCACCGGAGACCGCGGGTTCTGCGTGCAGAACGTCTTCCTCAATGCCGGAAAATCATGGACCATCAAAGGGACGGATTCGATGTCGGTCGGCGTTTTCACCAACCTGATCTGGAATCCGGCCCTGGACGACGTTAACTTTGTGGGAGGCATCTCCTTCCGGATGTAACCGATGGAGAGGCAGGACAGCGTTCAGCGGTTTCTGGAACTGATCCGGCGTTCGCACCGCGGCAAGTTCAAGGTCTACATCGGCATGAGCGCCGGCGTGGGCAAGACCTGCCGCATGCTGCAAGAGGCCCGCCAGCTGCTCGACGCGGGCGTCGACGTCCGCATCGGCTACATCGAAACGCACGGCCGCGCCGGAACGGAAGCCCTTGTCGAAGGGCTTCCGCTCGTGCCGCGCCGCAGACTCTTCTACAAGGGCAAGGAACTGGAGGAGATGGACACGCAGGCCATCGTCAACCTCCGCCCCGAGATCGTCGTCGTGGACGAACTGGCCCACACCAACATCGAGGGGAGCGAAAACCCCAAGCGGTGGCAGGACGTGATGCAGATTCTCGACGCAGGGATCAGCGTCATTTCGGCCGTCAACATCCAGCATATCGAGGGACTGAACGAGGTCGTCGAGGAGATCACGGGCATCGAGATCCGCGAGCGGGTCCCGGACAGCGTGCTGGCGATGGCCGACGAGGTGGTGAACATCGACCTCACGGCCGACGAGCTGATCGAACGGCTGAAAGCCGGAAAGATCTACCGCCCCGACAAGATCGCCGCGGCGCTCGGCAACTTCTTCACGCAGGACAACCTGCTGCAACTGCGCGAACTGGCGCTGAAAGAGGTGGCGCTGCGCGTGGAGAAGAAGGTGGATAGCGAGGTGACCGGTTCCGAAACCTTCCGGCGCGACAACCTGCTGGCCGTGATCGACTCCTCCGAAAAACGCGCCCGCCGGGTCATCCGCAAGACGGCGCGCATGGCCACGCACCTGAACGCCGCCTTCACGGTGCTCTACGTGCAGGGCGACCGCGAGGCCGACGACCGCATTCCGCTGGCCCGGCAGCGTTACCTGATCAACAACCTGAACCTCGCCACGGAACTCGGCGGCGAAGTCCGCCGCATACGCTCGAACTCCCCGGTGGAGAGCATCGCCGGAGTGTGCCGGGAGCAAAAAATAAACATCGTCTGCATCGGGCGTCCCGAATTTTCACTATTTTCGCTGTTGAAAAGCGCAATCCGCCTGCGGCGTCTGACCGTCCGGCTGTCGCGCATGAACATCGACCTTTTCATTTTTTCATAAGCCATGAGAATACAAAGGAGAATCACCCTGGGCATCGGCATTCTTTTCACCATGATCCTGCTGCTGGGCATCCAGTCGGTCGGCTACGTCCGCCAGCTGTCGCGGGCGACGAGAACCATCCTCGCCGACAACTACAACTCGCTGCAATACGCCGGGGAGATGCTGCGGTCGCTCAACGACATCGGGCAGGATTCCATATCGCGGCACGCCCTGCGCGAAAACCTCGCCCTGCAACAGCAGAACATCACCGAGATCAGCGAGAAGGAGACCACCGCGGCGCTCGAACGCCACGTCGCTTCGTTGAGCGACCCGGTCACCGAAGCCGAAATCCGGACCGTGCGCGAAGACCTGTTCCGGATCATGGAGCTGAACATGGCGGCCATCCGCGCCAAGAGCGCCGGGGTGGAGCAGCGCGCCGACTACGCCATGTGGTGGCTGATCGCCGTCGCCGCGCTCTGCGCCCTGATCGCCGGGGGCATCCTCGTCTGGTTCCCGCAGTCAGTGCTGCGTCCGATCGACGCGCTGAAAAAGGGGATCACCCAGATCGCCAACCACAACTACCGGGAACGGCTCGATTTCCCGGGCAACCGCGAGTTCGAATCCGTCGCCGAGTCGTTCAACGACATGGCCGCCAAACTCGACGAATACCGCCGCAGTTCGCTCGACGACCTGATGACCGCCAAAAAGCGCATCGAGGCGATCGTCGACACGCTGCACGAGCCGATCGTGGGGCTGGGTTCCGACCGCAGAATCCTCTTTATGAACCGCGAGGCGTTCTCAGTGCTGAACCTCCGGGAGGACGCCGTCGGACGCGACGCCGCCGAAGTGGCGCTGTCGAACGACCTGCTGCGGCGGCTCGTCCGGGGAGTGAACGACACGGAGAAGGACGCCGACAAGGAGCCGCTGAAAATCTACGCCGACAACAAGGAGAGTTATTTCCAGGTGGAGAACACGCCGCTCTACATCACTCCCGTCGGCGGGCGCGAACAGCAGTTCGTCGGCAACCTGATCGTCCTGAACAACGTCACCCGCTTCAAGGAGCTGGACTCCGCCAAGACCAACTTCATCTCGACCGTCTCGCACGAAATGAAAACCCCGATTTCGTCGATCCTGATGAGTTTGCAGCTGCTCGGCGACGACCGGCTGGGAACGCTGAACGGCGAGCAGAAACAGCTCGTCACGAGCATCAAGGAAAGCAGCGACCGCCTGCTTTCGATCACGGGCGAACTGCTGAACATGACCCAGATCGAGACCGGCAAACTTAAACTGATACCTAAAGTAACCAAGCCTATCGAACTGATAGACTACGCCGTAAAGGCTACGCAGGTTCTGGCCGAGAGGTTCTGCTGCTTCGTCGAGGTAGACTATCCCGAAAAGATCTCGAAACTCTTCGTCGACAACGAGAAGATCGCCTGGGTCATCACCAACCTGCTGTCGAACGCCATCCACCATTCGCCCGAACGGTCGCGCATCATCGTCGGCGCCGTACAGCGCGAAAAGGCGGTCGAGATCTACGTCCAGGACTTCGGGCGCGGCATCGACCCGCGTTACCACAAGAGCATCTTCGAGCGCTATTTCCGCGTCCCGGGAACCAAGGTGCAGGGCAGCGGGCTGGGGCTGGCCATCTCGAAGGAGTTCGTCGAAGCGCACGGCGGCACGATCTCGGTCGAGAGCGAAATCGGCCGCGGCAGCCGCTTCTCGATTCTGCTCCCGGCCTGAAAAACTACCCGCCGCCCGCTTCGGAGACTGTTCGGAGCGCCGCGAACAGACGAAATTCCTTACTCCGTCTGCGCCATCAGCCGGGGTCCTGCCTTGACGGCGGCGGGAAAGCGGCAGGGCACGGCGCTGTCCGCCTCGGAGGTAAGGATCACGACCGGCATACCGACGTAGACATACTTTTTCACCAATTCGAGCAAATCGCTATTGTTCAACCGGACGCACCCTTCGGTTGCACGCGTGCCGATCGAGGCGGGATCGTGGGTTCCATGGATACCGATGCCGCGGTGACCGGGCGTCTTCAGACGGATGAAATGCGAACCGTAGGCCCCTCTGATCTCCCCCTTACCGTCGCCAAAATCGTGCGTCCATGCGCTTGCGTCCTGAATCTGCTGGACGGAGAAAAGCCCTTCGGGCGTCTTCATATCACCCGGCTTCTCCTTGTTGCCCAGCGCCCGCCCGCAGGCAATGGGATAGACGGCCCGCAGGCAGCTGTTGAAATCGTAAACCGCAAGAGTCATCGACTCCTTGCAGACAGCAATAAATGCCGCACCCGAAAGCGGCGTCTGCTGTGCACGTACGTCGACGGCGCAGAACAGCGCACATGCAAAAAAGGTACATAAGATTGTTTTCATAAGTGCAAAGATACGATTTCCCGGAGAAAATCCGCGGCATCGGCCCGGAAAGTCACAGGCTGTCTTCCGAAAAGACACCAATAGCCTCCGTATGAACAAAAACAGGAATTCCGGCATCATATTCGCCTACCTTTTACGTTTAAATAGCATATCGGCGAAAAAATCGTATTTTTGCGCCGATATACCGGATACCAGGCAAACAATTCCGGATTTGGAAACAACATGAAACTATCACGCGAGAAAATCGTGCAGCAGGCGGCCCGCGCCGGCCGCCGTACGTTGCAACTCGGCGAAGAGGCAGGCGGCAGAATCCGCCGTCTGTCGAAACGCTCCTGGCTGATCCTGGCCGGAATAGCCGTATTGACTGTCGGAGGGCTTTGGTGGTGGCTGCGCCCCGAACCCGTAAAACCCATATTGCCCGTGGTCCAGGTCGAGCCTGCCGAAACCGACGACATCGAACTCTACGGCGAATACGTGGGACGCATCCGCGCCCAGCAGTTCGTCGAAATCCGCGCCCGGGTGGAGGGCTTCCTCGAAAAAATGCTTTTCGAGGAGGGAACCTACGTCAAGAAGGGGCAGCCGCTGTTCATCATCGACCCCAAGCTCTACGAAGCCCGGGTAAACAAGGCGAAGGCACAGCTGAACAAAGACAAGGCTCTGGAACTCAAGGCCGACCGCGACCTGAAACGCATCCGCCCGCTCTACGAGCAGAACGCCGCGAGCCAGCTGGACCTCGACAACGCCATCGCCTCCTACGAAAGCGCCACGGCCTCCGTGGCGATGAGCGAGGTCGACCTCACGCAGGCCGAAACCGCCTTGAGCTACACGACCGTCAGTTCGCCGCTGTCGGGCTATATTTCCGAGCGCAGCGTCGACATCGGCACGCTCGTAGGTCCCAACGGCAAATCGCTGCTGGCGACGGTGGTCAAGAGCGACACCGTGCGCGTGGACTTCAGCATGACGGGACTCGACTACCTCAAAAGCAAGGCCCGCAACGTCAACCTGGGCCAGAAGGATTCCACCCGCAAGTGGGACCCCTACATCACCATCACGCTGGCCGACAACACCCAGTATCCGCTGCGCGGACTGGTCGACTTCGCCGATCCGCAGGTCGACCCCGAAACGGGAACCTTCTCCGTGCGCGCCGAAATGGCCAACCCCGACCGCATCCTGCTGCCGGGACAGTTCACGAAGGTGCGCCTGCTGCTCGACGTGCGCGAAGACGCCACGGTCGTGCCGACCAAGTCGGTCGTCATCGAGAAGGGCGGCGCCTACATCTTCGTCATACGGCCCGACAGCATCGCCGAACGCCGTCTGATCGAACTCGGGCCCGAGGTCAACAACCGGGTGATCGTCGAACGCGGCGTCGTTCCCGGCGAGAAGATCGTCGTGGAGGGTTTCCACAAACTGACGCACGGCGACAAGGTCGACCCCGTGCCGGTCCCCGAAAAAAGCAGTGCAACCGAGACGGAGGCGTCTGAAAAATAGCGAGCCATGAAATCGGATTTCTTTATCGACCGGCCCGTGTTTTCAACCGTCCTGTCGGTGGTCATCGTGATCGTCGGCCTGTTAGGACTGGTGATGCTCCCCGTGGACCAGTATCCGCGCATCGTGCCCCCGGTGGTCAAGATCTCGGCCTCCTATCCGGGAGCCAGCGCCCAGACCGTGACGCAGGCCGTGGCGACGCCCATCGAACAGGAGCTGAACGGAACCCCCGGCATGCTCTACATGGAGTCGACGAGCAGCAACTCGGGAGGTTTCTCCGCCACCGTGACCTTCGACATCGACACGGACGCCGACCTGGCGGCCGTCGAGATTCAGAACCGCGTGAAGCAGGCCGAGGCGCGCCTCCCGGCCGAAGTCATCCAGAACGGCATCTCGGTCGAAAAGCAGGCTTCGAGCCGGCTGATGACCATCACGCTGCTGTCGAACGACCCCAAGTTCGACGAAATATACCTTTCGAACTACGCCACGCTCAACGTGCTGGACATGTTGCGCCGCGTGAAGGGCGTCGGCAGCGTCTCGAACGTCGGCAGCCGCTACTACGCCATGCAGATATGGGTGCAGCCCGACCGGCTGGCCAACCTCGGGCTGACGGTGCAGGACCTGCAAAAGGCCCTCAAGGACCAGAACCGCGAATCGGCGGCGGGCGTACTGGGCCAGCAGCCCATCACGGACCTCGACGTCACGATCCCGATCACCGCCCGCGGACGCCTTTCGTCGGTGGGCGAATTCGAGGAGATCGTCGTCCGCGCCAACCCCGACGGATCGCTCATCCGCCTGCGCGACGTGGCGCGCATCTCGCTCGAAGCCTCGTCGTACAGCACCGAGAGCGGCATCAACGGCGGCAATGCGGCCGTGATGAACATCAACATGCTGCCGGGCGCCAACGCCATGGAGGTGGCGCGCTCGGTGCGCGAGACGATGGAGGAGATCAGCCGCAGCTTCCCCGAAGGCATCTCCTACAAGATACCGTTCGACATGACCTCCTACATCTCGCAGTCGATCAGGGAGGTCTACCACACACTGTTCGAAGCCCTGCTGCTGGTGATCCTCGTGGTTTTCCTCTCGCTGCAAAACTGGCGCGCGACGCTCATCCCGACCATCGCCGTGCCGATCTCGCTGATCGGTACGTTCGGCGTGATGCTGGCATTCGGATTCTCGCTCAACATGATGACCCTGCTGGGCCTGATCCTGGCCATCGGCATCGTCGTGGACGACGCCATCGTGGTGGTGGAGGCCGTCGAGCGCATTATGAACGAGGAGGGGCTATCGCCCTACGAAGCCACGAAAAAGGCCATGAGCGGACTGGGCAGCGCCATCATCGCCACATCGCTGGTGCTGTGCGCCGTGTTCGTTCCCGTGAGCTTCCTTTCGGGCATCACCGGCCAGCTCTACCGCCAGTTCACCATCACGATCGCCGTGTCGGTGCTGATCTCGACGTTCGTGGCCCTGACCCTCTCGCCGGCCCTCTGCGCCCTGATCCTGCGTCCCGATTCGGGCAAGCGGAAAAACCGCCTCTTCCGCCGCATCAACATCTGGCTGGGCAGCGGAACGAAGTTCTACGAGCGGATGATCCGCGGCGGCGTGCGCCACTCGAAACGCATGCTGGCGCTGTTCGGACTGACTCTCGTGGCGCTGTGGGCGCTCAACAAGATCGTGCCACAGAGCTTCATGCCGCAGGAGGACCAGGGCTATTTCACCGTCGAGCTGGAACTTCCGGAAGGAGCCACGCTCGAACGCACGCGCCGCGTGACAGACCGCGCCATGAAGTACCTGATGTCGCTCGAAGACGTGGAATATGTGCTCAACGTCACCGGATCAAGCCCCCGCGTGGGCACCAACCAGTCACGCAGCCAGTTGACGGTGATCCTCAAACCGTGGGAGGAGCGCAAAAGTTCGAACATCCGCCGGCTGATGAACGACATCCGCGAGGAGATGCGCCGTTATCCCGAAAGCAAGGTCTACCTCTCGACGCCGCCCGTCATTCCGGGACTGGGCGCCTCGGGCGGTTTCGAAATGGTGCTCGAAGCCCGCGGCAACGCCTCGTACGGCGACCTTCAGCGGGCCGTGGACACGCTGCTGCACTACGCCTCGAAGCGCAAGGAGCTGACGGGACTCTCGTCGTCGATGCAGAGCGACATCCCGCAGCTCTATTTCGACGTGGACCGCGACAAGGCCCAGATGCTCGGCGTCCCGATGGCCGACATCTTCTCGACGATGAAGACCTTCACCGGATCGGTCTACGTCAACGACTTCAACATGTTCAACCGCATCTACCGCGTCTATATCCAGGCCGAAGCCCCGTACCGGGCGCAGCGGGAAAACCTCGGGCTGTTCTTCGTCCGGGGCGCCGACAAGGCGATGATTCCCATCACGGCGCTCGGCACGACCTCCTACACCACGGGACCGGGCACGATCCGCCGCTTCAACATGTTCAACGCGGCGACCATCTCGGGCGAGGCGGCGCAGGGATACAGTTCGGGGCAGGCCATGGCCATACTCGAACAGATCGCACGCCGCCACCTGCCGTCGACGATCGGCGTCGAGTGGAGCGGACTTTCCTATCAGGAAAAGCACGTCAGCGGCCAGACGGGCTACGTGCTGGCGCTGGCCTTCCTCTTCGTCTTCCTGTTCCTCGCGGCGCAGTACGAGAGCTGGCTGATCCCCGTGGCGGTGATCCTCTCGCTGCCGATCGCCGGCATCGGCGCCTACCTGGGCAACTGGGCCTGCGGACTGGAGAACAACATCTATTTCCAGATCGGACTGGTGATGCTGGTGGGTCTGGTGGCCAAGAACGCCATCCTGATCGTCGAGTTCGCCAAGGACGAGGTCGAAAAGGGCCGCGACATCCTCACGGCCGTCATCCTGGCCGCGCGCCTGCGCTTCCGGCCCATCGTCATGACCTCGCTGGCCTTTATCCTCGGCATGCTGCCGCTGGTCTTCGCCAGCGGACCCGGGTCGGCCAGCCGCCAGGGCATCGGCACGGGCGTCTTCTTCGGCATGCTCGTGGCGATCACCGTGGGCATCGTCTTCGTACCGCTCTTCTTCGTCTGGGTTTACAAACTGAAAGAAAAATGGACAACACGATGAAACGAAGCGCAACATATCTCCTCGGAGTGCTTCTGCTGCTCGCGGCGGGAAGCTGCTCCGTGCAGAAGAAGTGCAAGGCTCCGCAGCTCGACATGCCCGCGGAGATCGTCGCCGGGCAGAGCGACACGCTGACGCTGAGCGACCGGAAGTGGTGGGAGGTCTACACCGACACGACACTCTGCCGGCTGATCGGCCGCACGCTCGACCGCAACCGCAACATGCTCTCGGCCGAGGCGCGCATCCGCCAGCTGGAGGAGCTTTACCGCGTAAGCAAGGCGGCCCGGCTGCCGTCGCTGGGCGGGCTGGCCGCTGCCGACTACGAGACCAACGACTACTACGGCGAAGCGCACAAGGGCGACGCCGAGTTCGACGTGAAAGCCACCTTGAGCTGGGAGGCCGACCTGTGGGGCAACCTGCGCTGGGCCAAGCGCAAGGGCGCGGCCGAATACCTCGCCTCGGTCGAGGCGGCGCGCGCCATGCAGATGACGCTCGTGGCGGAGGTCGCCACGGCCTACTTCGAGCTGGTGGCTCTGGACCACGAACTGGGCGTCGTACGCCGCACGGTGGAGACCCGCGAGGAGAGCGTGCGTCAGGCGAAACTGCGTTTCGAAGGAGGACTGACCTCCGAAACGGCCTACCAGCAGGCGAAGGTCGAGCTGGCGAGCGCCTCGGCGCTGATTCCCGACCTCGAACTGCGCATCGCCCAGAAGGAGAACCAGATTTCGGTGCTCGCGGGCGACTATCCCTCGCGCGTGGCGCGCTCGAAGATGGACATGAACGTCCGGATGCCCGACTCGCTGCCCGTGGGCCTTCCTTCGACGCTGCTGCAACGCCGTCCCGACGTGCGGCAGGCCGAGCAGAACCTCAAGGCGGCGATGGCCTCGGCGGGCATGGCCTATGCCGACCGGTTCCCGCGGCTGACGATCTCGCTGACGGGAGGGCTCGAAAACGACGCGCTCAAGGGACTGATCAATTCGCCCTTCTCCTACGCCGCCGGCAACCTCACCGCGCCGCTGTTCGCCTTCGGATCGAAGCGTGCGAAATACCGCGCGGCGCTGGCGGCCTACGACCAGGCGCGGCTGGCCTACGAACAGAAAGTGCTGGAGGTTTTCCGCGAAGTGAACGACGCCGTGACGGCCTACCGCAACATGCGCAGGACGGCCGAACTGAAATTCAACCTCAAGGAGGCGGCCCGGCAATACGTCGTGCTGGCCAAATTGCAGTATATCAACGGCGTGATCCGCTACATCGACGTGCTCGACGCCCAGCGGAAGTTCTTTGACGCACAGGTCGAGGAGAGCAAGGCGGTGCGCAACGAGCACCTCGCGCTCGTGGGGTTGTACAAGGCCCTCGGGGGCGGGTGGCAGCCGTCGGATGCCGAAAAAAAGGGTTGACCGTGATGGTCAACCCTTTTTCTTCCCCAGTTTGGCCCGGATGCGGCTCAACGACTGCGGCGTGATCCAGAGGTAGGAGGCGATGTGCTTCAGCGGCACGTATTGCAGCAGTTCGGGGCTTTCCTCCATCAGCGTCCGGTAGCGCTCCTCGGCCCGCGGAGCGCCGCCCGAGAGCATCCAGTTTTCGAGCGCCAGGAACTGCTCCTCGAAAAGCCTCCTCCCGAAATTGGCCGCTCCGGCCGATCGGGCGAAAAAGGCCTCCAGGTCGGCTTTGGAGATGCCGTAAAGTTCAGCGTCGCACATCGCCTCGATGGAGATTTTCGAAACCTCGTTGCCCACGTAGCCCCACGTCGAAAAGAGCGCCTCGCCCTCGCCGGCGAACCAGACCGAGACATCCGCGCCGTCGTCGAGATAGTGTCCCAGCCAGATGCCGCGGCTCACGACGTAGAAATCGGAATTCCGCTCGCCCTGACGGACGACGCACTCCCCCTTGCGGAACACGCGCCGTTCCATCAGTCCGATCAGCCGCAGGCAGTCCGCCGCGGGCAGGTTGTATTTCCTGCTGAATTTCTCGATAAACGCCTCCATGCCTTACAGGTTTGAGGCCGTAAAGATAGCACAAAAAACAAATTTCCGGCTTCGTTTCAGCGGCAAAGCCACGCTGCGACCCTCCTAAAACGCACTTTTTAAGCGGGTCCGCCCGTAAATCGCCGCAACGACCGCGAAGGTGAGCGCCTCGGCCAGCGGCACGGCCAGCCAGATGCCCTCCACACCCAACAGCAGGGGCAGGCCGAAGAAACACGCCGCCATGAAGGCGAATCCCCGCAGGACGGTCACGGCCATCGCCGGACGGGGCCGCTCGACGCTCTGGAAATAGCCGATCGAGACGATGTTCACCGCAAAGAAAACGAATCCCGAAGCGAACAACGGAAGCCCCCGGACGGCAATCGCACAGGCGGGGCAGGAGCTGTCGATGAACATGGCCACGATCCAGCGGCTGAACAGCGCCGTAAGGCCGAAGAACCCCAGTCCGGCCGCCACGGCCGTCAGGAGCGCCAACCGGAAGGCCTTGCGCACGCGCGCGCCGTTTCCCGCACCGAAATTGTAGCTCAAAATCGGCTGGGCCGACTGCCCGATGGCGTTGTAGACCATGAAGATGATCGGGAAGAAATAGCAGGCGACGCTGAACGCCGCCACGCCGTCCTCGCCCAGATAGCGGATGAAAACGTAGTTCCCGGCGAACATCATCATGGCGATGGCCCCCTCGCAGAGGAAGGTCGAAAGCCCCAGCCGGCACATGTAGCCCACATTGCGGAGGGTCAGGCGCATGCTCTTGCGGCTCGTCTTCACACGGCACAGGCGCACGACGTTGCGGCGGCGTCCCAAGTAGCCGAGGATCATCCCCGCACCCACGATATAACCGAGGCTCGTGGCCAGCGCCGCGCCCGTCATGCCCCAGCCGAGGATGAAGATGAAAACGTAGTCCAGCACGATGTTGATGACCGCCGGAACGGCGTTGCAAAGCATCGCGTAGTTGGGCGACCCGTCGAGCCGGATGAAGAACATGCCCGAGCTTAACAGCGCGCTGAAGGGCAGGAACGGCGCGAACCAGTGCATGTACTCCACGGCCAGCGGAAGGAGCCGTTCGGAGCTGCCCAGCAGCAGGGCCACCTCACGGGCGCAGGAAGTGATCAGGAAGCTGTACGCCGCCAGAAGGAGCGACGACACCGCAACGGCCTGCGTGACGTTGATGCGCGCCGCCTTGACCTTCCCCTGCGCAAGGTGGATCGACGCCACGACCGACGCCCCGACGCCGAACATCAGTCCGACGCCCGTGCTGATGAGGAACAGCGGCGCGGTGATGTTGACGGCGGCCAGCGCGTCGCTGCCGATGCCGCGTCCCACGAAAATCCCGTCGGTGATCACGAAAACAGCCGAGAAAACCATTCCCAGAACGGTGGGGATCAGCAGTTTCCGAAAAAGCTTCGGAATCTCCATGCTGCCGAAATCAATACTGTCTTTCATCGCATTCGTTTTTTGGAGTGCAAAGATACTCGCTTCCGGCCGGGCGAAAGTTAACATTTGGTAAAAAAAGCCCCTCCCGACGGGAGGGGCCTCGCAAGCCGGAATCAGAGCGTACCCTGCTTGAGCTGCTCGACGAAACGGTCGATGCGCCGCAGCTGCTGCGGAATCTTGATCGACTGCGGGCAGTGCGACACGCACTGGTTGCAGCCGATGCAATGGCTCGCCTGCCGGAGTTTGGGAACCGAGCGGTCGTAACCGATGAGGAACGCCCGGCGGGCCTCCCGGTAGCCGGGGTCCTGCCGGTCCTTGGGCACGTTGCCTTCGTTCACGCAGCGGTTGTAGTGGGCGAAGATCGCCGGGATGTCCAGCCCGTAGGGGCAGGGCATGCAGTACTGGCACTCGGTGCAGGGCACGGTGGGGTATTTGAGCATCAGCTGCGCGGTATCTTCGAGCAACGCCAGTTCCTCGCCGGTGCAGGGTTCGAGCGGCGAATAGGTGCGGATATTGTCCTGAAGGTGCTCCATGTAGGTCATGCCGCTCAACACGGTCAGCACTCCGGGCCAGGAACCCGCGTAGCGGAAGGCCCACGAAGCGGTGCTCTCGGTCGGACGGCGCTCCTTGAGCCGTTCGACCAGATGGTCGTTCAGCCGCGAAAGGCGCCCGCCGAGCAGCGGCTCCATGATCACGGCCGGGATGCCGCGCTTCTCCAGCTCGCCGTAGAGATATTCGGCATTGACGTTTCTGTCCGAAGCATGCTTCCAGTCGACGTAGTTCATCTGGATCTGGACGAAATCCCACCGCGCCTCACCGCTGTCGTGCATGGCCAGCAGGTGGTCGAAGACCTTCTGATCGCCGTGGAACGACCACCCGAGGTTGCGGATGCGCCCGGACTCGCGCTCGCGCAGCAGAAAGTCGAGCACGCCGCAGTCGATAAAACGTTCGTTGAACGTCTCGATGCCCTTGTCGCCGCCCACAGCGTGCAGCAGATAGTAATCCAGATAATCCGTTTGCAAGTCGCGAAGCGACCGCCGGTACATCTCCTCCGAATCCTTGAATATCCGAGCGGGAGACATTCCCCGCCCTGCCATACGGTGATTGGACATCTTCGTGGCGATGAACACCTTCTCGCGCGGATGGCGTTTGAGGGCGATACCCGTCGATTTTTCGGAAAAGCCCTGTATGTAGACGGGGGCCGTGTCGAAATAGTTGACCCCGTGGGCGATGGCATAATCGACCAGCTCGTTGACGGCCTCCTGGTCGATCGGGTTGCCGTCGGCCGCCGGCGACTCCAGCAGGGGCCAGCGCATGCAGCCGTAGCCCAGCAGCGACACGCGGTCGCCCGTCGAGGGGCAGGTCCGGAAGGTCATCCGATCGGTCGGGACCTCACCCGCGGCGGCAGCGCTCGGCGCCGTACCTTTCGTCTTACAGCCGTAAAGCCCAGCCGTTGCGGCGGCCGCGCCGACACCGAACGTTTTGAGGAATTTCCGGCGGTCTATCTTTTTCTTCTCCATTTTTTTCTTGCGTTTAGACGATTCTGTGGCGCGAATGGCCTTCGACATAAATGGCGCTGAACGGACGCGCCGGACAGAGATTCTCGCAGGCCCCGCAGCCGATGCAGCGTTCTTCGTTCACGGCGGGGATGCGCGGCGACTTGGGGTCGTCGGGGTCCCGGCGCACCATCTTGATCGCCCCGGCAGGGCAATGGCGCGCACAGTTGTTGCAGCTGACGCCGTCGGTGTTGACCTCGCAATTCTCCGCAATCCACACGGCATGGCCGATCTGGATCGACGATTTCCCGGCGAGGTCGGTCAGGCGGATGGCGCCCGTGGGGCACACCTCGGCGCACTTCGTGCACTCCGGACGGCAGTATCCGCGCTCGAACGACATTTCGGGCTGCATGAGGGTCATCAGCTTGCCCGACGGACGCAACACCTGATTGGGACACACCGAAACACACAACTGGCATCCCGTGCAATGGGCGTTGAAGTGCCGCAGGCTCTGCGCTCCGGGCGGAACGACGGGCGTGGCACGGTTCGGAATCTTCTTGTCGACGATCACCGCCAGCCCGCCGTCGACCTTCTTCTCCTGCGCCCGGAGCGCGGAGTAGGCCACGATGCCCGCCAGGCCGAGGAACCGGCGGCGCGAAGCGTCGGAAGGCGTCTTTGCGGCGTCGGCCGCCGGTCTCTGCGGCGCGGGAGCCGGGTCCGGTTTCCGCCGCCGCAGCGTATAGGTGATGGCCCCCTGGCGGCAGTTTTCGAGGCAGTCCATACAGGCCACGCAACGGCTGTAATCAATTTTATGCGCCGCAGGGTCGATACACGACGCCTTGCAGTTGCGGGCGCAGAGCTTGCATCCGTTGCACTTCGAGGTGTCGAAACGCGGTTTGAACAGCGAGTAGCGGGCGAGGAATCCCAGCACCGTGCCCACCGGACAGATCGTATTACAATAGGTGCGGCCGCTGCGCCACGCAAGAACAAACAGCACGGCGAACGTCACGACGGCAACAAAGAATGTGGCAAAGCTCTTCATCCACACGTCGACCGAATAGAAGGCGTAGCTGTCCATGCGCCCGGCGATGTATGCCAGCAGGTTGTTGCCCCACGCGTAGACCGGGGCCAGCAGGTTCGAGGCGATGCGGCCGTAGGCGCTGTAAGGCGCGAGCAGCGAACCGACACCCGCCAGCATCGCAGCGACGAACACGACGAGCATCCCCCGGCGCAGCCAGGTGAGGGCGGGGGAGTACGCGAAGCGGTTCCGGTGCTTTCTGCGCTTCCCGGAGGCCCACGAAACGATGTCCTGCATCACCCCCAGCGGGCAGATGACCGAACAGTACACGCGGCCGAAAAGAAGCGTCAGGATCACCAGGAACGCCACGACGCCGACATTCAGGGCCAGCAGGGCGGGCAGGAACTGGATTTTCGCCATCCAGCCGAACCACGCGTGAAGCGTTCCGGTAAAATCGAGGAACAGCAGCGTCGTCAGCACGAAGAAAAAGGCCGCGGCCGCAATTCTGATTTTTCGTAACATAGATTCAAATCTGAATCAAGTGAATTTATTTCGGAACTCATGTCGTATCGGGCCGTCGCCGTGGCCGCCGGGCCGCCCGAGACGGGGTTTTGGAGGTGGACCGGATTCGGGAGCGACGCCACCGGCGGCGAACAGGGCCAGCGGATTGATTTCAATGCAAATTACTCAACCATTCAACCGTTTCGGGATCGCGGTGATCCAGAAAACTGCTCTCCGGACGGTCCAGCGAGGCGATCACAGCCATGTCCTCGGCATCGAGCGCGAAGCCGAACACGTCGAAATTCTCCGCGATACGCTCCGCATGCACCGACTTGGGAATGCAGACCACACCGCGCTGAATCAGCCAGCGCAGCACCACCTGCGCCACCGTCTTTTTGTACCGGGCAGCGACCGCCAGCAGGACTTCGTTCGAGAACAGCCCGTTCTTGCCCTCGGCGAAAGGCGCCCACGACTCGATCTGCACGCCCTTCGTGCGCATGAACTCCGCGGCGGCGGTCTGCTGGTGGAACGGATGGGTTTCGACCTGATTGACCGCCGGCGCGACCTCGTTGTGCAGAATCAGGTCCTGAAGGCGGTCGGGGTAGAAGTTAGACACACCGATGGCGCGGATGCGGCCCTCGCGGTAAAGCTCCTCCATGGCGCGCCACGAACCGTAGACGTCGCCGTAAGGCTGGTGGATCAGATAGAGGTCCAGATAGTCCAGCCCCAGCTTCGACATCGACTCCTCGAACGCCTTTCTGGCAGGCTCATAACCCGCGTCGCTGATCCACAGTTTCGTGGTGATGAACAGCTCTTCGCGGGGAACGCCGCTGCGATGGACGGCACGTCCCACGGCCTCCTCGTTGCCATAGGCCGCGGCGGTGTCGATCGAACGGTAACCGATCTTCAGGGCGTCGCCGACCGCCCGTTCGCAAACCTCCGGGTCCGAAATCTGATAAACGCCGAAGCCGAGGACCGGCATTTCGACGCCGTTGTTCAATTTTACGTATTCCATACCTCACTACTTTTTTATTTTTCCGGCAAAACTTCGTTCAGGCACGCAATGCCGTTCAGCGTGCGGGGATAACCGATATAGGGCAGCAACTGGGTCACGACGGCCAGCAGGGTGGCCTTGTCGTTGCCTATGTTCGCATTTCCGGCGATGTGGCCCTTCACCTGCGATTCGCAGCCCCCGAGCGAGACGAGCATCGAGAAGGTCAGCAGCTCGCGCATCTTCACGTCCAGGCCTCCGCGGGTCAGGAAATCGCCGAAGCAGTTGTCCGACAGGTAACGCTGGATGTGCTTCTGGTTCGCGGGGGCCGCCTCGCGCATCCCGTCGATACGCTCCGCGCCGAAAATCGACCGCTGCACCGCCAGCCCCTTTTCGAAGCGGTCCGCGGACGAGGTCGTCGACTGCCCCGCAAGCGGCAGCGTCACGCCGCGCGCCTCCAGCACCTCGTTCGTAATCCCTACGAAGTCGGCGACCTTCGCCATGCCGACGTAGGGAACGGCCTGATAAAGCGTCTCCTTCACCTCGACGGGCGTCACTCCGGCGTTCAGCGCGCCTTCGAGCGTCGTCCGGTAGGCGGTCCGGCCCTGCGAGGCGATGTTCGAGGCCAGGATGCACAGCATGCGCGTCCGCGTGTCGAGCTGGCCGTAGGCGGTCACTTCGCCGAGCGCAAAGTTACCAAAAATTTCAAATAATTCGGGGTCCGCATCCCCAAGTTCCGGTATTCCGCCCGGAAACAATTCGGCCAGGCGGCGTCGGGCGTCTTCGCCCAGGCGGGAGGCCGGAGCCGGGACGGAAGCCGTCGCTGCCGCATATTGCGCGTCGTCGACCGGTTCGAGCCATGTATTCTCGTTGGTCGCGGGATTGCACGCGACGGCCAGATGCGAGAACCAGCTGTCGGGAGCCGCGCCGTGCCAGTGGACCACGTCGGGCGCGATCTCCACGATGTCGCCCGGAAGCAACGCCCGGGCCGGACGGCCCTTCTCCTGATAATAGCCCCGGCCCCCGACGGCGATCAGGAGCTGGCCGCCCGTATGGCTGTGCCAGTTGTTGCGGCATCCGGGCGAAAAGGTGACGTTCGACACGGGCGCGTTCAGCCGCTTGTCGTCCGTCAGCGGAGCGAGCCAGGCCTGCCCGATAAAGTACTTCGAAAACTGTTCCGGCAGTTTGTCGCCCACGGGAAACGGGCTGACTTTTTTCGGTATTTCCATATTTTGAGCATTTAAGGATTGCAGGATTCCGTCCGAAAAAAGGGCTGCGGCGGTCAGGGCCGCGAAAAGGATTCGTTTCATCGGTTCAAAAGAATGGTTTCACGATGCAAAAATAGGGTATTTCTCGCAACGGTTCCGTACCCCGATTACGGTTCGGCATACCATTATTACGGAGCGGCGTCATTTTCGGTCGGGTGAAGACCGTCTGCACGCAAAACCGGTTCTGCGCCCCAGACACAGAACCGGATCAAAAACGGATCGGCAGACGACTGCCTCCGAAACCGGCGTCTCGCACACCGGAAGTGAGGGGGAGGGGTCAGCCCCGCCGGCCCTGATTGGCGACGGCCTCCATCAGGGAGGCGATCTCGGCCGGGTCGCCCAGGAAATAGTCCTTCACACAGCCCAGCCCCTCGTCGAATTCGAAGACGTAGGGCACGGCAGTCGGAAGGTTGAACTCCGAAATGGCCTCGTCCGAAATCCCTTTCAGGTTCTTGATGATGCCCCGCAGGCTGTTGCCGTGGGCCACCACCAGCAGTTCGTCGTGGCGGGCCAGCGCCGGGAGTATCTCGCACTCCCAGTAGGGCATCGTGCGGGCCACGGTGTCTTTCAACGACTCGGTGCGGGGCAGCGCGGCGTCGGGAATCCCGGCGTAGCGGGGATCGAAGCGCGGATTGCGGGGATCGTCCTCCGGAAGCGGCGCGGGGGCCACGTCGTAGCTGCGGCGCCAGACGTACACCTGCTCGTCGCCGTATTTTTCGGCCGTCTCGCGCTTGTTCAATCCCTGAAGCATGCCGTAGTGCTTCTCGTTGAGCCGCCAGGTCTTCGTCACCGGAATCCAGTCCCGGTCCATCCTGTCGAGCACGACGTCGAGGGTCTTCACGGCCCGTTTCAGATAGGAGGTATAGGCGCGGCCGAAATGAAAACCCTCCTTGCGGAGCGTCTCCCCGGCTTTGACGGCCTCGGCGACGCCCTTCTCGCTCAAATCCACATCGGTCCACCCCGTGAACCGGTTTTCCCTGTTCCAGACGCTCTCGCCGTGGCGGAGCAAAACGATCTTTTTCATAACTGTCCGACTGCGTTTTCCGGTTCGGCGCGCACCTCGTTCTCCAGACGCCGGCATTCGCTGAAGTCCTTGATGTTCTGCATCGTGGTGCGTGCTATATTATCCACTGCTTCACGTGTGAAGAAGCCCTGATGCGAGGTGACGATCACGTTGTTGAACGACAGCAGGCGCGCCAGCACGTCGTCGTCCATGATGCGGTCGGAAGTGTCCTCGTAGAAGTACCCGGCCTCCTCCTCGTATACGTCCAGTCCGGCGGCGCCGATCTTCTTCTCTTTCAGTCCGTCGATCAGCGCCTCGGTATGGATCAGCTGACCGCGGCCCGTGTTGATGAGGATCACGCCCGGTTTCATGCGCGAAATGGCCGCGTCGCCGATCATGTAGCGCGTCCGGTCGGTCAGCGGACAGTGGAGCGAAACGATGTCCGCACGGGCGTAAAGCTCGTCGAGCGGCACGTAGGCGATGCCCGCCTCCGCGGCGTACTGCGGATCGGGAAACAGATCGTTGGCCACGACCTCCATGCCGAACCCCTTGAGAATGCGGATCAGCTCGCGGGCGATCCTGCCCGTGCCGACGATCCCTGCGGTCTTGCCGTACATGTCGAAGCCCATCAGCCCGTGGAGCGAGAAGTTGCCGTCGCGCGTGCGCCAGTAGGCGCGGTGTATCTTACGGTTGAGCGCCAGCATCAGCGCCACGGCGTGTTCCGCCACGGCGTGCGGCGAATAGGCCGGAACCCGCACCACGGGAATCCCGTAACGGGCCGCGGCGTTCAGGTCGACGTTGTTGAAGCCCGCACAGCGCAGCGCGATCAGCTTCACGCCCATCCCGGCCAACTGGCGGATGGTCCCGGCGTCGGCCGTGTCGTTGACGAAGATGCAGACCGCATCGGAACCCTGCGCAAGGGCCACGTTATTGGCGTTCAGGTGGCTGCGGTGGTAGCAGATGTCGAACCCGTAGGTGTCGCGGATGCGGTCGAACGACTCCCGGTCGTAGGGCTGCGTGCCGAATAGCGTTATTTTCATAGTTGCACTTTTTTAATATAAAAACGTCTTCGGGGACCCGGATATTATGCGATGGTCACTTCATCGTCGAGGTAAACGTCCTGAATGGCGTGCAGCAGGGCGATGCCGTCCTTCATCGGACGCTGGAAGGCCTTGCGGCCGCTGATAAGCCCCATGCCCCCGGCGCGCTTGTTGATCACGGCCGTCGTGACGGCCTCCTGCAAGTCCGAGGCCCCGCGCGACTCGCCGCCCGAGTTGATCAGGCCCACGCGGCCCATATAGCCGTTGGCCACCTGATAGCGGCAGAGGTCGATGGGGTGGTCCGAAGTCAGCTCGGTGTAGACCTTGTCGCTGGTCTTGCCGAAGCCGACGGCCCGGAAACCGCCGTTGTTCGACGGGAGTTTCTGTTTCACGATGTCGGCCTTGATCGTCACACCGAGGTGGTCGGCCTGCCCCGTGAGATCGGCCGAAGCGTGGTAGTCGGCACCCTCCTTCCTGAAACCCTCGTTGCGCAGGTAGCACCACAGGATCGTCGCCATGCCCAGTTCGTGCGCCAGGTCGAACGCGCGGGCGATCTCGACCAGTTGCCGGCGGCTCTCCGGCGAACCGAAGTAAATCGTGGCCCCGACGGCTGCGGCGCCCATGTTCCAGGCATCGCGCACCGTGCCGAACAACACCTGGTCGTAGGTGTTGGGGTAGGACAGCAGCTCGTTGTGGTTGATTTTGACGATGAAGGGAATTTTGTGCGCGTATTTGCGCGCCACGGCTCCCAGCACGCCGAAAGTCGAGGCGACGGCATTGCAGCCGCCCTCGACGGCGAGTCTGACGATGTTTTCCGGATCGAAATAGGCGGGGTTCGGGGCGAACGAAGCCCCCGCGGAGTGCTCGATGCCCTGATCCACGGGCAGGATCGAGACATAGCCCGTGCCGCCCAGCCGTCCGTTGGAGAGAATCCATTGCAGACTGCCCAGCGTACGGACGCTGCGGTCGGATTCGGCCCAGATGCGGTCCACGGTGTCGGGTCCCGGCAGGTACAACGACTTTTTGTCGATGGTGCGGCATACGTGGGAGAGGTAGTAGCCGGCCTGCTCCCCTAAAATTTCAACTGTCTTGCTCATAATCGCTGTGTTTTTGGTCATTTTACGAATCCCGTGCAATTCCGGGTCCAATCAGGTCCCGTTTACGGCCTAAAAGTTACCGAAAAATCCGGGAGGTTGTTCCCGGCGCGGGAGGCGGAGCGCGGATTCGGACCGAATGGTACAGAGGTAGGACAGAAATGCGAAGCGGGCGCGCCCGTTCAGGGCATGCGGCGAGGCCCGTTCAAAGCGTTCCGGCTGCTGCGGGCCGGACTACGCAGGGACACAAACCGTCCCGGACGGAGAATTTACCGCCCGGAGCGGACAAAAATCCGAAACCCGGATACCTATTTTTTGTTGTTGCGGTACTCGGTGGGCGATTCCCCCGCGTGCTTCTTGAAAAAACGCCCGAGGTAGGACTGGTCGGGAAACCGGAGCCGGTAGGCGATCTCCTGCACCGAAAGGTCGGTCGACTGGAGCATCATCTTGATCTCCAGCATCACCGAACGGTCGATGAACTCCTTGGCCGAACTGTGCGCCACGCTGCGCACGATGGTCGACAGGTAACGGGTCGAAATGCAGAGTTTGTCGGCATAAAACGACACTTCGCGCTCCTGGGCGCAATGCTCGTGCACGAGAGCGACGAAACGGTGGAACAGCTCCGACTGCCGCGTAGTCGTCTCCGGCACGCGGTGCTGCCGGGCTGCGAAACGCTGCATCTTGTCGTAACTCTCCAGCAGCAGATTCTGCAAACGGTTCTTGATGATCGTATTGCGGAACACGTTGCCGCGGTCGCGGTAGGTGTAGGCCGCCATCTGGAGCCAGATCGAAGCCCCCTCGACGATCCGCTGGGGCGGATGGGAGATCGGACGCTCGCGCAGGGCGTGGAAAAACGAAGGGTCCATCCGGAAGGCCGCCTCGGAAAAGAGATCCAGCGAAAACGAGCAGTAGGCCGCCCTGAAATCCTCCGTGCGGTCGGTGAGCATGAAGATAGATCCGGGCAGCAGCAGCACCATCGTATTGCGGCGCACCTGCCCCTGGTACTGGTTGACGGTGGCGTCGGCGCTGCCGCTGCGACAGAAGAGAATCGCACCTCCTTCCACACGGCAGGCGTAATTGCCGAAAAAGGCGAAATCGGATTCGCCCACAACAAATTGCTCCTCGGGAGTGGTGATTAGCGGATTGACCTGTGGCATACAATTCTTTTTTCGAACAAAAATAATGAAATTTTCGATAAATATTCCATTTTTATTCCGAAAAGTACCAATTCTGTTCGCAATAAAGGGTACATTGATACCGTTTTTAAAATACTTTTGCACCTGAAAAAGTTTTTTAGTCCAATCAGTTAAAGGAATTGTTATGAAGCAAACATTTGTGAAAGCTGCCGTTTTGGCATGCTGCATGGCGGCCGTCGGATGCAAACAGGCTCCGATGACAATGGGCCCCGGCGAATACGCCGTAATGACCATCGCCACCACCGACCGGGAAATCCCGAGCAACTACTCGGCGACGATCCGCGGCCGTCAGGACATCGCAATCTATCCGCAGGTTTCGGGAACGATCTCACAGCTCTGCGTCAACGAAGGTCAGAAAGTCGCCAAGGGACAGACCCTTTTCATCATCGACCAGGTTCCCTACAAAGCCGCCTTGCAGACCGCCGAGGCCAACGTCGAGGCCGCCAAAGCCGGCGTAGCCACCGCACAGCTCACCTACGACAGCAAGAAGGAGCTTTTCGCCCGCAACGTCGTTTCGCAGTTCGACCTCTCGACGGCCAACAACAACCTGCTGACAGCCAAGGCCCAGCTCGCACAGGCCGAGGCACAGCGCGTGAACGCCGCCAACAACCTCTCCTACACGGTCGTGAAGGCTCCGACCGACGGCGTGGTGGGAACGCTGCCGTACCGCGTCGGCGCGCTGGTGAGCGCTTCGATCCCGCAGCCGCTGACCACCGTATCGGACAACTCGGAGATGTACGTCTACTTCTCGATGACCGAAAACCAGCTCCTGGCCCTGACACGCCAGTACGGCTCGATCGCCGAAACGCTCAAGAGCATGCCGGGCGTACAGTTGCAGCTCAGCGACGGTTCGACCTACGACCAGACGGGCCGCGTGGAGTCGATCAGCGGCGTCATCGACACCTCGACGGGCAGCGTGTCGCTGCGCGCGGCGTTCCCCAACCCGAACGGACTGCTGCACAGCGGCGGTGCGGGCAACATCATCCTGCCGAGCATCTACAAGGATTGCATCGCCGTTCCGCAGGCCGCGACGTTCGAACTCCAGAACAAAGTATATGTATATAAAGTGGTGGACGGCAAGGCCTCTTCGGCGATGATCGACGTCGAGAAGATCTCGAACGGCCGCGAGTATATAGCACGCGCGGGACTCGTGCCGGGCGATGTGATCGTTGCCGAAGGCGTGGGTCTGCTGCGCGAAGACACGCCCATCGTTCCGAAGGGCCAGGCCGCCGCAGCTCCCGCAACCGACGAGTCCGCCGCTCAAACCCAAACCGAGAAGGAGGAATAACCTATGACACTCAAGCATTTCATAGAACGACCCGTATTGGCGTCGGTCATATCAATCGTAATCGTAATCGCCGGTCTGATCGGTCTGGCGACACTGCCCGTCGAGCAGTATCCCGACATCGCGCCCCCGACGGTCATGGTGCGCGCCTCCTATCCGGGAGCCAGCGCCGAAACGATTCAGAAGTCGGTCATCGTACCGCTCGAACAGGCCATCAACGGTGTGGAGGACATGACCTACATGACCTCCAGCGCAGCCGTCGGCAGCGCCTCCGTGACGATCTATTTCCGCCAGGGAACCAACGCCGACATGGCGGCCGTCAACGTGCAGAACAAAGTGTCACGCGCCACCGGCCAGCTTCCTCCCGAGGTCACGCAGATCGGTGTGACGACCATGAAGCGCCAGACCTCGATGGTCAAGATCTTCTCGCTCTACAGCCCCGATGACTCCTACGACGAGACCTTCCTGTCGAACTACCTGAAGATCAACGTAGAGCCGCGCATCCAGCGTATCCGCGGCGTCGGCGAGGTGTTCACCCTCGGCGCAGAATACTCGATGCGCGTCTGGCTGAAGCCCGACGTAATGGCCCAGTACAAGCTCATCCCGTCGGACGTGACGGCGGCGCTGGCCGAGCAGAACATCGAATCGGCGACCGGTACGCTGGGCGAGAACTCCCAGAACACGTTCCAGTACACGATGAAATACCGCGGACGCCACCAGACGCCCGAAGAGTTCGGTGAAATCGTGCTGCTCTCGAAGCCCGACGGCACGCTCCTGCGTCTGAAGGACATCGCCGACATCGAACTGGGCAGCGAATCCTACGCTTACAAAGGTTACACCAACGGCCATCCGGGCGTCAGCACGATGATCTTCCAGACGGCCGGTTCGAACGCCACGCAGGTCGTGAACGACGTCAACGCCCTGCTCGACGAATTGCAGGCCGAACTGCCGAAAGGCATCGCCGTCGCACACCTCCAGAGCGTGAATGACTTCCTCTACGCCTCGATGAAAGAGGTGGTCAAGACCCTGTTCGAGGCCATCCTCCTCGTGATCCTGGTCGTGTACGTCTTCCTGCAGGACATCCGCTCGACGCTCATCCCCACGGTGTCGATTCTCGTGGCGCTGGTCGGAACCTTCGGCTTCCTCGCATTCGCCGGATTCTCGATCAACCTGCTGACCCTCTTCGCGCTGGTTCTTGCGATCGGTACGGTCGTCGACGACGCCATCATCGTCGTCGAAGCCGTGCAGGCACGCTTCGACGCGGGCTACAAATCCTCCTACATGGCGACCATCGACGCCATGTCGGGTATCACATCGGCCATCGTGACCTCGACGCTGGTCTTCATGGCCGTGTTCATCCCCGTCGCCATGATGGGCGGAACGTCGGGCGTCTTCTACACGCAGTTCGGTATCACGATGGCCGTGGCCGTGGGTCTTTCGGCCGTCAACGCCCTTACGCTGTCGCCGGCGCTCTGCGCCATGATCCTGAAGCCGTACCTCGACGAGAACGGCGAGATGCGCGACAACTTCGCGGCGCGTTTCCGCAAGGCCTTCAACACGGCATTCGGAGCCTTGGTCAACAAGTACAAGCACGGCGTGCTGCTCTTCATCAAGCACAAGTGGCTGATGTG